>Ga0163151_10004980_pt1 | contig 17345 bp, 18 predicted proteins | sample OliLakLV19MP5IB2_FD_145596 | JGI IMG/M metagenome (GOLD analysis project Ga0163151, IMG submission 145596) | Freshwater microbial mat bacterial communities from Lake Vanda, McMurdo Dry Valleys, Antarctica - Oligotrophic Lake LV.19.MP5.IB-2 | ecosystem: Environmental > Aquatic > Freshwater >...
CCATCGTGTGATGTGTCTTTCTGTGAGGAACTTTGAACGGTTCTCACTGACCATCGCACGGTGGTTCGTTACGTTGTTAATCCAACGCTCGAACCCCGGGAATTACACCACTCAGGGGGACGTGACCGTCTGCTGGCACTGCGACACCTTCGGTGAGGCGCAGCACGTCCCCGACCACAATCGAGCTCGAATCGACTTGAGCTATTTCGCCGTCGCGGTACACCTGACTCACGGGATCAACGAGCTGCTTGAGCGCCTCCATGGTCTTCTCGGCGCGATACTCCTGCACGAATCCGATCAGGGTGTTGATGGCGACGAGCACCACGAGTACCGCGGCTGTGCCGAAGTCGCCGAGGGCGCCAGTGATCGCGGCACTGACGAGTAGCAGGATGATCATCCAGTCTTTGAACTGACGCAGGTAGCGGCGCAGCGCTGATTCGTGGGCGAGTTCGACGATCGCGTTCTCGCCGAACTGTTCGCGATGTGCGGTGACCTGGGCCGAGGTGAGTCCGGTCGCGGTCGTGTCGTACGTCGTGAGGACGTCGTCGACCGAATGGAGGTAGGCCGGCGAGCGCTCGGCCTGTTCTGGATCACCCGCAATGGACTTTACGTCGGCAGCAGGAGGGGGGCGCATCTTGCCACGGTATGCGTGCGCGACTCGGCTGGACCGGGTACAAGGTCCCGCGATGGCGCGCAGTTTAAGCAAGCGCAGGTCAACGAAGGTAGCAGTTCACGATCAGGTCGCCTCGAAGGTCGCGAAACGCATCGAGCAAGCGGTCAACGAGCTTGCCCGTGACGGCGGATGCCGCGACATCGTGCTCCCCGAGCAGCCGGAGTCTGCCGGTCCGCACGCGCACCACCTCCCAGCCCGCTGCGCGCATCAGACGGTCTTTGCGTCTGTCGAGCACTTCACGCTGGCCAACATGCTCGTTGGAGTTGCGACCCATGGTGTCGTACTCGATCGCGACCTTGAGCTCGGGCACCACGATGTCTGGCCAAACTTCGAGGTGCGTGAAGAACGGGCGCGGAACGCGCACCGCGTTGAAACCCGGCGCGAAGGTAAGGCGCGAGGCGAGCAACTGTGCCAGGCGCGGCTCGGCGGCGGAGGCGGCAGTCGGCGCGCAGGCGCTGAGGAAGGGTTCGCCGATATGGCGAGCCGCGGCATCCGACTTCGAACACAGCCGGACCGCCCGCGGCGGCCGCCGTTTCGATGGCACTGTCGGCGGCGCAGTTGGTCGTAGTGTTTGCGGCGCTGCCGGCGGCGCTGCACCGGCAAAGCAATCGGGACACCACGAAGAGCGTCGACGCGATTGCCCGGCTCGCGAACGCACCTCGTCGGGGGTCGCGACGAAGATGTGCCCCACCTCGCACTGCCACTGAAGCCAGACGTCGGCGGCTGGCGGAACCTGCGAGAGCACCACACCAGCGTTGAACTCGGGGTGGTACTGACGCACGAGCACCGGCCAGCGCGACCACTCGTCACGGTAGTGGCCGATCGCGTACGGCATGGTTGTGCCCTTCGACCACTGTCGGCGCGCCCACCACGCCTCGACTCGCTCCGGCATGCAGCGATCGTAGAGGGTGCCGACGACGTTTGGATCGTCGTGGTGGCGCAGTTCGGGAGCATCTGGCCAGCGGGACTTTCGGCCCTGAACTGCGGGACGCCCTCTGCTACGGTCATGTGCGTGACACAGAGCACAGCGATCAGCGTGAGCGGGCTCACGAAACGGTACAAAGACGTCGTCGCGGTCAACGACATCTCCTTCGATGTCGCGGCCGGCAGCGTGTTCGCCTTCCTCGGCACCAACGGCGCAGGCAAGTCAACGACGATCGGATGCGTCACCACGGTGTCGCCGTTCGATGCCGGCGAGATCGTCGTCGACGGCCACGACGTTCGCCACGACGCCGAGCCGGTGCGCCGTCAGATCGGCGTGGTCTTTCAGGACTCGATGCTGGATGCCGGACTCACCGTGCGCGAGAACCTCGCCACTCGCGCGCGCTTCTATTCCTCCGACCGTGTCAGCATCGGAAAGCGGATCACCGAACTCGCGACCCTCATCGGCCTCGACAGTTTCCTCGACCGTCGGTACGGCGCGCTCTCGGGCGGGCAGCGCCGCCGGGTGGACATCGCTCGGGCCCTGCTGCACTCGCCGTCAATTCTGTTCCTCGACGAACCAACCGCAGGTCTCGACCCGGCGAGCCGTGCGATCGTGTGGTCGACGATCCGCGACCTCCGTGAGCGCCATGGCATCACGGTCTTCCTGACGACGCACTACATGGAGGAGACCGAGGAAGCCGACCTCGTGAGCATCATTGACGAGGGTCGGATTATCGCGCAAGGCACCCCAACCGAGTTGCGCGCGCAGCACAGCCACAGCATCCTCACCATCAGCTCGAGGGATCCCGCCGCGCTTGGCCGGCTCGCCGCGGCATCCGGACTCACCGTGGCCGACCGCGCAGGAGCGGCGGAGCTTCGCGTACCGGATGCCGCCGTCGCCCGCCGCTTGCTCGCCGACCACGGCGACAGCGTGCTCGACTTCGAATTTCGGCACGGGCGCATGGATGACGTGTTCCTTGCACTCACCGGCCGCGAGCACGTTGAGGAGGAGAGCTGATGGGTATCGTCCTGACGATCATGGGTCGCAACCTGCGGCTGTTCTTCCGTGACCGCCTCAATGTATTCTTCTCGCTTCTCGGCGCCCTCATCGTGTTCCTGCTGTACACGCTGTTCCTCTCGAACCTCCAGACGACCTCGATCGTGCGCTCATTCCCGCAGGCCGACGAGGGGGATGTGCGCGCGTTCGTCGACAGTTGGATGTTCGGTGGCATCATCGCGATGACCTCGATCACGACCTCGCTCGGCGCCCTCAACGTCTTTGTCGAGGATGCCGCGACCGGCCGGTTCCGCGACTTCCTGGTCTCCCCGATCCGGCGCGGGCAGTTAGTGCTCGGCTACTTGCTGGCAACGTTTATCGTCGCCCTCATCATGACGATCATTGTTCTTGGCGTGAGCCTGACATACCTGTTCTTCGTCGACGGTGTTGTCATCGGTGGACTCGAAATTGCCCGCACACTCGGCTGGATTGTGCTCTCCTGCCTCGCCTTCGCGGCGCTCTGGGCGTTCGTCGCCTCGTTCGTGCGCACAACGGGCGCCTTCTCCGCTCTTGCCACAATCGTCGGAACGGTCATCGGATTTCTTGCTGGCGCGTTCATCGCCGTCGGACTGTTTCCGGATGTCGTGCGCTCGGTCGTCAACGCCCTCCCGTTCGCGCAGTCCGCGATGCTCATGCGTCGCGAACTCACCGCGGACACCCTTTCGACCCTCGTCGGCGGCCGGCAGGAGGCGATCGATAGCCTCAGCTCCTTCTACGGCATCACGGGGTTCGTCGGTGACTGGGAGGTCACGGTGCCGGTAACCGTCGCGATCCTTGCCGCCTGCGCAGTGGTCTTCACGGCGCTGGCGGCCTGGCGCATCCGATCGCGAATTGTGTAAGTCGAGACGCCAGGGCGCACGTTGAGGCCGTCTGAGCTCAGGAGGTAAGTCGCGAACTCACGAGTCGGTTGAGACTGACGTTTTCCTCGGCGGCCCTGATCGCGAGCGCGCGGTGCAGTTCCGGGGGTATCCGCAGCTTGAACTCACCGCTATATCGGCGATCCGCGAAGGGTTCGGGCGCTGGCTCGCCCGCACGCTCCATATCGGCAACGACAGTAGCCACCAGTTCCCGGATGCGGGTAAGCGCGTCAACTTGATTGGCCGCAAGCCATGAGAGCGACGGGAACTCAGCGATGAGCCCGACGAACTCGTTGTCCTCGGCTGACCACGTGATGCGATAGGTATAGTGGTCGATATTGGTCATGAAGCTATGGTGTCACTAATGACCCCATTATTCGAACACCCTCGACCAGTAGGTGGACGAAATCCCCGACACCGACGCCCTACGTCTGTCGCCCCGGGAGAGCGTACGACTTCGGGCGTAGCCTTACCCCATGGCTGATCTGACCGAAACTCGCGTCGCCGTCTACATCGACTTCGACAACATCGTCATCTCGCAGTACGACGCGCTGCACGGCCGGGGCGCGTTCATCAAGGACAAGGCTCGCAACGCCGCAGGAACTACGGCCGAAAAACTCACTGCGACAACGGCGGATATCGGCGCTGTACTCGACTTCGCATCGTCCTTCGGCGCTGTGGCCATCAGCCGTGCATATGCCGATTGGGCTGCCCCCGCGAACAACCGTTACAAGAAGCAGTTGGTGGATTTGGCAGTTGATCTCGTTCAACTGTTCAACACATCAGGCACGAAGAACGGCGCAGACATTCGTCTCGCCATCGACGTTGTCGAAGACCTCTTCCGCCTCTCGGATATCAGCCACATCGTGATTGTCGCCGGCGACTCGGACTATATCCCGCTGGCCCAGCGAGCCCGACGGCTCGGCCGCACCGTGATCGGAATCGGCGTGCGGAGTTCTACGAGCGAGGCCTTCAAAAAGGCGTGCGACGACTTCTCCTACTATGACGAGCTCGCGGGCGTTGTTGCTGAGCCGATCGCCGCTGTCGAAACAGTAGAACCCTCGCCAGCCGACCCAAGGAAACGTGCTCGGTCACTCCTGACGCGCGCCCTGCGCGTGACTCCAGCGGGTGACGATGGCTGGGTAGCCGCCTCGCAACTGAAACTTCAGATGAAACGGCTGGACGCCGAGTTCGATGAGAAAAAGATCGGCTTCAAGTCATTCACCGATTTTGTGAAGGCTGAGAAGCCAATCGCCGAGCTTCAGGAAGACGGCCAGGCGCGGCGGGTGAAACTGCGGGCACAGGGTTAGTGGTCTTTCACCGGCTCTGGTCGCAAGGCCAAGTCGATTGTGAGCGCGCGCCTGACGCCTAACGCCGCCTGATCCAGTCCGCCGCCGCCCTGATGGGGGCGGTCAAGCGCCACGATGAACTCGCGAGCAGGTCGCCGTGCATGCGCTGAGACCGATCGCGCTCTTCGATCGCTGACTTCAGTGCGTGCTGGCACCGATCACGCTCTTCGATTGCGGTCTCCACTGAACGCGCTTCGAGACCGTATTGCCAGGCGAACTCAACTGTCGGCCGCCGAGTAGCGCCTTTGGTTTGGGTGGGCCAATGGTGCAGCGGCGAGTCGTGGTTGTCCAATTCGATTCGCTCGGGCGTGACCCCGGCAGCGGTGAGCGCGTAGTTGATCGACAGTTGGTCCCGTCGGGCATAGCGAAGGATGTGCCGCATCCAAATATCCATCGCCGTTTGCACCGCTTGCGAACCCTGCCGGCGCGCGATCATGGCTCCCCAGTATGGGCGCTGGGCGAGCACGTCAGGCGCGTCCCGCGAATAGTGCTCAAGCTGCTCGTCAAGACGCTCCCGCGTTTCGAGTCCGGCAAGGCGAACGGCGTCGAACTCGCCCCGCACGGATTGCCTGAAGCTGTGACTTGCGAGTGCGATGTCTTTGGTGCGAAGCCACTCATCGAGGATGACGTGAGGATCCACCCGCAGGCCAACGGAGTTGTCAATATAGAGGGTCTCATCAAACTGGCCGAGCTCGGGGTGGCCGAGCACCTTCAGAAATCGCTGGCTGCGCATGGGGTCGCTGGGAAAAGCGCGCGGCACGTGCACGACTCGCCACGTTGCGCTCGTCACCGTGGGGTCATCCGTGAAGCAGAGCAGCTCCATCCCGCTCGTGGCGGGAGCATCGGCGAGAGCCTCGTAGCCGCCAGTTATCGCGGTGTACACAGCCCGCCGCTTAGGCATTGTGCACGGGCACTCGCTTGCGGAACCATGAAGCTTGGGCCTTCAGCCCGAGCGCGAGTGTGGTCATTGGCGCCCAGCCCAACATCGCGCGAGCCCGAGAACTGTCACCTGCCGTCAAGCGCTGGTCCCCAGCCACCGACGGCACGAATTCGACTCGGGCTGCAACGCCGAGCGCGCTCGCGAGAATGTCCACAGCGTCGAGCAGGGCTACTGACTCGCTGCCCGAGATGTTCATTGTGGCCTGCGGTCGAAGCTGGACGGATAGGAGTGCCGCCGCCGCGACGTCGCCAATGTAGGTGTTTGAACGCCTCTGCGAACCGTCACCAGTGATCTGCATCACATCGCCTTCGATAAGCGCCCGACAGGCTTTCGCATAGGCCATGTCTGGCCGTTGACCGGGTCCGTAGACGGAGAACAACCGAAGGATCGTGGCGGTGACACGACCGTCACGCTCGCGCTCGTTGATGTGCTGCTCGGCGGCAACCTTGCTGCGTCCGTACGCCGAGACCGGTTCGAGGGGCTGGGACTCATCACCGACGGCCTACTCGCCGTACACGCTCGATGTCGACGCGTGAACGAGGTGCACGCCGCTGCGATCGAGTGCATCGAGGATGCGCAGGGTTGCCAGGGTGTTGTGCTCGGCATATGCCGATTCGGGCCGCGTAGCACTGGGGAGCCCGGCAAGGGCCGCAAAATGTATAACTCCGTCGACCTCGTCAAGGTGATCGGCGATGGAGTCAGACCTGAGGTCGAGCTCAGCGAACTCAAATCTTGGGTGATCCCGCAGTTCCGCGATCCGATCGAGCTTGGTGTCCTCGCCGTACAGCTCGGTTCGCAGTCCGTCGATGCCGATGACCTCAGCGCCGGTCTCGATGAGGTGTCGCGTAACGTGACTGCCTACGAATCCAGCGCAGCCGGTGACGAGATATTTGGTCATGTTGAGGCGCTTACCACCGGCTTGTTGGCGGACAACGGGCCTCTGGTCATCATCCCCATGATACCGCTCCTAGGTACTTCGTTCGCAGTGCGCTGCGCCTGACGCCTCCCCGCGACCTGAACGGTGACTTCAGCCTGATCGAACACTGCGACGACCGCTTGAACTCTATACCCGCGCGTGAGCGGAGGATCAGCGCGCGACAGTCTCGAGGAACTGCACCATCGAGTCGAGCGCGGTCTGAGCATCCTCGAAATCAAGTTTGAACTGGTACTCGTGCGGAAGCGAAGGCACGTGGTCTTCGGAATAGAAGACTGTTGTGACATCGACGCCGAGGCTCGCGAGCTTCGCGGCGAGCGGTTGTGACTGGGTGGCGGTCAACGGGTCACCATTGCCACCCGTGATCCACGCGGTCGGAAAATCGGCGGTGACATCGTCGAGGGTCGACATGAGTTCGCCGCCCGGCGTGTTCGACCAGTCCTTCGTGCCAAGGTATGCCCAGAGCGCGGCGCGGAACCCCCAGCCCCCCAAGCCGGGAGCATCTGGAATGCCGCTGACGTCATAGATTCCGCACGTCAAGACAACCGCCCGCAGTTGATCAGGGGTCAGTGCCGGGGTCAGCCCGACCTTCTTTGCGTACACGGGGCTCGTTATGGCGGTGGCGAGCTGGCTCGTGTATTGGGAGCCGGCAGAATCCCCGGCGATCACAATCCGATTCGGGTCGATGCGCAGCTCTTGGGCGTTGTCGATGAGAAAGCCAAGCGCGGTGTTGAGTTGGTTGAGAGCAACTGGGTAGGTCGCATCCGGGGCAACGGTGTAGTTGAGGGTGACGGTCGTAAACCCCTTCGAGGCGAGAATGCGCGCGTACGGGTTCACGTTCTCCTTGCTCCCGGAGATCCAGGCGCCGCCATGGATCCACACCACTGTCGGGAGCGGGCCGCTCGAATCCGAGGGTGAGAAGACGTCGAGTGTTGTGGCTGAGCTGCCGGCGCCTGGGCCGTCGGTGGCGTACGCAACATTCAGCGTCTCGTCGATGCCGTCGACTGGCGCATAGGATTCCATCTCTGCGACGGTCTTGCGAGCCTCGGACTCGAACAGCGCGCGAATGAGCAGAGCGGATGGCCACGGCGAGATCACCGCGACGATGACGGTGACAAGCCCGAGTGTAAGCAGCGCCAGCGGAATGGAGTGGCGCTTCTTGAAGATCCACTGTCGCGCTCTGGGTGTTGCTGGCACTATCCCTGGCGATTGCCCTGACAATTCCCCTGACGATTCCCCCATGGGGATGAGATTAGTGGTTTGGAGGGCTCGCGGTGCCAATTTCACCGGTCAACCGCCGTCGCAGGATCGCCCGCTCGACGAGTGTCCACAGCGTGGTCGTTGCGAGGTAGATGGTCGCGGCGAGCGGCACGAACGCTGCGAACACGACGGTCAGGAACGGCAGCCAGCCGAGCACGCGCTGCGTCGTGACAGTCGCGGGCGCGGCATCCGGCTCGATGGGGTTCAGGCGGATGTTCGTGCGCCGCGTCATCCACGCTACTGCGGCCATCACCGCGAACAACCCGATGAAGACGAGGATGCCCGGCCAGCCCGCGTCCCACAGCGGAGAGCCAAGGGCGACTCCCCCGAACTGCTCGGCCAGCAGTTCGTTTGCGTGACCGTTGATGTTGGTGCGGATGAAGAGCGCGTACACCAGCGAGATCACCGGAGCCTGCAGGAGCGCGGGCAGAAACCCGGCCGTCGGCGACACGTTCTCGGCTTTGTAGAGCGCCTGCATCTTCTTCTGCAGCAGTTGAGGCTGGCTCTTGTACTTGCGTTGCAGCGCCAGCAGCTTCGGCGCAATGCGGCGGCGAGCCGACTCGGCTTTCGCTTGCGAGACGCCGACCGGGATAAGCAGGATGCGCACCAGCACGGTGAGCGCGACGATCGCGGCGGCGGTCGCGAGACTGCCGACGACCGGGGTGAGGAATGTGGCGATGCCCTCGACGAGGGCGTAGACGACCTGCAGGAGCGCCGCGATTGGGGCAAACGAGAATGGGTCCACGAACAGAGTCCTTCGGTTGAGTGAATGGGTGGCGTCTGGCCACGCGTCACTCAGAAGGGACTACGCGGCCGGGACCACCAGCGAGGGAGCTCGGGTGCGGGGGCGACCGGCGGTGTCTGGATGCGACGGCTCGGGGGTTGCGGTCATTGCCTGTCGATGCGCGAACGCCCGGATGCGGACCGCCCCGGTCGCGCTTACAACGACGAGAGCCGCGGTGATCGCGATGCTCATGGCTGCAAGGGCGATGGATGCGACGACCGCTGACGTCTCGCCAGGCTGCGTCACTGCGAGCACTAGCAACAGCGTCGTCGCAAGGGCGACGAGGTGAGCTGTTAGAAGGCGGCGCATGGGTCGAGCGTACCGCGGCAGAGTTCCGGGCCGAGCGAACGCGACGCTTGTCGTCGACGTCGTTCGAACAAAAGCACGCGATCACGGGCCTGAGTTCGGTTTGTCAAGGTCTGACCCCGCTCATTAGCTGCTCCGTACAGTACGAGGTATGACAGATTTATCAGAGGGAGACCGAGTCAGCTGGGCCACCTCGCAGGGACGCACCGGCGGCAAGATCGTGCAGCGCAAGGTGAGCGCGCTGCGAAAGTTGAAGAGCTAGGACTGCTTGGTTCGGTGGGCTGTCCGAGAGGCCGACGTTCGCCCCGGCGGCGGTCTCGTCGCCCTCCGTTTCGGGCATCACGACGGCTTTCAGAACGATTGGGCCGAAGAAGCGGGGTTATGGCGCTCGGGCGCCGAAACGGATCGCGGCGAGCAACACCCGCGGATCCGGAAAGTCTTCACAGAATTGGTAGCGATATGCCAAGCTCACGGTGCCGTCACCCGCGATCACGAACTCGCCCGGAAGTTGCCACGGGTTGTCGACAAGCGCGCGATCTGTGTCGTGCCGTGAGGCGGCCAAAGACTCGCCAGCGCCCAGCTCGCAGCGCAAGAACTCGTCGGGGGCGTCGAACAGAATCTGCGCGGTCGTGCCCTCCAGCAGATCGAAAGCACGGTAGCTCAACTGCTCGGGGTCACACAGGATGGGGCACGGGATGTCATTGCGCTTTGCGTAGGCGACCGAGCGCGCGGGCCCACCTTGGCCGATGATGACGACCGAGGCTCCGGCATCGACGAAGCTCTGGTACTCGTCGCGCAACCGTGCGGCGCGGTCGATTCCGCAACTACACCCGAAGTGCCGCCAGAACAGCAGCACTGCTGGCCGCGTTGCCCACAGCGATGACAGGAGCACCTCGTCGCCGGTACTGGAGAGGAGTGTGAGGTCCGGCGCGGCATCCCCCACCTGAAGTGGAATGCGATCCCACCTCAGGCGTTGCGGCCCGTCTCGCCATGCGGTAAGCCACGCACCTTCGGCCGCGATCTGATCGTCGGTGATGCTCATCGGTTTCCTCCCCTTCATGCCGTCAGAGCGTGCGACCTTCAGCACACGAGACTTGGCGTGTTCGCATAATACTCGCGGTGTCGCAGGAGAGCCTCGAGAGCCCACGCCGCGCATCCCCAACGGCACCGCACCAGACTTGATCACCGTGATCGCGAGGCAGCTGAAGCGGCCGATCGCACCCCAGATACGTGCACGAAGAAGTAGGAGCGCCGCTATCGACAGCACGAGAGCCGTGAGCAGAAGCAAGAGCTGCAGCGGAATGAAGGTTTCGCCGGACCCTTGGTGACCAACACGAGGGCTCCGTTCTGCCGACCCTGAGCTCGTCCGGGCGTCTTGCTCCTACAACGTAGTCGTGTGCCGGGGCAAACAGAAGACTTTCTTGCTGACGCCCGCTCGAGGTTGATTGAGCCATTTCGGGGGTCGAGTGATGATCCTGCAGAGCAACGTGCAGAGGTGAAGACCCCTCGGGTCGGGCACCCGCCGGGGCGCGTTTCGTTGAGAGCGCGGTCGACGACACGAGCGAATTTCTGTTCAGCTCGGCGGCCATCTGGGAGGTCGCCGTCACGTTGACGCTCGGGTGATCAGACTTCGCGGTGGATGCTCGGCGCCTTCGCCGCGGGCTGCGGCTTCTGCCGCTCGGCCCAGAGGCCGAAGGCCGCCTGCATACCGAGCCTCAGTTCCGCACTCGTGCCGAGCAACAGGCCGAGACGGACCGCCAATTACTCAGGCGGTGATGCCCGCGCGGTCCAGCACCTCGAAGAACGCCGTCGGCTCGGGGCGGATGCGGTGGTTGTCTGAACTGTCGACCCAGAGCACTGTGCCACGGGCATCCGTAATCACAACCGTCGGAACCGTCGTGTCGCCATTGGTGCCGGCCGAGTAAATCGCGGGCACGCCGCCGACCTGCACGAGGTCGAGGGCGCGAGCGGCGGCTCCGTCGACATCGATGAAGAACTGCATCGGGATGTCGAACTTCGTCGCGAGCTCAACGGTGTCTTTCGCGCGCTGAGCACTGATGAGGGCAACGCCAACGCCGCGCCGATCGAGTTCGCGGTACTGCTCGGCGAGTTCGCGCACCTGCACCATGCAGAACGGGCACCAGTTGCCGCGATAGAACATGATGACGTGCGGGCGATCGGTGAGTTCGGTGCTCGAGGTGGCTGTGCCATCCGCGCGCTGGAGGGGGAAGGCGGGGAGTGGTTCGTCAACACGGATGCCGCCGGTCGGCCCGTGCTGGCGCGAATACACGTAACTGTAAAGCAGGATGCCGCCGAGCCCGACTAGCGCGAGCGCCACGGCCGGGATGCCGGCGGGTGCGCTGATCGCCACGCCGGCGAGGGCGACGACGTAGAGCGGCCATAGGTTGCGAGTGTGAGTTGAGGGGCGGGCCAGCAGAAGGTATCCGAAGTAACCGAGCACCGGCAGCCAGGCGAGTGGAACGCCGAGCCAGAACCAATTCGACGAGTTGACCCCGGTAGTGACGGCGACGGTGATCGCGCCGAGCCCGAGGATTACGGTGCCCTCGATGAAGAACCGGCGGAAGAGTTTGAGCATGGGTGTGCCTCCGCGATCAGGGTACGCTGCGAAGCCTCTGCTTCGGCGGGTGTGCCGCGTCCTCGGGACTGTCCTATGGGTGGACTAATTCTGCTAAGTCCAGTACCCTGAAACCATGAAGTCCGTCAATATCCACGATGCTAAGACCCACTTCTCGCGGCTCATCGACTCGGTCGCCGACGGCGAGTCGGTTGTCATCGCAAAAGCTGGATCTCCCGTGGCTCGCCTGGTGCCGCTTGACGTGCAACCCGACCGACCGCGCAGCCTAGTGGGCTTTCTCGCGGGTCGCGTAAGCGTTCCAGAAGACTTCGACCGAATGGGTGAAACCGAACTCGCTGCGCAGTTCGACGGCACCGCCACCCCGTGATCTACCTGCTCGACACGCAACTCATCCTGTGGGCAGCCGCCGACTCTGATCGATTGGGCGATGCGGCGCGCGACTTGCTCACCGACAGCTCGCACGATTTTCTTTTCAGCTCGGCCGCCATCTGGGAGGTTACGGTCAAGTCGGCGCTCGGTCGCTCAGACTTCTCAGTGGATGCTCGGCTCCTGCGCCGCGGACTGCTCACCAACGGCGCATCCGAGTTGCCGATCACGAGCGACCACGCGCTCGCGGTCGCCGACCTCGCTCCCCTGCACAAGGATCCGTTCGACCGCATCATGGTCGCGCAGGCGCGGGCAGAAGGTGTCGTGCTTCTCACGGCCGACGAGCTTGTGGCGGCATACGGTGCGCCGGTGGAGTTGGTGTAGCGAGCGACCACCGCTATTAGTGGGGTGCTAGTGCGCGCCGTCCGCGATAGCCGCGGCTTCGGCGTACTGCTCGGCCGTGATCAGGGTTTTGCGCAGGTCAGACTGCGCCATCTGCTCCCATTCATCGCGGGACAGTTGACCGTCTGCCACAACCTTTGCGAGCGACGACACTGCCAACCACGAGCTCGACCTTAACTGTTCCTGCAACGCGGGCTTCGCTTTGGCGACGACCGTCCGGGCATACGCCAGGTCGTATTCGACCTGGCTCGCATCGGCAAACGCCGCCGCTGACTCCGGGCTGGATTTGTAGCTCGTCCAGTCGATCGTTACCTTCATCGGGTCATCGATGCGCACCCAGCCGGAGACATCCATGCCGTTCGGAATCTTCTCGTCCCTCGAGAAACCGGGCGCGGTGATCTTCCTGGAGACCTTCTCGACATGCTCGACGCGATACGGCTCCGCTCCGGGCTTTCGCACCTCGAGTACGAAGCTGTACTTGGTGTAAGAAAGCTGGGGCGAGTCGCCGTCTACATAGGGCCGCTCGGCCTCGATAATGTGGATCGCGACTGGAGTCCAGTCGGCAGCTTGCCAGGCGCTCTTGCGCCACCCGAAGAATGCCATGAGTTGAGGGTAGTGGGTGCGGGGAAGCTGGGTCTAGGTGCTTGGGTTAGGCGAGTGCGCGGCCCGCCTTCGTTGCGCGCTGATAACAATCTTGCCGCGGTGCTCTCCCGAAGCGAATCGCTCCATCGCCTGTCGCGTCTCGGCGAGCGGCCAGACGCTGTCAATGCGCGCGGAGAGCGCGCCCGAGCCGACGAGCTCGAGCAGCCGCTGGTTGTCGGCGTTCGGTTTCAACATGACGAGGGCGACGGTCTTGCCGGTGTTCTTAAGCGTGCGCTCTCGGGAAAGGCCGATGCTCAGCACGCGCCGGGTTTGGCCGCCGACAGTCACATAGCTCCCGCCGTCGGCGAGCGCGGCGGCGCACTCAGCGGGCGAACGCGTCGATCGCGCGTCGATGACGACGTCGAACTTCTCGTTGCCGTCTTCAGAAGCCATCCGCGCAAAGTCGACCTCGCGGTAGTCGAGGGCGCGGGCGAAACCCAGCTCGCGCAAGAGGTCGAGTTTGGATGCGGCATCTACCCCCACGATGTCGGTCACGCCGAGCTCGGTGGCGAGCTGCACCGCGAGGGTGCCGACTCCCCCGCCTGCTCCGTTGATCAGGAGCCGGTGCTGCGGCTTGAGCTCGGCGAGCTCGATGGCTTGCGCGGCGAGGTTGCCCGCGTGCGAGAGGGCCGCGGCATCCACGAAACTGATGCTGTCGGGCAGCAGGGTGAGGGCGTCCTCGAGGGGGCTGACGTACTCGGCGAACCCGCCGAAGCCCGCGGACGAGAGATCGCCGAACACGCGATCGCCGGGGCTGAACCTGGCGACCTCGGAGCCGACCTCGACGACCTCGCCAGCGACATCCAGCCCAAGAATTTTCTTGCGCGGGCGGAACAGACCCTCGCCGAGGCGGGTGAGCGGGATGCCGCGGATGATGTTGTAGTCCCAGTCGTTCACCCCGGTCGCGCGCACCCGCACAAGCACTTCGTTCGGCGCGGGGCTCGGGCGCGGCACGGTGCGCAGCTGGAGGCGGTCGGTGTTGCCGTAGCCGGTGAGCACGACAGCCTGCATGGTCATGGTGGGGAGCCTAACGAGCCTCGGGCGTCGATCGCTACAAGTTCTTGACGGCCGTCAACACCTTGGTCAGCGACTCTTTGGCGTCACCAAACAACAGGGTGGTCTGCGGCTCGTACAGCAGTTCGTTCTCGATCCCAGCGAAGCCGGGTCGCATTGAGCGCTTCAAGAACACCACTTGCCGCGCCGAGGCCACATCGAGAATCGGCATTCCGTAGATCGGCGAGCCGGGCGAGGTCTTCGCGGCCGGGTTCACGACGTCGTTCGCGCCGACGACGAGAGCGACGTCGGCAGTCTTGAACTGCGGGTTGACCTCGTCCATTTCTTTGAGCACCTCGTACGGCACGTTCGCCTCGGCGAGCAGCACGTTCATGATTCCGTGCGTCGAGCCCGTCGCCGTCATCACTGGACGCATGAGCGCACAAGGTGAAACACTCACGCCCGTGCCCGTGAGCCGTCACTTGCGTTTCTCCTCGCCCTACCGCGCCCTCTATTCGTAGACCCTGCGCCCCGACACGGCGACTCGCCGGGTGGATGCCCTCGCAATGCTGCTCGTGCGCGGCCTACCTCGTCGACGCCGAGACCGGTTAGCTCTACGACGGCGGCCTGTCTCGAGGCGGGAGGCCGCCTCGACGAGAATGTCGACGCCATCGAAACAAGCAACGGCATCATCGAAGAGTTGGCGATCACGACGGATGGCGCGAGCACCGAAGTGCGCATCCGGCCCAAGGTTGTGGATGCGGGCCGGGCGATTCAGCTCGCCGAGGCACTGAGTTCGTACATCGACATCGTCGAGGGCGATGACGCGCCGACCGGCAGCTGGCGCGACAAGATCTAGGGTGCTAGGACCGCGGCTCAGCCTTGAGGCGCAATCGCAATTCGACTCCGGACGACTCGAGCGTGATCGTCGTGCCCGCGAGCAACTGGTCGAGGGGCACGATCACCATCTGGTCGATTGTCGGAACCTCACCGCGCCGGCGTACTAAGTCAGACGGGCAGGTGTCGTCGTCTGCCCCGAGCGCCGACGGGATGAACGCTTCAGAGCGCACCCTCACCGCAACTGTGCGACCCAGCAGAGCCTGCTTCAGATCATCGGTGATGACGGCATAATCGGCGGTGCCACAGCCAAACCACGTGCTGCGTACGCTCGACGTGGTAAACACCGCACTGCCGACAGCGACTGTGGTCTCGCCGACGACTACCGGCCCGAGGTCGGGGCGACTCGCGGTGAGCGTGGCCCGAACCTCGAGGGGCGCTGCGTCGACATACACGAACGCAGCGGGCCACGTCAGACCGCGTTCACCGTCGCCCGAGTAGCGGCTGACGTTGCCCTCGCGGTCTGTGAGGGTGACCGCAAGCGTGTAGGCACTCATAACCTCAAGTGCCCCGAGATCGATCGTGCGCCTCGCAACGAACTCGTCGTCGACAATGACGAGGTCGGGGGTACGGGCAATCCTGGCCGAGTCGCCCGAGAGACTGAAATCTACCGAGAGCTCGGCGCGCACGGTCACTTCCCGGTCGGTCACGATCGCGGCGGTCGCCGCAGCCGTCAGCCCATCGGCGCTCGGCGCTCCAACTGTGATGCCAAGGCTTCTGTCGAGCACGGGAGTGTCGGCCCCCTCTGGCGGGGTGTCTTCACGCCCCCAGTCTGAGAGCCACGAGTCTTGCCCGTCGACCCAGTCGACCTTCAGCCGAACCCAGCCACGTTCGACATCGGGGCATCCGTTACCGAGACATTCGTTCTGAACAGGCAAAGGCACATCGAGATATACCGGGTCGAGCCCACTACACCCCGGGCCACAGGCCTGTGGGGTTACTGAGAAGGTGTACAGCCGTTCGGCTCCTGCTGGGGTGTTTTCTTGGCGCGTCGACAGCACCAGAGCGTCGTTCCACGTCGGTGCGGGTTGCGCCGCAAACGAGGTGAGGTCGCAGATCAGGCTGTCGACGGCCAGGTCGGTGCTCCAACTGCCACACGGAAACCCCGTGACGCCCGACCGGGCAGTCAACAGCACCGGGTTCTCATCGATCCAGCCGTCGACCTCGGCATCAACCACCGACACCCGGGGGTAGGCGAGGTCGGGGCTGTGCAGCACCTGGCCGTAGATCTCGTCGGGAATGTTCCCCTCCCAAACGTAGCTGTTGTTTACCCACCCTGCACAAACGGAGACAGTCGACGCTTCGGGCACGACGAACGATGCGGTGTGCCGCTCGGTAAAAATTTCTCGATAGCCGAGGTCGCGAAGTTGCTGCGGCGAGAATTGTGCCCTGATTTGCTCGAAGGGCTGGATGGCGTTTTCCACGTCATCGAAGTCGCAGACGGGCGCATCCTGGCCGAACGGCACGGCGAAGGCGAGAAAGCGCACCGTGCTCGTGAACTTGGCCGGGATCGAGATGATGACACCGCTGTCGCTCATGGGCTCCACCCACGACGGCGGTTCGGCGCCCGTGTCGATCCAGTTGAGCCGCCGCTCGAGCTCTGCCGTACCCCCCCTCTCGTCGGTGGCGAGAATGCGAACCGTGTCGCCCCAGTTGGGGGGCAGCTCGGTGAGAGCGATGCAGTGCCAGACCAATCCTTGTGCGCCGGCATCGAGCCACGCCTCGCGGGCGTCGTCAGTAGTCTCGATCGTCAGCGTGCGTGTATCGGTCGAGGCACGGTACTCGACCGTGAGGCTGACCGGCCTGTTTGTGTACGCCATAAATTCGAAGTCGTTACGTTGCCTCTCACCGTCGACGCACCGCAACTGATTCGACAGACTCAGCGCGAGCGGTCGGGAGAAGTCGGTGTCGAGCACTGTGGCACGTGCACCGTCTGGGCATGCACCGCCGGTCAGCGGCACGAGTGCGCACGGATCCGATCCGATGAGGCCTACGTCGGCAGACGACAATCGACCGAGCGGCACCACAAGAGAATCGGGAACCTCACGATCGAGAGCGGCGCGCTCGGCGACCATCGCCTCCATGGCCGCACGAACGGATGCGGGCGACGCGGGGTCTGCTGTCGACACCGTGGTGGGCGACAGCAACTCGTCAATCGGCGCCTGCGGCTCGCTGGCCTCGAACGCTAGTGGGGTGAGGCCAGTACTGGTGGGCAGAACCCAGGCGTCGAGAAGCTCGGGCTCGACCGTACGCGGTGCCGCAAAAGGGGCCGCGATCGCGAACGCGCCGACGCCGACAGCGAGTGCTGCGAGCGAAGCCACGATGGGCATCCAGATTTTGCGATTCCCGAGGGCCGTTTTCTCTA
>Ga0163151_10004981_pt1 | contig 17344 bp, 17 predicted proteins | sample OliLakLV19MP5IB2_FD_145596 | JGI IMG/M metagenome (GOLD analysis project Ga0163151, IMG submission 145596) | Freshwater microbial mat bacterial communities from Lake Vanda, McMurdo Dry Valleys, Antarctica - Oligotrophic Lake LV.19.MP5.IB-2 | ecosystem: Environmental > Aquatic > Freshwater >...
CAAGATTCGCGTGATTCAACGGCGCGCCTATGGCTATCGGGATGAGGAGTACATGCGGCTCAAGATTCTGACCGCCTTCTTGCCGCGGAAATGAGCAGAATTCACCCACACGAATCTGCATTGAGCCACTATAATTATCTAGACCCTACTTGGTTTGAGAAAGCAAGAAATGGGTGGATGGTGTCTCGGTTAGCCTATTTAGTTCTTGACCCAGCTCATTATGAAAATCTTATTCAAAACTCCGCTCAAAACGATTACTACAAAACAACCGGAAAGTTTCTTCACTTCATTCCGCATGGAGAGGTCTGGATTGACAATCATGTGCCGCTTGATTGGATAGACACCGTCATTCTTGCTGACATGCGGAGGCCTCTGGTAAAGGACTCGCTCGAATGGATATTTTGCGAAATCGAGAAGAATCGGCGTAAGCCGAAAAAATTATCAGTTTGACCGGTCATATCTGGGAGTTTTAAAGCAGATTATTGGATTGCTTGAGGTCACGATCAGAAGCAATCTGAGTAGAAGTGCTGGGGCATGGGAGCGAGTGGCCTCCATAGCAGATGGGACCCGTTCATGCAGGAAGGCCTGGGAATAGGGTTTTCAGGTGTAGATATATGGCTAGGCCTTGGGTTCCCTTTATGGTCCCCTGGCCCCGACTGAAGATGCCTGGGGGATCTCGCCACAGGCCAACAGCCAGATATTTTCTTGCGCGGCTCAGCTCACACCTGTTCTGGATGGCGTCATTTGTCCGTCAGGACACGGATAAATCACGGACAGCCCGATGTTATCTGCGATGTTCCGTGAGGTTAGAAAGCTAAAGGAAATCGGAAAGCCCTCGCTAAACACTTGACGCTGTCACCGCAGTGAAATCCTCAATGTTTTCGGGGTTAAAAAAGACCGAAACTGAACCCCCGCAACCACAAGCGTACGCATACTTCCAGTTCAGCAGTTCTTCTCTCACCAGCTCTCACGTCCTATGTCACCCCTGTTCCCGTCCCTCTGTCCGAGGCCCCTACAGTGTCTGGAGGGGCAAGGGGATCTGGGCGGATAGGAATGAGTAACGCCACGTGCTCCCCGTCGTTCCCTCGCCCGCATGATTCAGACGGTTCGTCGCAAAATCGCTAAGTCGCGTCGTGAGACCAGCGAGCGGAACCGTGAGGGTCCGAGGGACGAGCCAGCCAGCCGAAGACTCGTCGCAACAGCGGATCGGCGACTGGAGCAGACCTGTTCATGAATCATACGGGCTAGAGGGCATCCCGCACAGCAAGAAGACTCAAGCCAGACTCCCGTCCTGCCAATCACGACCACCATTTTTCAGCTCTCCACCTTGCGGTTTATTCGTCCCTCTTCTCGCAGGATGTCGGGAAAGTTTACCGGCGGCGTTCTCGCATCGTTCAGAGGCTCACCGGTGAGGAGGAGCGCCTCGGAGATCGGAGAGACTGGATGGGATTTTCCGTTCGCCACGATCTATTCACAGGGCGAACGGCCCACACCAAGTGCGGTCTGTACCTCCGCGCCTCTTCGCTCGCCGTGACCTTGCAGGGGAGGGGCGCGTCCTTGGGCAACAAGCCTGTCTTGGCAGGCTCAGGGTGGGAGTGTGAACTAGCCGCCAGGGTTGGGTGGGTGAGAAGCTTGGCTTGTTTCAGCATCCTGTTAGAGCGTGGCCTTCATAATGATGGCTCGGACTCGTTCTCGTTAGGCCGGTCTGATCCCCATAAACTCGAGACCGAAGTTTTGGCCGTCGCCCCCCGCACCAGGGCTTCGTCGATGCGCAGCGACCATGGCTGGTCGTGAAGGAACAGGGACAGGCGGAACACCATGCCCACCTGCACCTGAACAAAAGAATTCGCGTGACAGCCGTTTGTGGAGAGATCGAGGACCGTCGCCTCGCCCTCGAAGTCATCCTCTCCAAAAAAGAAGAGACGGCAACTCAGGCTGAGACGGCGACCCCGACGATCGGCCATCATGGCTTCGTGGTCAGAGTGTAACGCTGAGTTGAATCTGGGGTCCTGAGTGGCCATGGATCATTTCCCTTCTCTCAATCACCCAGAGAAGAAATACCTCGACGATAACAAGACTGTACCGGACGAGCTGTCGATCCACCTTCCTCAAGAGGATGAATCCGGAAGAGGGGTCAGCAGGATCCTGATCGCCGTATCGCCAATTTGTTTACGTATGGAACACAAACCTCGCAATCCGTTATCGTATCCGAACCGACCTCGTCTACAGTCTGCGTAGAAAGTGGCTTGACCGATCTGGAAGCGGCTTGCGATAAGAGAGACTCTTTAATCAAGGAGGCGTGCGACGATGACACGGCAGATCAACCAACGAATGGCCGCATTGGCCCATTCGGAGATTCGAGCGATGACCCACGCCTGCGCCCAGGCGAATGGCCTCAACATGGCACAAGGGGTCTGCGATACGCCGGTTCCGCCAGTGGTGCTTCGAGGCGCGGGGCAAGCGCTGGAGGGCGGGAAGAATGTCTACTCGCGATTCGACGGATTGCCCGAGCTGCGGCAGGCGATCGCCAAGAAACTCGCGCAGTACAACGGTATCGTGGCTGACCCTGAAACGGACGTGACGGTCAGTGCGGGAGCCACCGGGTCCTTTCATTGCGCCTGCCTGGCTCTGCTCAATCCCGGCGACGAGGTCATCCTCTTCGAGCCCTACTACCAGTACCACATCAGCGCGCTGCTGGCGGTGGAGGCGGTTCCGGTGACGGTGAAGATGCGGGCTCCCGATTGGACATTTTCTATAGGGGAGGTCGAGCGGGCAATCACGCCGCGGACCAAGGCGATCATTGTGAATTCGCCGGGCAATCCATCAGGGAAAGTGTTCAGCCGACAAGAGCTGCAGCGTATTGCCGCGGTCACGCAACTCCATGATTTGTTCGTATTCACCGACGAAATCTACGAATACTTTCTGTATGACGGCCATACCCATGTCAGCTTCGCAACCCTGCCTGGAATGGCCGACCGAACGATTACTATCGGCGGCTATTCAAAAACATTCAGTGTCACTGGCTGGCGCATCGGCTACAGTGTTGCAGCAGCGCGGTGGGCGCAGGCAATCGGTGCCATGAACGACCTGCTCTATGTCTGTGCCCCGACGCCGTTGCAGGCTGGGGTGGCGATGGGCATCCAGGAACTTCCGGACTCGTTCTACCGCGACCTGGCGCGAGACTATCAACTGAAACGCGATCGGTTCTGCCAGGCCTTGGCAACGACCGGTCTGCCGCCATCGATTCCACAGGGCGCGTACTATGTGCTGGCCGACGCGTCGCGCCTGCCTGGCACAACAGGAAAAGAGCGGGCGATGTTTCTCCTCAAGACGATCGGCTTGGCCGGCGTGCCAGGCGAAGCATTCTTTTCCGGGGCTGACGGGAAGCAGTTCATTCGATTCAGCTACGCCAAGACCGATGCCGATATTGACGACGCGTGCCGGAGGCTTGCACGGCTTGGCTAACCGACTGTCGAACAAGTCCGCCAGTGAACCGTCACAGCGCCTCTCTTTCTCGCCTGCACATGGCTCACAACGTTGTAAGCCATGCCACGGGTCACCCGGGTGTTTCCCTCGGCATCGTGAATCGCCTCTCGTGCCATCACAAATGATTGGCAGGGAGCCTTAGGAAGGACGTAAACATACTCGGGTTACGGTGCAACTTCCTGTGTCGTTCAATGGAGACCTGATTTTGAGATGGCCCTGCACCTGCCGGTGGCATTCCGGGGTGATCTCAAGGGGGTCTTCTGCCGTCAAGATTTTTTGTTCCTCTGTGTTGAGATGACAACGCAGGCATGCAGGGTTGTCATTTTCCCAGATCCGGTGAGCCCCACACACCAAATGATGCCATGTGGTTTCTCGGTGATGTCCTGAAGCTCGTGAGCGCGGCTGGAGCACACTCCATCGTATCGAGAGAGAGACTCCTTCGCCGTGAGCACCCGCCGATGTCATCATTGTTTCCGGCAGTCGACCCTGTCGCCATGCGCAGTTCGACTCCCTTTTCTTGATTCGGCTTGAACCGAATCTTCCCGTCCTGCGGTTTCCAGCGTTCTGAAGTGTCCAGATAGGACAACGTATCGATACGGTACACCAAGGCTAGGCGATACATCGCGGGAGTCCGCATATTGCTGGATCTGTACCATCCGCGTGAAAACGAATGGCTGTTTCCTTGCGATCCGAGTAGGGTTGATGGTGAAAATAGCCTGGACAGGGCCAACAGCATGGGCGAGGCCAACGAATACAAGAATCTACTCTACTCGCTGACTTCTATTATTCTGCTGGAGCGGCTTATCTATGAAGGTTTCTTCGCTCGGTTTGGTGGGGTGGGTGACATGCGGCCTGATGGCATACGCAAGTGGGAGGGTGACACCTGGTCATTGTGATCCCATTCAGGCTCCAGGGCGGATAAGGCCTTGGCTTTCTTACGTCGGTGAATCTGGGTCTCGATACGAGGACGATCTTGGCGTTGAGTGTCGTGGGGTGGAGGCTGGCCAGGCACCATAACGTTTCTCCTCTGTAAGAAATCAACCATTCTGACACCATAGCATCGGGGAAATTGGTGGGTCAACAAGGACAAAGCCTCAATATTCTTGACACTACAGAGCCGTTTGCTATGGTTGCTGACAGTTATACGTGCCTTACGTGAGGACAAGCACCATGGCTAACTATGCAATAACATCTGTCGTCTCTCTCATGGTCTGGACTTTGGCTACACCGCTCCTTCCTCTCGCCTGGGCGACCGACGACGTCAATTCGATCCGATTCGGAGAACCTGCCGTTGCCTATGCCGCGGGCTCCATCCAGCTATCGACGCCACAAGATGGGTTCGTGAATATGATTACCGGTGACAATCAAACCACCGGAGATCATATGATATTGGGGAGCAGGGATGTCTTGTATCTCCGATTGAAGAATCCCGGCGATGTCGCGCTCGGAGATCTTTTCACGATTTACAGACGAGCACACAAAGTATTCCATCCTACGACTGGTCAATACTTGGGTTATTTGGTCAATCGACTCGCGGTGGTTCAGGTGGCCCACCTCGACAAGAACTTGCCCACTGTTCAAATCGTGCGGGCCTACGCACCGGTATCGCCGGGAGATCCGGTCATGAAGTTCGCAGCCCCGACTGACGAGAGGCCGGCGGTTGACCAACCTTCCGTGGGGGATTCGGAGGGACGGGTCGTGGAGTTCCAGTCCAACATGGGCATCATGAACATGGTGGCGCAAAGGAATATCGTCTATCTGGACCGAGGACGGGAAGATGGGATCAGGCCTGGGGATCGAATGGAGCTGCTTCGGTCGGGCGGGAGCCTTCCGCAACGAGTTGTAGGTGAATTGAAAGTCCTGTCCCTGGAAGATAGAACGGCCACAGCGTTGATCACAAAGTCGATTTCCCGCATCCTCAAGGGCGATCGTTTCAGGGTGAAGGGTCAAGCTCCTGAGGCCTTGCCCATCTCTCAATCCCCCCAGGAGTCCCTCCATGTCTCACCTGCTGTGGCTCCTTCTTTAAACAAGCTCCAAGTCCAGAATGTCGCCGGCGAAACACGAATCAGCCTTAGTGATTCGATGAAGCAGCTTCGGTTTGAATCGGGCGAAACCACGATCACGTCCGAGGGCTATCAGACGCTCGATGAACTGATTGTACATCTCAAGACCGCTACCGATGATCGGTGGATTCGAGTCGAGGGTCATGCGGATAACACGGAAATCGGTCCTTCGCTCAAGTCGATGTACCAGACGAACTGGGACTTGTCGAAAGCACGAGCGGGAATTGCCCTTCGTTATTTGATTGAGAAGGGCGGGATCGACTCGGAGAAGCTCTCTTCAGTCGGCTATGGCGATACGAAGCCGATCGCCGGCAATGCGACCGAAGTGGGTCGGCAGAAGAACCGGCGTGTGGACATCGTGCTCTATGCACCCGAGTCAGCCAAGGAACAGCCTGAGCAGGCGACAAAGCCAATTGAGACCAACGACGCCGGATACAACCTGTCCCGTCTCAGCTCAGCGGAAAGCGGAGATCCAATTTCCGCAGTAGACCAGACGGTTCCAGCGGTTCCAACTGGTTCGTCCATGGAGAAGCCCTCATCTGTCCCTGGGGATTCTGCTTCGGTAACGATTCCTGCATCAGTCGATCAGGGCAATTCAGATCAGATCCCTGCTGCTCCGGTCACCCCTCCACAGTAAATTTTCGAGTATCGTGCGGAGGGTTGATGAGTCATCGTCAACCCTCCCCGATCCCCCTTCAGAACACTTCCGTTCATTCTCTCTCGTTGTTCCCCCTTTTCCTGTGCTGCTACAATGCCGCATGATTTCGATGCAGGTACTCCCTTCACACACAGAGCCAGAGACCCTCTTCGCAGATGTCATTGTCCCGCGGCATCTGGCAGGCCCATTTACCTACACCGTGCCCTCGTCGCTCCGACCCACGCTGCGAATTGGACATCGCGTACTCGTGCCCTTTGGACGGTCGATCCTCCAAGGAGCGGTGACCGCCGTTTCCCACGTACTTCCTCATGGTTTTGATCGAGCACGCCTCAAGGAAATTCTATCGTTGCTCCCGGAGGGGGCTGCAACAGATGTGTCCTTGAACCTGTTCCAGCTCTCACGGCAAGTGGCCGAACAGTATGTTGCGCCATGGGGACAATGTCTCAGGTTGGTGTTGCCTCCGAAACCCAAACCACCGACGCAAGTTCACCACTACGAACTGACGGAACAAGGGCGAGCCGCACTTGCAACTCGGGAGACCTGCTCAGTGAAGGCGCGAGCACTGCTCACACGTCTCGGGAGAAAGCCTTCAGGACTTCGCCGGTCGTCTCGCAATCCTGGCCTTCCTGAATTGTTGCACGATCTCGAAGCTCGTGAATGGGTGGTGAAGGTCCAGGACCTACCGCCTACTTCGACGGCACCTCTCGCCCGCCCAACCAAACAGACGAACCAGGGTGATTTCGGTGGTACCGTGCCGCTCATTCCTCCCTCAGCAATGTCGTGGGGGGAACCACTGTTTGAGGCGTTGAGAGGCCAAGGATCCACTCGGGTTTTGGTGCAGGCTTCCTGGAACGATCGATTGATCCTGTTACAGCAGACCGTCCGCCTAGTCCTCGACAGTGGCCACACAATCCTCATCATCGTTGGCGAGGCAGAACGGGCTCAATGGGTTGCCGACTTAATCCGTCATGATGAGAGCGGCATCTCCCCGGTCTGCTTCCATAGCGGTCTCTCAGACCAGCTGAAAGCTGAAATGTGGAATCAAATTCAGCGACAGATTGCTCGCGTGGTCGTAGGAACCCGGTCAGCGATTTTTCTCCCCTTGACTTCACTCAGTACGATTTGGGTCGAGGAAGAAGAAGATCCAGCGCTCAAAGAACCACAAGAACCACGCTACCACGCACGGGATGTGGCCTGGCTGAGGGCGCAGGGTGAAGAGGCGGTGCTGGTCCTAAGTTCTGCTCACCCCTCTCTTGAGATCAGAGCAGCAGTGGAGCCACGAGGGATCGTTGTTCACAAGCCCATGCCGTCTGATGCGCGACCGAACATACAGGTCGTTGAATTACGCGAATATGGCCGGGGCACAGTACTGAGCCAACCCCTCGTTCAGGCCATCGAGCAAGCGATCAGTCGCAGGGCCGGCGTCCTGTTGTTTCTCAACCGGAAGGGCTATGCCGGCGCCCTCGTGTGTCGCGACTGCGGCCAGATTCCCCGCTGCCCTGCCTGTCATGTGGCACTGATGTACTCTCGGCAGACTAGTCGTCTGCTCTGTTCCTACTGCGGAGGCGTGACACCCCTTCCCGAAACCTGCACCTCCTGTTCCGGCCCTCGGATGCAGTTCATCGGGGAGGGTACAGAGCGCGTGGAGGAGGAGGCGAAGCGACGGTTTCCTCATGCAACAGTCATTCGGCTCGATGGAGATACCCTGCGGCGGCCTACACAGGCCGAGGCCCTCTGGCGGAAGGTCGAGCAAGGGGAGTGGGATATCATCGTCGGGACACAGCTGCTGTTACGTCGAGGCCCTCTCCCGACGATGGGCCTCGTTGGAATTGTGCAGGCAGACGCAGGACTCAGCGTGCCGAATTTCCGATCCGCCGAACGTACCTATCATATGCTTCTCGACGCGATCAGTCTCGCCGATCCGGCAGGGGCCGGCGGTCAGGTTATCGTACAAACCCATCTGTCGTCCCATCATGCCATTCAAGCTGTGGCTCAGAACGACGAATCTGTCTTTATATCGGAGGAGCTGTCCCATCGAACGGCATTGGGCTATCCACCCGTAGTCCGTCTGATTGCCCTCCTTGTATCGGGGACCAACGAGAAGATGGTTCAAGATGCTGCTACAGCGTGGGTGGTTCGACTCACTGCCTGCGCTTCTTCACCAGCCATGACCGGACAGATGTCCACGGTAACAACCCCTTCGACAGTTCAATCGATTGATCGGCCCGACCGACTCACGGTTCTGGGACCAGTTCCCTCTCCAGTGCCGAAACTCCGGGGGCGGTATCGGTGGCACATTCTTGTGAAATCGACCGAACGAGAAGTAGGACTCGACGTGGTGCGGATCACGGTCAAGGATATGGAGCGGACGTATCAGCGACGGGCCATCAAGTTCGATATTGACGTCGATCCGATCGAGATGTGGTAGGTGTTACCTGTTCCTGCGTGAGCGCCCTGATTACGGCGTCGGTGGATGGCTCTCGGTGGTATCGGTTGGTGAGGCGGCGAGAGGCTGGCGGGCTCGCTTGAAGAACCCATAGGAGAACGTAATCCAAAAGACTGCCGAAACGAGTCCCATCAGAGCGGCTGAGAGCATCGTCCCCAATTGTTCGTCGGTCGGCTCTATCGTGATCGAACGGACCTGAACCATTGTGACGATGGGCCAGACAAGACTCTCCAGGCCAAGCAACAGGGTCGCCCAAGCCCAGACCAGTCCAATCGTCCGCCCCTGCCAGATCAGAAATCCTGCGACGACTCCAGTAATGAGAAAGACTCCCCAGGCTGGAAGCGAGTCCCACGCCAGCCACGCACCTACTGCGACGACAAGACTGCCAAGCAAGGCATTGAGTTGGGGGCTCCACCATGTGGTGACCATACTACGAGTTGCTCTCCGTGGATGATACGCGGGCTAGTGTGAGTTTCAATGATGTGTTTGTCAATGGAAGTATCTGTCTCTGGCCTGTCCGACAAAAGCTCATCGCGCGGCGAATCCGCGATTACAGCAGAAGCACGCATGAATCATGTGGGCTAAAGACCGTAGCGGAAGAGTCCAAGATTGATCCCTGCCACCATCCCATCTTGCCTCACAGCCCGGTAACGCCCGCGCTCGACACGGCGTCCTGTGTCGTCCCCTTCCGGGTTTCCCTACCTACTGATCACCCTTGGCTGTTGCCTCGTCCAACCGCTTGAAAGAGCTGCGCACGTTCCTCTCCTGTGAGCGGTTTCCATTTTCCTGGGGCCAACCCGTCAAGTGTCACATGCATGATCCGAACACGATGCAAGCTGAGCACCCGATACCCCAAGACTTGGCACATGCGCCTGATCTGCCGATTCCGCCCCTCGGTGAGGATAATGCGGAACAGGGCTGGACCGAGTCGTTCAACCCGACAAGGTTTGCTCGAACGGTCGAGAATGACAACCCCTTGAGCCATGCGGTCAATGAACGTGTGATCGAATGGATGATCGACGGACACCTCGTATTCCCGCTCATGCCCATGCTCAGTTCGCAGAATCTCGTTCACGATGTCCCCGTCGTTCGTGAGCAGGATGAGACCGGACGAGTCCTTGTCGAGTCGGCCGATTGGAAAGATCCGCTCCGGATGGCCGATCTCCGCAATGATATTACGCGGTACATGCGACTCACTGGTCGTCGTCACACCCACTGGCTTGTAATACTTGATATAGAGTGGGGCTGTTTCCCAGGGAATCACCTGTCCATCCCGCGCGATGACGTCGTCAGGACCGACCTGATCTCCCAAGCAGGCCGTCCGCTGATTGATGGACACGCGACCGGATTCGATCAGACGATCGGCCTCACGTCGGGAACAGATGCCGTGCTGTGTGAAAAATTTATTGATGCGAAGAGTATCGGTCACAGGGTGGCAACCCGTGTTAGTGAACGCGGCGGCCTGCTTTGATCCGCCCCAGCATGCGGTAGATCAATCGGGCGATACAAAACTGAGGCGCGACAAACCCTTCGATTGGAGCAATCTCGCTGATATCCATCCCCAGGATACCGGGTCCATCGGCCAGGGCTGTGACGAGATTCAACGTGTCGTACCACCCCAACCCGCCAGGTTCGGGGGTGCCGAGCGCAGGGACTAACGACGCGTCAAGCCCATCACAATCGAATGTGAGATAGACCGGGCCGCGACAGGCCTTCACCACCTCAGGAACCCAGCGGGAGGCCTTGCCTTCGTAGGGGCCGGACGGGTCAAGAATGTCGGCGGCAAAGAACGTGGCAATTCGTTCGGTGCTCTTGATGCGATCGATCTCCTCAGGAGAAATGGAGCGAATGCCCACCTGGACTAGCGGCAACCCATCGTCGACCACACGGGCCATGACACTGGCGTGGCTATAGGGGTTCCCTTGATAGGCTTTGCGCAAGTCGCCATGCGCGTCGATTTGCACCACACACAGATCAGGATAGCGACGGGCATGGGCTCGAATGGCCCCAAGCGCTCCGGTATGTTCACCGGTCAAGGTGACGACGAACCGCCCGGTGCCGACGTGGGGAGTGACAAACGCGTCGATCGCATCCACCGCCTGCCGATCGACTTTGCCGTCAAGATCGAGAGAGCGAATGGTGGCCACTCCGCCCCACTCTCGGTAGGGCTCACATTGGAGTGTTTCGTCGTATAACTCGACTTGTTGGGACGCCTCAATGATGGCTGAAGGACCTCGATCGGAGCCCCGCACATAACTCGATGTATGTTCGTAGGGTGCAGGTAGGATGTAGACACCCGCCTGATCGGGATGGCACCAGGGCTCATCGAGACCGAGAAAGTTCTGGTCGATGCCCTCCCAATCGGCGGGAAGTGTCATGGGCGTATACTCATGCAGCTGGGGCTACCGACGCCGCTTCGGAACATTTTCCTCTGGGATGAACACGGCCAATGCGATCACCGTCGTCCAGCGATTGGGTTTTCCAATAGCGGACTGAGTGATGTTTTGGGTCCGCACGATCTTGCCGGCCATTTTGAAGACTTGCTCCCGCTCTTTCCACGCGATGTCCGGATCGAACTCGACGCCGAGCGTCGTGGCCAACATCTGCGCCGCCAGGTCTTCCGTATACTCCCCCGTCTCTTCATCGGTTTCGCCATGCGCATGGTGTTCGGATAGATACCCATAGGTTCGACGATCGGTCGGGACCGCCAACCCAATCGACGCGGAGATCAGTCGGTTCCGTTCATTCGTTTCCGACCGCGCCATCACACAGAACGTAATTTCACCGGGGCTCAATAATTTCTCGCCTCGCGCACGCGGGAGAATTTTGCAATTCGGTGGAAGAATCGACGACACGGTGACAAGATTTAAATAGGCGACGCCGGCACTCCGTAAGGCCTCCTCGAAGGAGGCCAGTTTTTCTTTGTGGACTCCAACGCCTCGCGTCAGAAATATATGCGTAGGTACCATCGTTTTTCTCCTTAGTTGGTCCAAGCAATCGGGTGACGGGCGCTTCGTTCGCTGAAAGGCATTCCCACCGTACTGCCTCACACGAGACACAGAATCGCTGTTGTACCAAGATCGGCGCCGCTTCGCAATATCCTACGACATTTTATTCTCGAGCCGGCTGCTGAAAAGTCCGACGTTGATCAACCTTGATTACAACCTCAGCCTACAGCAACCGTTCACCGCGAAATCGCAGAAGCCAGGCAAGAGGAAAATATTTCCTCTGGTCTCCCCTAGCCTCTGACCCCGCGCCTCTCACTCAAACCTGTGCGATTGCAACAGACGCATTGATGACATATGGAGGCTAGGTCCAGGCAGGTGGTTTGAGGTTCAAGACCAGCATGCGGGGCTCAGTCATATCCTCGATCGCGGCCTGAACCCCTTCACGCCCAACCCCGGAGTCCTTCACGCCGCCATACGGCATGTGGTCAGCGCGAAACGTCGGAATCTCATTTGCCAGCACGGCTCCAACTTCAAGGTGCCGAAACGCATGGAAAATTTTATTCACATCCTGGGTGAACACTCCAGCTTGGAGCCCATAGTCGGACTGGTTGAGTATCGTGATGGCTTCGCCGAAGTTTCGGTACGGGGTCACCGTCACCACCGGTCCAAACACTTCCTGACACGAAACTTTCATCGTGGGCGTGACGTGTGAGAGCACGGTTGCCTCCATCACTGAGCCCATGCGTTTGCCCCCTAGAAGCACACGCGCCCCTTGCGACACCGCTTCCCCAACCCATGCTTCCACACGATGGACCGCGGCCTGATCGATCAACGGCCCGACGACCGTGGAATCGTCACTCGGGTCGCCGGCCTTCAGCCGTGCGACTTGCAACAGGAGCTTTGTGGTGAAGAGATCCGCGATAGAATGATGGGCGAAGATTCGCTGCACAGAGATACAGGTCTGACCGGCATAGCCAAATCCACCGACCGCGCAACGCTGTGCGGCAACATCCAGATCGGCATCGGGTTCCACGATGACGCCCGCGTTCCCACCGAGTTCCAACACCACCGTCTTCTTCCCACACTTGGCCTTCAGCATCCACCCTACGGCGGCACTGCCGGTAAAGCTCAGGAGTTTAAAGCGGGGATCGACGACGAGCTGTTCTGCCACCGTATTGTCGCAAGGCAAGATGTTGAGTGCGCCGGGAGGAAGCCCAGCCTCCAGAACCACTTCGCCCAAGAGCAACGCGGTCAAGGGTGTCTGTGGCGCCGGCTTGATGAGAATGGAGTTGCCGGCGGCCAAAGCCGGTGCAACCTTGTGGGCCACAAGATTCAAGGGAAAATTGAAGGGAGTGATTCCGAGCACCGGACCGATCGGAACCCGGCGGAGAATGCCGAGATGGGAATCCGTCCCCGGCGTCCAGTCGAGAGGGATCACCTCGCCTGGAATGCGCTTGGCCTCTTCAGCGGCAATGGTAAATGTTTGAACGGCCCGACTGACTTCCCGCTTCGCGTCGGTGATCGGCTTGCCGGATTCAGCCGTCATCAGGCGTGCACATTCCTCACGCCGGTCATAGAGCCCACCTGCGATCTTTTGCAACGCATGATAGCGCGCGTGGGACGGCAACGCCCCCATTGCAGCAGCGGCATCGACCGTCGATTGAACCGCAGCATCGGCGTCCGCGGAACTCGCGCTCGATACTTCAGCGATTAGCCGCCCTGTAAATGGGTTGTGTACGGGTATCACGGCCTCCCCGCGCTGCCACAGACCTCCGATCAAGAATGGACGTGGTTCCTGCACGAGAGACGCCCCGCGGGTGGTGAAGACTTATCAGGATGCTGAAAAAGTCCGCCGGCAGCGTTCTCGCATCGTTCAGACCCTCAACGTACCCCAGAGGGTACGCCTCGGTCCTTCACTCGCTGCGGCCTTGCTGGACGAACTTTTTGAGCATCCTGTGAATTCGTGCCCTGTTGACCCAGACATGCGAACCATTGGATTTCCGGCAGGCCCGCCTCGTTTTTCCGCAGCCTATTAGTCAGCGGAATGAACCGGCGCCGTAGAAGCCGGCTCACTATCGGCAGCCTGTTGGGCGATATCGGCCTTGGCGACTAAATCCTCTGTGCCCCAATCACGAATCGCCTCAAGCGTGAAGGCCTCATAGGTTGAGACACCATGGCACGTTGGGCAATCAGGCATCGGGACCTTGCGATAGAACACTTCCGACAGGCATGACATGCACATCCAGTAGGGTGGTTCCCCCTCGCGTTGGGGAACAGACCAAAACGATTGTGTTGCAGGCATAGGTAATCCTTAGTGAATGATGGATGGACTGTTCTCTGCCACTGCCGTCGATCCGTGAGGCTCGGTGGATTCTCCCTGGGAGCGTGGGGCAGTGGCCAACATGCGATCGATCTCCTCGGCAAACTCGTTGAACGGGACTGCACCGGGAATCGCGATCGCCGGCTCTTTCTCGGTCGGTCCACCGACCGTCCGTATCAAGATGAATCCGGGAGTGCCATGAAAGCCCCACCGGTTTGCCTCTTGGCGATCCTGGAAAATGGATTCGAGATACTGTCGCTCGTCGAAACACTTGGCAAACACCGCCTGGTCCAAGCCGATCACCTTCGCGTACCCTTTGAACGATCCCGAGTCTAAGCGGCCTCGTTCGCTGAAGAGGCGATCGTGCATCGGCCAATATCGACCCTGGGCTCCGGCACAGCGTGCGGCCACCGCCGCCTCAACGCCGACCCCCTGGTCCGAACGAGGATAATCGCGATAGAGAAACCGCACTTTCCCCGTGTCGATATACTTAGCCTGTAACCGAGGCCACGTCTCCTGAAAGAACTTCGCACAGTATCCACAGGTGAAGTCGGAATACTCGATCAAGGTGATCGGCGCGTCCGCGCTCCCTCTGATTCGTCCGTCGTCCGTGATCGATCCAGCACCCACTTGAGTCAGCTGCGCGAGCAAGAGCAATCCTGCCGCAACCACTGTGCGAAGAAGATACGTGCCCATCATGTGCGAAGAGCACTCTTTGCTTTGAGGCGCTCCAGCAACCCGACCATCAGGAGGGGCCAGACAACCGTCGCATCGCTCAACACTTCAGCAAAACGTCCCCCTGCTTCCGGCGGAACAAACTTTCCCCAGGAAAGGCCTTCTTGATACGTGCACCCGCTCAATCCACCCAAATGATCCGGCTCAGGGCAAATACGCACCGCATACTGAAATCGAGGGGGCTCGACATTGAGGCCGAGCCTGGTATTACAGACTTCAATGTAGGGGCCGACTTGTTGCGCCCAATTGCGAGGCACGCCCCCACCAATCGTAAAAATCCCACGCCGCTTGGACGAGATGACATGGCTCGCATAACTGTTGAGGTCGAGGTAGGGATTGAATGAAGGATGGGAGCAAAGAATGGTGCGGAGCACCTCAAGATCGCCGTTCTCCTGTTTTTCCGCACGAGCCCGATCGAGATTTCGACCCATGGCCCAGGTGCCGATATCCAGCCCCATCTCGGAATCGGTAAACGCAGGAATGAAGACGGGAACATTTTTCACAAAGGCGCTTTTCAGAATACCCGTTCCATCGTATTCTTCCGCGAGCGTCTTTCCCAGCTCACGCGTGAAGAGTTCGGATGAAAGAGGTTGGTCCTGATCTATCCGCTTCATGGTTCGCGAAACGACTTGCTCAACATAGTTCAGGTTAGACTCCATCTCGAGTGTGTCGTAGACCCGATTGTAGCCCTTCTCGAACAACTCCTGATCCGACATCGACGGATGGTGCCGATAGTGTGTTTTACCTACTGACTCACTCAGCCCATGGGCCATCAATGCTCCGGTCGAGACAATACATTGCACCATCCCGTGATCGATCATCGCGCTGATAATCTTGCCCATCTTGGCAATGGTCATGGCCCCTGACAGCGTCAACACAACGAAGCAATCGGGGTCTTCGATCATCGCCCACAGTACTTCATAGGCTTCGCCTACTCTGCGGCCTCCAAAGGCGGTCTTGCGCATCGCCGTCAACAGGCCGTCGAACGATCCGATCTGTTCCGGGTCGAGAGGCTCGAGCGCTTCGAGCCCATCTTTCGCCCCATCGTGGAATTCACGTGCACCCATGACACCCCTACCTAACCATACAAGTGAAGAGAGTGAAGACGCCTTCTTTATACACAACCGACGACAGAGGCGTCAACGAAGTTGCATTCCGAGAAATCCCTCGGCGCATCCTGATTCATGATGACGCATGATCTGTTCATCGAACTACCATGCAGAGGATGACGGAGTCCGATCAACATATTCCTCAATGGTCGAGAGGTCTTCTCAACGACTTCCCTGGCGTAGGCATTCTGAGGCTGGCCTGCCAGGCTAGCCCGCATGAATCATGCGGTTCTGGTGAAGACCAGACCGTTGATCATCGACGTACGCTATTAAGAAAAATGGGGTGAGTGACGGGTTTCGAACCCGCGACCTCCGGATCCACAATCCGGCGCTCTAACCAACTGAGCTACACCCACCATTCTGAGAAGATATTCGACACAGGTTCTGTGGTGGAGGAGATCTTAGCAAAGACAGAAGAAGACCCGCAACCAGGAGCCTCTTCCAATATGAAATGAGTCTGAAGCCGGGTCGTATTTCCAACGAGCCATGAGTCTGAGCGGCGGCTGTGCTGAATCGGTCATGATGCAAGGCATGGTGATCGACATGGAAGAAGCACGGCTGCAGACGATCGCGCACGTCAGGGCCTTTCTGGACGGGGCCACGGAGGTCGCCTTCCGGGTCTCCAAAGCGGACCGGTATCCGTTCATCGAGCGGGTGCTCACGCGGTTTGGCTCTGCCTCACAGGGACGGATCGGCAAGGGCGTACTGCTCCGGTATCTGGCGCGCATCACGGGGCTCTCACGCCAGCACGTGACCCGGCTGGTGCGGCGGTACCGCCAGGAGGGCACGCGGTCGACCCGGCATGGCCCGCCCCAGCACGGCTTTCGCCGCCGCTTCACCGTCACGGACGTGGCCCTGCTGGCCGACATGGACGCGCTGCATGGCACCGTGTCCGGCCCGGCCACCAAGAAGTTGATGGCACGGGCCTGCCATCTGTTCGGGGATGCGCGCTTCGAGCGGCTGGCGGGGATTTCAGTCTCCCCTCTGTACAATCTACGCCGCGGGACACCGTACCAGCGCACGCGGCGGCACTGGACCAAGACGCGGCCAACCGGCGTGCCCATCGGCCAACGCCGCGCCCCACAACCCAACGGCTCGCCGGGTTATATCCGGATCGACAGCATGCATCAGGGCGATCAGGACGGAGTGAAAGGGGTGTATCACATCAACGCGGTGGATAGCGTGACCCAGTTCCAACTGGTCGCGACCTGCGAGAAGATCAGCGAGGCCTATTTGCTGCCGGTCATCCGACAGCTGTTAGAGGGCTTTCCGTTTGTCGTCCTGGGATTTCATGCGGACAACGGCTCGGAGTACATCAATTACCAGGTCGCCGCGCTGTTGGAGAAATTGCGCCTCGCGTGCACCACGTCTCGCCCCCGGCATTCCAACGACAACGCGCTGGCCGAATCCAAGAATGGCGCGGTGGTGCGGAAACACCTGGGCTATGCGCACATCCCGCAACAGTTCGCCACACGGGTCAACGCGTTCTGTGCGGACTTCCTGAACCCCTACGTGAACTTCCACCGCCCGTGCTTCTTCCCGGAGACGATCACGGATGCCAAGGGAAAGGAGCGCAAAC
>Ga0163151_10004983_pt1 | contig 17341 bp, 14 predicted proteins | sample OliLakLV19MP5IB2_FD_145596 | JGI IMG/M metagenome (GOLD analysis project Ga0163151, IMG submission 145596) | Freshwater microbial mat bacterial communities from Lake Vanda, McMurdo Dry Valleys, Antarctica - Oligotrophic Lake LV.19.MP5.IB-2 | ecosystem: Environmental > Aquatic > Freshwater >...
GCGTTGATATTGGGGACTCAGCGTTTGCCGCGGCTACGAAGCCAATCGTTGCGAGTGCGACGGTCAAGGCAAGAAGACGTGTCGTCATAGTCAGTGTCCAGTTGTAGGAGCGGTGTAAACTCAATCGAATAACGGCAGCGATCACCCGGTCGCCGGAGAAGATTTTCTATTCAAAACAGCTTCATCGGCGGCTCGGTGTGCATCGCATTGTTCTGCCTTCGTCCCGGGGTCGATGATCCGATCAGCAACCTCCGCTCTGCGTGCGTTGAACATCGCAGCGAGTTTTCGTACATCGTGCCCCGCAGCTTCAGACATCGCATCTCGTACACGCCGTACTTCGCTGTAACTATTCATTGTCGATTTCTTCGTTCAAGAGTTGCAGTGGAGTTACCAGTGCCGGGTTGCCCCGTCCAAGTATAGCATTAACGCGACGAATGTGTCCAAATTTGTTGGCGTTGGCAATATGTCGGCAGTTCCAAGTGACCAGAAAGTCGCACCGATGGAATGAGGCGGCAGCCAAATGGAAAGCGTCAGCACCGGGATCATTCGGCATGACGTGATTTGCGATGTACGCCTCGACTGCTTCGATGACCGCATCATTAATGTCCAATAGCGGAAAACGCGAAACCAATTCGATCATGTCGGACTTGTTCGGAAACTTGCCGGCATTGAGTTCGGTTTCAACAGCTACGCTGGTAACGAGCTCGTCGGAAGTGAGCAGTGCCGCGTCAAGCCAACGACGCGTCCAGTTTTGGCGAGCTACCATCTCCGGCTCAGGTCGAGCGTTGAAGTAAAAGCTGACTACGGTCGTTTCGACGTAACTTCTTGCCATCGGCAGTAGCACTCAGTTTCAGTAGCAGAACGCCACACATCAGCCGGCGGCGACGGAAGATCAACCACTTCAAAACGCCCGACTTCGCCGCTCGGTTGCATCGTTTGGTTATCGGCCATCCTATTGTGCTTGGGGCGAGTCGTCGCGATCGCTGAGTCGGCGATCCATATCCGCGTCCCATTTTTCGGTTAGGTCGATCAAGTGTAAATCGTACACGAGCATAGCATCGGCCGGAAGATCCCGGTAGGTTTTGCGTTCGTTGTAAGTCAGGTTTGGGGGAACGGCGACCGTTCGGCGTCCACCGACACGCATTCCGAGCAACCCGTATTCGATGCCCACGCAGCAGTCACGGCCACCAACGCGGATTCGGTAAGGTGATTCAGGTTCGGAGGCGAATAGAACGTCACCCTTGCGTCGCGTGCAGATGCAAGAACAGATCGCCACGTCGCCGGGCACGCATGGACGGCCAGTACCAGTCTCACGATCTGTGATGTTGAGACTGCGCGGTGGCTTCATACGGAATCAGTCCGATAACTCTCTATTATTCATGGTCGGCCGGCCATAACCGCCCTACCGGTACTTATCGCTGGTTGGGCGACCGCCTTTTCGACTACTTATCGCCGGTTGGAACCGATGTTTCCACCACTTATCTCCGGTTCTGACCGAACCGGAGGATAAGTGCTTAGCACCGGTTTGCCAGCAGCGGCACTGGCTGTATTTTTACGGATTTTCCCGAAACCGTCAATCCAGCCCCTTGTCGTCCCAGGAAAACTTGTGCACACATGAACACTGCCATCGGCCAAGGGCCAGGCTGCGCGTACTCCGTTCCCGTGGGTGACCATTCCCATTGCCCAAGCTGCCGCCCTGAATTATCTCGACCCCTGCTCTTTTGGCAACCGCTCGCTGAAAGCCCATGACGTCGCGATTGCCCCCGATTGCCCCTACGAGCCGCTGGATTCCGGCATCGATCCGTTACCGGGCGGCGAGGCTCCCGGGTGCGATTCCGGGCGTCTCTACCAGAACTCTATATATGGGCTTCGCCAAAATCCTCCGGTGGGGCCCAAAACCAGGCAAAAGTGACGCGAAAACCGTGAAAACCAGCTTCCGGTAGCCAATCGGGGCCAAGACACGCCTTGATGGATTCTTGCGGGGGGTTTCGAGGGCAGACAGGGGCCGGCTCTGAGATTTGCGGTCTGACTCGCCTGATCCTGATCCTGTCTTGGTTCAGCGGGAACTGGAACTTGGCGGTGAGGGCGGAAGAGATCGCCCTGTGCCACCTGCGGGAAACGATCGCACCGCGTCGATGGTCTCGGCCTGCGCGGCGAGCATGACGAGGCGGTCGAAGCCAAGGGCCACGCCGACACCTTCTGGCATCGCCGGGCCGTGAGCTTCGAGAAGTCGCTCAGGGAACGGGAGAACCATGCGGCCTTCGGCTTCTCGGACGGTATTTGCGGCGCTGATGCGGGCGGCAAGTTCCTCGCGCCCGGTGTCTTCCTCCCAGCCGTTGGCGAGCTCCACGCCTCGCACAAAAAGCTCAAAGCGACGGGCTGTCGTGGGCCTCGCCGGGTCGATCCGCGCAAAGGCGGCCTGCGAGACTGGCCATGCTTCAAGGAGCACGGGGCGTTCATGCCCCAGCCGCGGCTGCACCACCTCGGAGAGCAGCATCTCAAAGCAGCGATCGGCGATCTCCGCGCCGGGCAGGCTTCCGAGGCCGTCTGGCATCACGACGCCCGCCCGCCGCACGGCGGCAAGCCAGTCGTCCGATGTCGCCTTCAGCGGATCGATCTTCGCATGCTCTGAAAACACTTCGGCGCAGTCGAGCCGCTCGAGGCCAGTCGTGCCGAGCACCGTCTCACAGAGTTTTTCAAGCAGCTCGGCGGCATCGTCGGCATTCGTGCCAGGCGCATACCATTCGAGCAACTGAAATTCCACGTCGTGCCACGGCCCACGCTCGCCGTCACGGAACGCTGGCGCAACCTGATACATCGCGCCCGAACCCATCGCCACAAGCCTCTTCATGAGAAGCTCGGGGCTCGCCTGGAGCCAGCGCACCTGGCCATCGGCGAGCTGAACTTGGATCGGGTCGATATGCGCCTCCGGGAGCACCTCGACACCAAGCACGGGCGTATCGACCTCGACAAACCCACGGGCGTCAAAGAACTCGCGGATCGCTCGCCGCACGCCGGCCCGCTGTTTGAGAAGGGGCCGGAGCGTCATGGTGCCCTGCTCAACTCTTGCCGCCGCTCGCGAGCTTCTCGTCCACTTCGCGATAGGTGAGGACAGGGCAGCTCGCCCGTCGCACGATCAGCTCGGCAACGCTTCCCATGAGCAGGCGCGTCAGGCCCGTGCGGCCGTGCGTCCCCATCACAATCATCTCGGCCTTCTCTTCATCGGCGATCCGGACCACTTCAGAAGCCGGATCGCCCATCGTGAAGCGATGCTCGAAGGACACCGACGGGTCCGACGGCCGCACGGCTTCGAGCATCGAGCGAATCCGCTCGGTATTGGGCTCCGGGAGGCCGTAGTACAGCTCGCCGCCGCCGTACGCGAGCGGTGGCTCCTCGACATGGACGATGAGCAGCTTCGCACCCGACGACTTGGCGATCGTCTCTGCGTGCCGAAGCGCCGCATCACTGGCGGTCGAGAAGTCGGTGGGGAAAAGGATCGTCTTCTGAGACATGGCTCGGTGCTCCAGCGAAAGAGAAGCCGCATGAGCGATCCCCATGCGACGTTCCTGAGTATACCCCTACCGAAGCCGCATTCCCGGGAGGGCGCCGGGGTCGGGTGAGAGCAGAAACACCCCCTCGGCACCGGCGCCGCTGGCCGCGACCACCATCCCCTCGCTCAACCCAAACTTCATCTGCCGCGGCGCGAGGTTCGCCACGACCACGACCAGCCGTCCTACGAGCGCAGCCGGCTCATGAAACCCCTTGATGCCGGCAAACACCGTGCGGGTCACACCGCCACCCAGGCTCACCGTGAGCTTGAGGAGTTTTCGAGCTTCGGGCACCTCCTCGGCGGCAGTTATTCGCGCGACGCGGAGGTCAACCTTCGTGAAATCGTCGATCGTGCATTCGACGGCGAGGGGCTCGGCCTCGAGGGGAGCGGCGGGGTCATTGGCCGTGGGAAGATCACTCATGGTCGAGTCTCCAGAGGGTTGTGATTCAGGTGGTGGCTGGTCTGCGAGTGAGGCGGCGAGGATCGCCTCGACCTGGCCCGTTTCCACTCGCTTCATGAGCGGTGTGAAGGCAGCCACGGGAAGGCCCACGAGCGGCTGCGAGGCCGCATCCCACGAGCGGATCGGGCCTCCCACGAGGTCGCCCACCTGCTCCGCAAGCCGCGGTAGCACCGGGGCCAGGTAGACCGTCAGTTGGCGAAACAGATTGAGGGCAACGGTCGCCACGTCCCGCAGCCGCGCGGCTGAATCGGGTCCGGCCTTCGCCAGCTTCCACGGCTGCTCAGCATCGACATACGCGTTAGCCCGGTCAGCCGCCGCCATCACGATCCGCATCGCACGGGCAAAGTCACCCGCTTCGTACGCCTCGGCAATCGCGTCGCCGTCGGCCGCGGCCGCGGCGAAGAGGCCGCCATCATCCGGGTACTGCTCCGCGAGGCCGGTGCCTTCGAGCCACCGCGCCGTGCGGCTGGCAAGGTTCACCACCTTGCCGACCAGATCGGAGTTCGCCTTCGCGGTGAACTCCTCGAGGTTCAAGTCGATGTCATCGATCCCACCCGAAATCTTAGAGGCGTAGTAGTAGCGAAGCATTCCAGGATCGAGATGATCGAGATACGTGCGGGCGAGAATAAACGTCCCCCGGCTCTTCGACATCTTCTGGCCGTTGACGGTAAGAAAGCCGTGGACGCGGACTTTCTCCGGCAGTGCCTTCCCCGCAGCTTCGAGCATGGCGGGCCAGAAGAGCGTGTGGAAGTAGACGATGTCCTTGCCAATGAAGTGATGGATCTCGGCGCGGGACTTCCCGGCTGCATCCCGGCTCCACCAGTCGTCAAGTGAGCCGCCGTGGGCCGCGCACCACTCTGCCGTCGCCGCGACGTAGCCGATCGGTGCGTCGAACCAGACATACCAGTACTGCCCCGGGGCATCGGGGATCTCAAACCCAAAATAGGGTGCGGGCCGTGAGACGTCCCAATCCCGCAGCGGCTCGCCCAGAAAATGGCCGGTGAGATAGTTGGCCACCCGCGAATCAAGCGCGCCACTGCGCGTCCACGTTTCCAAGAATGCGTGGAGCGATTCGATCGTCACGAAGAGATGCTCGGCCGACCGCACCTCGGGCACGGCGCCGGAGAGCGTGCTGACGGGATTCACGAGCTCGGACGGGGCATAGGTGGCCCCGCACTGCTCGCAGGAGTCGCCGTACTGAGCTGCTGTGCCGCAATGCGGACAAGTACCCCGGACAAAGCGGTCCGCCAGAAACACGCCCGCCGTCGGGTCGTAGAGCTGCTGCACATCTCGTGTGACGATGAGCCCCTTCTTTCGCAGCGCTCCCCAAAACTCGCCGCACAGTCTGCGGTTGGCTGGGCTGTTGGTGGAGCCATAGTGATCGAAGGCGATCTGAAAATCGATGAAGTCGGCGAGATGCGCCTCCCGCATCGCCCCCACCAGCTCCTGTTCGCTTTTTCCTTCGGCCCGGGCGCGGATCATGATCGCCGTGCCGTGGGTGTCGTCGGCACAAAGGTAGATCGCCTTGTGCCCACGGAGCTTCTGGAACCGAACGAAGACGTCGGTCTGGATGTACTCGACTAGGTGCCCGAGATGGATGTGGCCGTTGGCGTAAGGCAGCGCCGAGGTGACGAGCAATCGGCGCGGCGAGGCACGTGGCATGCGGGCAGGAACCTGATGGGGGAGGCGGTCGACGGCTGACGGCGACGTGGCGGATTGTAGAAACCATCGCGCTGACGGGGAAACACCGGTCGGCGTGGGTGACTGGGCAAGGGTTATTCACGGGACAATTGGCAAAGTGACCTTGTGGTGGCCGACGGGTGGTCGGCACTATCCGCCCCCCTGCCGTGGCGCTCGACCGCGGCGGCTTGCACTCAGCACCGGCTGACTCGGAGACACGGATGAGCACGCTACCACGCATCGTCGCCAGCATTGCTGCCGGCTGGCTCGCGATGGCCCAGGTTGTGGCGGCCGATCCAGCCCCGGCTGCCGCCGCCGCTGGTGATGTCGTGCTGCTCGATTTTGCTGCGTCGTGGTGCGGGCCGTGTCGTCAGATGGGGCCCGTCGTGGCGGAGGTCGCCGCCGCCGGATGGCTCGTGCGGCATGTGGATGTCGACCACGAAGCAGACCTCGTGAGGCGGTTCGGCGTGAGCGGCGTGCCCTGCTATGTGCTTCTGGTCAAGGGCCATGAGGTGGGCCGCATCAACGGCGCGACGACTCGCGGCGAACTGGAAAGCCTTCTTGCCAAGAGCGCCGAACCACTCGGAGGACGCGCCCCCGCGGCCTTCACGCCACCACCGGTTGCCCCGGGCGCGGCCCTGCCGGTTGCCGCTGCGGCCCAGCCTTTGGCCACGGAGCCGCCACCCCTCTCCCGTCAGATGCCCCGGTCACCAGTGAACGCCCCCGTGAAGCCCGCGGCCTTCACCGACGCAGGCCAGGGTCAGCCGTTGCCCACGATGCCCGCAGCGATGCCGCCGCGGGACGCGCTCGACGCACCGTTTCAGGGAACGGCATCATCGGAAGGCCCGCTCAAATCCACGATGCCAGGCGCCGCGCCCCCACGCGACGCGCTCGAGGGAAAGCTTCTCGCCGCGACGGTGAGGCTGCGGGTTGATGACGGGTCGAGTGTCTCTCGGGGCACGGGCACGGTGATCGACTGTCGTCAGGGCGAGGCGCTCATTCTCACCTGCGGCCACATCTTTCGTGATTCGGATGGAAAGGGCCGCGTCGAGGTCGACCTCTTCACCTCCGGTGGGCCGCGAGGCGTCGCGGGTCAGGTTGTGTCGTGGGACCTCAAGCGGGATCTCGCGCTCGTGAGCATCTTTACGGACGTGCCACTCGAAGCGGTGCGGGTCGGTTCGCCCGAACGGATCGTGAAACCTGGGGATTCGGTCGTCACCGTGGGCTGTGATGGCGGGGCCGATCCAACGCTTCATCACAGTCGGATCACCGCCGTGGACAAATATCTCGGTCCCGCCAACGTGCAGGTGGCTGGCCAGCCCGTGCAGGGCCGCAGTGGTGGCGGCCTGTTCGCGATTGACGGCACGCTGATCGGTGTCTGCAACGCCGCCGACCCGGCCGACAACGAAGGACTCTTCGCGGCGCTCCCGACGATTCACGAGCAGCTCGAAGATGCGGAACTGGCCTTCGTGTACCGCAACGTCTATCCGAGCGGTGGCGTCGACTCGCTCGCAACGGTCGGCGGATCGGCCCATGTGCCCGCCATGCCGCCCGACATGCCGCCGGTGTCGTTTGATCGCCGTGATCGCGGCGATGCCCTCCCGACAACATCCAACGCGACGACGGCCGAAGCGATGGCGTCTGAAGTCGCGAGCGCCAAAGCGCCGCGCGCGTCCGCCGCCGCGGGATCGCTCAGCCCTGGCGAGCGGGCGCTCGTCGACCATGTTCGGCAGCAGGAGGGCAAGGCCGAAGTGATCTGTATTGTTCGGCCGCACGGTGCGACCAACGGCTCGAGTGAAGTCTTTGTGCTCGATGCCGCTGGCAAGGATTTTGTCGAGCATCTTGCAAGAGCTCACCAGGAAGCCGCCGCCGGCGCGGCCCCCACGGGCGTGCCATCCGACATCGCCCGCCTCCCGGACGGTTCCATCCAGCGGTGACACCCGTCCGCTTCCGTCAGTCCATGACGGTGACGGTCACGGGTGTGGCGTTGACGCTCTCGGCGGCAGACCTGCCGCCGCGGCCGGTTGCGTGAATCGTCACGCGTCCCTGCCCGAGCATCGCCGCGGGCACCTCGAGCGTGCCCGACTCTCCCGTGATCCGTCCCAGCACGCGACCCGTCGCGAAGACCGTGACACCCTCGATGCCACTCCCATCGATCGACACGGTCACCTTTCGGTTGGCCGCAATCCGATCCGGCACGGCCTTCATGGTGAGTGTCTTCGTACCGTTGGCAAACGAGACGGGAACAACAAGCCGCCCCTGCGTCTCGATGGCGGTGGCCGCGATCGCGACGACCCGCAACTCGTGATAGCCGTCGGCAAGGATCGTCGTATCGAGCGAAAGGCCTTCGCCCGAGGAACACGAGGCGACTCGCATCCCATCGACGTAGAGCTCGAAGCGGTCGGCCGCGCCGCCGTCCGAAAGCGTCGCCGAAGGCATCACCTCAATCGAGCCTGAAAGACTCACGCCGGGGTCAAGCGGATTTCCGTCGGCGAGCGCCGCCCGCACCTCCGGAATCACGGCCCACGGCTGGCAGAGCGGGTCACCGACAACGAGGAGCTGATACGGCGAACTGACCGACTGATAGAAAGCCTCGGCGAGGCTGGCACCGCGGCAATAGTGAACATGGATGCTCGGATGCGGGAACTTGGCCTGAATCGAAAACGGCTCGATGACCGTCCCGCTGGACCCACCCGCGCCCGCCCGCAGAAACTCCGACAGCGGCGTCTGGCCGAACGACGCTGTAAAAATCCCGCCATAGCTTGTGAGGTTTTCACAGATCGCTCCGGGGAGGATCGTGCTTCGCGACGTCGTCCAGTCAAACGTGGGCGTGCCGGTCGTGAGACCAGCCACATCCTTCTTCCCGACGGGAAGCGTGCCCGAAGCAATCTCCGCGCGAACGCCGAGCTGCTCGATCGCCTTCACCGTGGCCGGAAACGCCGCCGAGCGGGTCGTGGTGCGCACGTCGGAATTCGTCATGAGATAGACCGTGCCCTTCGGCCGTGAGCCGTCGGCCGCGGCGGCCCGCGAGAGATACGACGCCACCTCATCGACCGTGTTCCCGCGGCCATCCGTCACGCCGAGCATCACCGAGAGGAGATAGCGGTTTCCTCCAGCTTCCAGAAGGCGACCGTCGGTGCCCCAGCCATACCAGCCTCGGAAGCCAAGCGTTGTGGCCGGTATGCCATCGGTTGCCAGCGGACGAAAATATCGATTGCTCTTGGGATCGAGCCAGGCTGGCACGCCGCTCCGCACGGCGCCGAAGAGCATCGTCATACCCGTCAGCGATCCCGACGGAAACGTGTCCTTCTTCGCGAGATCGGGCGGGAGCGCCTCCTGGAAGTCGATCCGCCAGGGGAAATCGCTCGAGTACACGATCATGTCGATCTGAGGCGACAGCCTCCGGGCGTCGATGCCGCGAAGGATAGGGCCGAGAATCTCATCTTTGAATCGAGCGATCGAGACGGCTTCCTTACTCCCCGCCCACGCGATCATAAAGACGTTGATCGGCGGCACGCCCCGGGCAGCCACATAGGCGTTGGCCACCGCGATGCTATTGGCGCTCGTGGAGTTGACCACGAGAAAGACGTTTTCGGGACCGCCGCCAGCAAGGACAACGTCGCCGACGAGGAACGTACAGAAAGCAACGAGGAGGGCGAAGAGCCTGGAGGCCATCGAGCATTCAGGGTGTGGCATGAGGCTGCGCCGGCGGGAAAGAGACACTGAGTGTACCCGTCAAAAAGAGGCTCATCCTCCTGCGAGAGGTTGTGCGAGGGGTTGTGCGAGAGGTTGCCCGTGTCTGGGAGTCGGGCTTCGCCCGACGACCGCAAGACGGAGCCGACGCCGGGACGGCGGCGACGGCGCGAAAGCAGTCGCCTGGGAGTCGGGCTTCGCCCGACGACCGCAAGACGGAGCCGACGCCGGGACGGCGGCGACGGCGCGAAAGCAGTCGCCTGGGAGTCGGGCTTCGCCCGACGACATGGCACAGGAAACTCCGAGCCGCGGCGGCACATTCAATCCTCATGGCATAGACTCCGTGTCGGTCCGAAATATTCTTCCGGTGCATCATGACCACCCGCATCGCCACCCTCCTCCTCGTCGCTCCGCTCGTTGCCGCAGCCGCCGAGGCGGAGCCGCAGGCGTTCTCCGGCGACCGGGCGTTCAAGCACCTCGAAGCCATCTGTGAGCTTGGCCCGCGGCCGACCGGTTCAGAGGCGATGCGGCAGCAGCGGGTGATGCTCGCCGAGCACTTCCAGAAAGCCGGCGGCCACGTATCGGGCCAGGCATTTCAGATCCGCGATCGATACACCGGCAAGCCCGTGCATGTCGAAAACGTCGTCGTGTCATGGCATCCGGATCGCCGCGAAAGGATCCTCGTCGCAGCCCACTACGACACGCGGCCGTTTCCCGATCGCGACCCGGTCAATCCGCGAGGGCGATTCATCGGGGCCAATGACGGGGCCAGCGGTGTCGCCCTTCTCATGGAGCTCGGCCGCTTCATGCCCGAGCTGGCCGGTCCGGTCGGCGTAGACTTTGTGCTGTTTGATGCTGAGGAGTATGTCTTCGGCAACCGAGACAAATACTGCATCGGTTCGGAATATTTCGCCCGCCAGTACAAGACCGATCAGAGGGCGGGTCGCGGCCCTGCCTACCGTGCCGCGATCGTGGTCGACATGGTGGCCGGCCGCCATCTCGAGATATGGCAGGAAAAAAACAACATGTCCTGGCCCGAGAGCCGTCCGCTCGTCGACTCGGTCTGGGGCGTGGCCGCGCGGCTCGGTGCGAAGGAGTTCATCCCACGAGCCAAGTACGACGTCCTGGATGACCACGTGCCGCTGAGGAATATCGGCGGCATACCGTCGTGCGAGATCATCGACTTTGGCTATACCGAGCTCGAGTGGCACACCACCCAGGATCTCCCCGCGGCCTGCTCCGCCACGTCGCTCGAAACCGTCGGTCGCGTCGTCCTCGCGTGGCTTCGCGAACAGCGGTGATGCCATGCCCGCACGAGCCGTCACCCGCGTTCCCCTCATCGTTCCTGGTCTGGGCATCCGCGACGGCGCGGTAATCGTATCGCTCTGGCTGGTGCCCCGCGGCGCGGCGGTACTCGCCGGCGATCGCGTGGTGGAGCTCGTGGCCGGAGGGGTCACGATCGATCTCGAGGCACCCGTGACCGGCAGGCTCGTAACCCAGCATGCCGATGAGGACGAGGTCGTGTCGGTCGGCAGAATCCTCGCCGAGTTTGAGGTCGCCGAATGAAAGCCTCGTTCGACACGAACGTGCTCGCTGGCTCAAGCGAGGGAGAGCCCGTGCCACATCGCCGGACGTTCGCTACAGCCATCTATGGCCTATGCTCACTGCATGCGGCCTGCGCTTCGGCATCCTGGCTTCGCTTGCCCGCAAGCCCGGCTCCGTGGCACGGGCTCCCCCTCGCAGTCAGTGGTGCGTTGGCGATGTTCGTCGTGCAGCCACCAGGAGATCTCTGGCCGCTCGCGTGGCTCGCGCCGATTCCGTGGCTTCTGCTCGTGACGCAGCCCCGAATCTCAGGGTGGCGGGCATGGGCTGCCGTCTGGTGCGGAGGTTTTCTTTACTGGCTCCTGGCGATTCACTGGCTGCGGCTGCCGCATCCGCCGGCAACGGCAATCGGCTGGGTGCTCCTCTCGGCCTACCTCGCCTGCTATCTGCCGCTCTTCGTGGTGTCCGCGCGGCGGCTTGTCCATCACTGGAAGTGGCCACTCGTTCCATCCGCAGCCGTCGCGTGGATCGCGACGGATCTCGTGCGGAGCGAGCTGTTCGGTGGATTTACATTCGCGGGGCTCGGTCATACCCAGTGGCGATGGACGACACTCATTCAAGTGGCCGATGCCGTGGGCGCCGTCGGCGTCGGCGGCATCGTGATGGCCGGCGCCGCAGCGATCCTCGCGACGGCGACGGGCCGCTTCAGCACGCGAGCGATTGTCTGCGAGACACTGCCGGCCGCGATCCTCGTCTCACTGACGCTGGCGTATGGCAGCATGCGGCTGGCCACTGCCCCGGCGCCAACGCAAAAGCCACTCGATGTGCTCATCGTGCAGGGCTCCATCGACACGGAGATGAAACACGATCCGGCCGCGGCCGCCGATGTCCTTGCCCATTACGACGAGCTCACGATCGCTGGGCTCGCCGCCGAGGCCGCCCTCCCTGACCTCATCGTCTGGCCCGAGACGATGTGGCGATACGGGCTCATGGAGATAGATCCGGCGGAGGTGCTCCCCGCAGCGGTCCTGGATGAGATGCTCGGGCCCGGCGATGCAGGCGAGCCGGCGGCCGCGCGGCAGGCGCGCGGACGGGAGGCCATCACCGCCCAACGGCTCAACGCGCTTGCCATCTACGCCCGCCGCTACGGCACGGCATGGATCGTGGGCCTCGATCGGCAACGGATCACGCCTGCGGTGCCGGCGGGCTATCAGTCATTCAATTCCGCGCTTGTCCTCAACCCCGACGGCCGCCCAATCGCCTGCTACGACAAGATGTATCCGGTCATGTTCGGCGAGTATGTGCCGCTGGCTGATCGCTTCCCGATTCTCTACCGACTCTCGCCCCTGCCCGGAGGACTCACCGCAGGCACGACGCCCGTCGCCGTCGATATCGCGGGCTTTCGCGTGGCCCCGACGATCTGTTATGAGACGGCCCTCCCGCGAGCCATCAGGTCTATCGTCCGCACCCTGACCGCCACCGCCCGCCGCCCCGACGTGATCGTCAATCTCACCAACGACGGCTGGTTCTGGGGGTCGAGCGAGCTCGACATGCATTTGGTGGCGGCCATCTTCCGGGCGGTCGAGGTGCGAACGCCCATCCTCGTGGCCGCCAACACTGGGTTTTCCGCGGCGATCGACGGCTCGGGCCGGCTCCTCGCCCGCGGTCCTCGCCGGGCCACGGCAACCCTGCGGGTGGCCGTCAGCCCCGATGGCCGGCAGAGCCCGTGGCGAATGGCGGGAACCCTGCCGCTGGCGTCGACCTTGGCGGTCGTCGCGATGCTGGGGCTGGAATGGCTCGTCGGGACGCGGCTTGCCCCGCGGTGGGCCTCGGACCGACAATGAGACATCGAGGGATCAGTTCGGGAGCCCGGCGGCCGTCGCTATCGGGCCCGACGAGGGATGCACTATGAACATCATTGGCAAGATCTTTCTCTTTGCAGTGTTCATCATGAGCTTGGTGCTCATGACGCTCGCTGGTGCCATCGCCATCTCCCACCGCGACTGGAAGGCGGAGGTGCTCCGCACGCAAGAGGAATGCCTCCCAGGACAGGCGCCCGGATACAAGTTCCAACTCGAGCAGGCCGAGAAGGAGCGCGAGTCGCTCGAAGCCCAGATCTCGCGGCTCCAGACCCAGGTGGCCGAATCCGAAAAGTCTCGTGACGAAGTCGTCGCCAAGTTGCAGTCGGCGCTCATCGAAAAGAATGACGAGCTCTCCAAGCTTCGCATCGACCGCGAAAAGCTCCAGGAGGAGCAGAAGCAGCAGGTCGCCCTTATCGAGAAAACGGCCGACGATCTCCGCCAGGCCCGGCAGGAAGTCGAGACGCTCACGAAGCAGGTGGCCGACCAGCAGGCCAAGGTTGACGGCCAGGTAAACCGTTCGGCTGACCTTTCGGCGCAGCTCGCCGAATCGAAATCATTTCTCGAGATCGCCGAGGAGCGGAAGGGCCAGCTTGAGCAACAGCTCGTCAATGCTCGGCTGCTCCTCCAGCAAAGCGGCCTCGACATCGACAGCCTGCCGCAGGACCGCGTGCCCGCGCTCGACGGCCAGGTAGTGGCCGTGGCCACAGGGTCGATCGAGGTTTCCCTCGGCAGCGATGACGGTCTCCAGGTCGATCATGTCCTTGAGGTCTACCGCCAGGGGCAGTATGTTGGCCGTGCGGTGGTCACGAGCGTGAAGCCCGACCGAGCCGTCGCCCGGCTTGTCAAAGAGTATGCCCGCGGTGTCGTCCAACGGGGCGACCGGGTCACAACGCGATTGAAGGCCTGAGAGACAGGAACGACGCATGAGCGATGACGGTCCTGGCAGAGGCCGACGGTACCCGATGAACGTGGACACGGCGATGCTCTTGATCTCGTTTGCCGCCCTGGCAATCGGCTGCCTTATTCTGGCTATCGACCTGTTTCAGCGACGTCTGCCGCTCGGACCTCCCCCGCCCGTGTAGGCCGCTGGCCATGTTTTCGTGGCTGCGTTCCCGCCGGCGCCGGGCGATCATCGAGCAGCCTTTTCCCTCGGCCTGGGAAGAGATCCTCCGCCGAACCGTGCGGCAGGCGGCCTGGCTCGGCGACGACGAGGTCACGCGGTTGCGGGGTTGGATCGCCGTCTTTCTGGCTGAGAAGCGGTTCGAGGGCTGCCAGGGTTTTGAGATTACCGACGAGGTTCGTGTCGTGATCGCAGCCCAGGCTGGGCTCGTCTTGCTTGGACTGCCTGGCCAGTGGCTCGACAGCCTGCGATCGGTCCTCGTCTACCCCAGTGAATACCTCGTGCCGCAGGTCACGCCGCTGGCGGGCGGTGGAGAGATCGCGTGGGAAGAGGCGCGGATCGGCGAGACCTGGAGCGGGGGCAGCATGGTGCTCTCATGGTCTGGCGCGCGGGATGGCGCGCGGATGCGTGACGGTGCGAGGAGCGTCGTGATCCATGAGGTGGCACATCTCATCGACCTTCTCGACGGTGACATCGATGGTGTGCCACCGCTTGTTTCAACCGCCGCCCGCCGCCGATGGGAGGCTGCCATCGCCACGTGCCGAGAGCAGTTTGACCTGCTGCTCGATGAGGGGCGGAATCTGCCCCTCGACGACTACGCCGCCGAGAGCGCCGTCGAGTTTTTTGCCGTGGCCAGCGAATGCTTCTTCCAAGACCCGCACCGGCTCGTCCGATACGACCGCGTGATCTACGACCTGCTTGCCGAAGCGTACCGTCAAGACCCGCTCGCCCGCGTACCCATCCGGGTCGTACGCGGATAAGCCGCGTCCCTCGTTCAGGTGCCGTCGCCTTCCGCCGCTGGTTCGGCCTCGTCGGCTGGCACCTCGGCTGCCTCGGGCTGCTCCGCCGGCGGCGGCACCACAGGCGCGGCCGTGGTCAATCGCCACGGCGCAAGTGAGACGACCAGCCCAGAAGGACTTGCCAGGACGAGCCGCTCGGAGACCGTGTTCACGACCGGCAGCGTGAAGCTCCCGAGGCAGAGTTGCTCACGACGGCCGCCCGACATGAGGTCACGCGCCACGAGGAAGCCGGTGTCGTCCAGGCACCAGACTCGCGTATCGGTGATCGCCAGCGGCCGACCGCCCTGCCGCACCTGCCAGCGACGCTCGCCGCTCGATGCGTCGAATGCAGCGAGGCCCCACGGCCCGAGTGAAACCACCACCGTGTCGCGGCCCACGATTGGGCTCCCCTCCGGCACGCCCTCGAGCACCGTGTGCCATCCGAAGTAGGGCGCCTCCGCCCCTCGCGAATCCTTGATGACACCGGAGTTGGCGGTTAGGCCTGCCGGGATCGTGGCGAGGCGGGCCAAATCTCCTGCCAGCGTGGCCACAAACACGTCCTGGCCGCGAACAACCGGCGGACCACTGGCCGGGCTGCCAAGGTCAAACTCGATCCGCTCGGACAGATCATCGTCGGTGACGAGGGCCACGATGAGCCCGCGCGTCGAGCACCACAGGACGCCGTTGCCGAAAGCCACCGGCTTGAAATCGACCTCACCCTTGCTGTCGATTCCGACCCTCGCGGTCTCGCCATCTGCCACACCGGCGGATTCTCCCTCCACGGGCACCGTGATCCAAGTGGATTCTGGCATCCGCTCAACGCCGCCGCCATCAAGGGGTATATAGACCTGCCCTTCGGAAGCGAGGGCGCCAGCTGAGGCGATGCCGCTGAGGGATCGTGTCCACGCCATGCGACCGCTGTCGGTGTGAAACGCCGTGATGCCGCGTCCGCGGGCCACCGTCACGCTATTCGGGCTGATGCCGGCGGCCTCGATCGGGCCTGTGCCGTCTACCTGGTGCGACCATGCGACCGCGCCGCGGCGCGGGCCGCCGGGCCGTGTGTCGGTACGGATGGCGGCCACGGTGCCATCACCACTCTGGGCCACCACGACGAGCTCGCCGACGACCACATGCTCGAGCCGCCACGCGTCGGAGTCGAAGGGCACCTGGACAACCCACTCTCGGTCGAGGCCAGCCCGGGCAGCAACCAACTCATCGGCTGCGGTGCCGCAGAGACACGACTGGCCGTGAGCACCGGCGGCGGCGAGGCATGCCGTGACCGTGGAAAGGATGACCAGGCCGAGTGGGCGCGCCGACCGATGGGCGGCGGAAGCGAGAGCGAGCATGGGTGGCACTTTCCAGGGAAGTCCAGGACCAAAAAACCGGGAATCACGGGGATTCCATCCATCGCGGCAAGCCTAGTTCGCAATGTGCTGCCCGGCAAAGATGGTAGGATTTCCCGCTTTCCAGCGGCCAGGCTCGCGACCGGTGCGGGCTAAGGCGATCACGGCGGATGATGAACCGCAACACCCCGAGCCCCCGCCAGAGCGATCCCGCGGCCGTGGTCGCCGGCTACCTCAATTTCTCGTCGGGTGCCTTCGATCCGGCGGCCTGGCGTGCGCTCGACGAGCTCTACGCCGATGTCGAGCCCGGCGGTCCGAGGGGAGTCGTGGAGCAGCCCGACACAGCCGGGCATGTGGCCACGCTCCTCAGGCGACGCCTCGACGAGCTCGAGGCCACCCAGCCGGCCTTTCGTGATGCACGGCAGGCGAAGCGCATCCTCGCCGCGGTGTTCGATGAATGCCTGCCGGCGTACCGTCGCTATCACGTGGACCTCCTCGAACATCAGCCACCGGGCGCAATCGAGCGACCATACTTCGTCATGGCCGCGGCCTCCGCCGTGCTGGCCGAGGCTGCGGATGCCGAATCGCCGACCGGTGCCATCGACAGCACGGTCATCGCCAAGGCCATTGATCGCATCAACGACTACGTCGGCTGGAGGCCCGTCGCCGTTCTCGAGAATGGCCGCCTGTCCGCCCCCTACTCCCATGAGCGAGTGCGGCCGGTACCTCTCTTTGTCGCGGGTGCCGGAGCGGCACACGGTCGCTATCACGGCCTGGTTGCCGACGCCATCGAGATCCTCGCGGTCACGCCACCGCCCCTCCTCAGTCAGGCCGACTTCGACCTCGACGCCCTCGAGGAGCTGGCCTTCGACCCTCGCGCCTTCGACTTCATGCATCCGGCAGCCAGCCGTCCCAACTATCTCTTCGGCCTCTGGGATCCGTCGCGGATCGACGAGCAGGGCCGCTACCGCCGGCTCGTGGTGCAGCAGGCAACGCTCGACGGCATCCTCTCCTGGAGGGACGCTGATCAAGCCTGCGCGACAGACCCGACTCGCGCGGCGGAGCTCGCGTGGGAGTCAGCAGCGGTCCTTGCCGGCGTCATCCTCATGGCCGCGGGGCTCTCGGGGCACGGCCCCGGAGCAGCCCAGGCGTCACTTGCTCTCGGCGATCTTCTTCCGCGCATTGCTGGCTACCGCGACGACTTCTATCGCTGGCTGCTCTCGCGTGCTCCTTCGGCCCACCACCAGCGACTCGAGGAGGAAGCGGCCCGTCTTCGGCAGCCTTTTGGTGGCGTGCGGCGACGGGCCAGCGT
>Ga0163151_10004986_pt1 | contig 17333 bp, 10 predicted proteins | sample OliLakLV19MP5IB2_FD_145596 | JGI IMG/M metagenome (GOLD analysis project Ga0163151, IMG submission 145596) | Freshwater microbial mat bacterial communities from Lake Vanda, McMurdo Dry Valleys, Antarctica - Oligotrophic Lake LV.19.MP5.IB-2 | ecosystem: Environmental > Aquatic > Freshwater >...
GGAGGCGAGTGACCAAACTTTATCCCTCACTGTCATTGCCGTACCCTTGCTGTCATTGCGGGCGAGTGGCCATCTTGTTCTGGGTGTCATTGCGGGCGAGGGGCCGATCTTTAAAATTAAAAGTTCATACTTTACCGAGACCCGCAATCCCGCCAAACGAAGGAAATCCCGCCATACCCTTGTGAGATCGCGGGTCTCGTTTACGTTCGCACTAACCAATTAAGTTTTTGCTACTCGCCCGCGAAGACAACTTCGGAGGAGGCGAGTGACCAAACTTTATCCCTCACTGTCATTGCGGGCGAGTGGCCGATCTTTAAAATTAAAAGTTAGACTTCACCGAGACCCGCAATCCCGTCAAACGAAGGAAATCCCGCCAACCCTTGTGAGATCGCGGGTCTCGTTTACGTTTGCACCCTACCGGGTAATTTTTTGCTACTCGCCCGCGATGACATTACAAAGGAGGGCGTGCATACCCTTGAGTCATTCTACATACTCTTGTCATTGCGGGCGAGTGGCCGATCTTTAAAATTAAAAGTTCATACTTCACCGAGACCCGCAATCCCGTCAAACGAAGGAAATCCCGTCATACCCTTGTGAGATCGCGGGTCTCGTTTACGTTTTCACCCTACCGAGTAATTTTTTGCTACTCGCCCGCGATGACAACTTCGGAGGAGGCGAGTGACCAAACTTTATCCCTCACTGTCATTGCCGTACCCTTGCTGTCATTGCGGGCGAGTGGCCATCTTGTTCTGGGTGTCATTGCGGGCGAGTGGCCGATCTTTAAAATTAAAAGTTCATACTTCACCGAGACCCGCAATCCCGTCATACGAAGGAAATCCCGCCAACCCTTGGGAGATCGCGGGTCTCGTTTACGTTCGCACCTTACCGATTAATTTTTTGCTACTCGCCCGCGAAGACAACTTCGGAGGAGGCGAGTGACCAAACTTTATCCCTCACTGTCATTGCGGGCGAGTGGCCAATCTTTAAAATTAAAAGTTAGACTTCACCGAGACCCGCAATCCCGTCATACGAAGGAAATCCCGCCAACCCTTGGGAGATCGCGGGTCTCGTTTACGTTTGCACCTTACCGAGTAATTTTTTGCTACTCGCCCGCGAAGACACCACAGGGTGGGAGGCAAGTGACCAATCTTTATCCAGTGCTGTCATTGCCATACCCTTGCTGTCATTGCGGGCGAGGGCCATCTTGTTCTTGGTGTCATTGCGGGCGAGTGGCCGATCATTAAAATTAAAAGTTCATACTTCACCGAGACCCGCAATCCCGTCAAACGAAGGAAATCCCGCCAACCCTTGTGAGATCGCGGGTCTCGTTTACGTTCGCACTAACCAATTAAGTTTTTGCTACTCGCCCGCGATGACATTACAAAGGAGGGCGTGCATACCCTTGAGTCATTCTACATACTCTTGTCATTGCGGGCGAGTGGCCAATCTTTAAAATTAAAAGTTAGACTTCACCGAGACCCGCAATCCCGTCAAACGAAGGAAATCCCGTCATACCCTTGTGAGATCGCGGGTCTCGTTTACGTTTGCACCCTACCGATTAATTTTTTGCTACTCGCCCGCGAAGACATTACAAAGAAGGAGGCGAGTGATTGATCTTGTTCTGACTGTCATTGCGGGCGAGCGGCTACACTTTATAATTTCCTGCGCATGTTAAGTTTCATCCACTCGCCCGCGAAAACCGTGTTGAGAACCGCGACCGGAATTCCATATTACTTATCAAACTTTTTAAAAAGTTCAAACTCTTTCGGGTCATACCACTTCGCACTTAGATCAGTCCAGTCTTTGTTTGATTTTTCAATCAATTCAACTTTCCAAGCGCGATGATATTTTTTCAATTGCTTTTCGCGATGAATGGCGTGATCAATGTTTCCCAACTCTTCGTAGTAAACAAGTTTATTGCAATTGTAATTAGCTGTAAAGGCTTTGGGGTGTCTCTTGACTTTATGATCAAATACTCGCGATTGCAAGTTGTTAGTTACCCCAACATAAAGTACAGTATTTCGAACATTGGTTAGTATGTAAACATAATAGGTCATTAGTTAAAGCTACTTTAAGTAATTAAATATTCTTAATGAAATAGTATCCATTGCGGGCACCCGAGATCGCGCTTGGCTGCCTGCTGGAGCTGCGGCAGGCAGAATCCCGTCAACCCTTTTCGAGATCGCGGGTCTCGTTAACATTGATTCTTACCGATTAATTTTTTGCTACTCGCCCGCGATGACACTACAGGTGGGAGGCGAGTGACCAAACTTTATCCCTCACTGTCATTGCGGGCGAGTGGCCAATCTTCACCATTCAGTTCATACTTTACCGAGACCCGCAATCCCGTCATACCCTTGTGAGATCGCGGGTCTCGTTTACGTTTGCACCTTTGCCGATTAAGTTATTGCTACTCGCCCGCGATGACATTACAAAGGAGGGCGTGCATACCCTTGAGTCATTCTACATACTCTTGTCATTGCGGGCGAGGGGCCGATCTTTAAAATTAAAAGTTCATACTTCACCGAGACCCGCAATCCCGTCATACCCTTGTGAGATCGCGGGTCTCGTTTACGTTTGCACCTTACCGATTAATTTTTTGCTACTCGCCCGCGATGACACTACAGGAGGGAGGCAAGTGACCAAACCTCTTTTGTCATTGCGGGCGAGTGGCCGATCATTATCCATTGTTGTCATTGCGGGCGAGTGGCCAATCTTTAAAATTAAAAGTTAGACTTCACCGAGACCCGCAATCCCGCCATACCCTTGTGAGATCGCGGGTCTCGTTTACGTTTGCACCTTACCGATTAATTTTTTGCTACTCGCCCGCGATGACACCACAGGGTGGGAGGCGAGTGGCCGATCATTATCCATTGTTGTCATTGCGGGCGAGTGGCCAATCTTTAAAATTAAAAGTTCATACTTTACCGAGACCCGCAATCCCGTCATACGAAGGAAATCGGGTCAGTATTAAAAGTTGGGGACTAAGATGTTTGGTTCTGCATTAAAAAAACAATTACTAAAGGATTGCAGTAATAATTATGATGTTCGGAATGTGGGTAACTCCAAAAAGCACGGATTTCGATTCTGACTTGAACTTATTTTGGAGTTATCCATATTTCAACATCTTTTTTGTAAAAAATTCACCTTAACCTATTCTCGGTACTCCCCAACTTTTGAATGTGATCCAGGAAATCCCGCCATACCCTTGTGAGATCGCGGGTCTCGTTTACGTTTGCACCTTACCGATTAATTTTTTGCTACTCGCCCGCGATGACACCACAGGGTGGGAGGCGAGTGACCAAACTTTATCCCTCACTGTCATTGCGGGCGAGTAGCCAATCTTCACCATTCAGTTCATACTTCACCGAGACCCGCAATCCCGTCATACCCTTGTGAGATCGCGCTTGCCTGCCACAGGCAGGGGTCTCGTTTACGTTCATGGTTAGGGATTAAGTCTTGCTAGACGCCCGCGGTGACAAAAATAAAAAATGCGGCTCGGGCCGCATTTAATAATCTCTTTGAGGAATTGAATTACTCGTCCACTGTCAAAATCCACGTTTCCTTAAGCGTGAATTTATTTTCCTTTCGATAGTCATCCCGCAGGATAGCAGCCTCACTTAAGGTACCTAAATTACCCATGTGCACATAATAATACTCTTTATTGGGAGAGAACGAAACCGTGGCAGGGTATCCTTCTTTCTTAAGGTTATTCACATAAGCCAGCGCATTTTGATTGGAACGGAATGCACCCACCACCACATAGTGGCCCGGCTTTAAGCCCCGGCCATTGAGTGTAACAATTTTTTCTTTTACTGGTTCAGGCTTTGGAGAAGTTACCTCGGGTTGCGGCACAACGTTTTGATCAACTAATACTACTATTGATTCTTCCTTTTTTACTTCAGGCTCTTCGGCTTTAGGTTGCTCTTTTGGTTTTTCTACCGGCTGCTTGGCAATAATTTTAGGTTGGGATTCTTCAACCGCAGCTACCAGCCGCTGGCCACGGTTCTTTTTGCCAAGGCGCAAGGCAACTTGTATTTCATGCGTTCCATTTCCAAACCCAGCTACTTGCGAGGGTGCAAATTCATAAGCATAACCAACCCTCAGTATTTGCTTTACATTAAAACCAATAAAGGCCGCGGCTCCATAGTTCTGCCGGTACGAAGCACCACCCCATAAAAGTTCATCTATTTTAAGTACTCCAAGTACTTCATATTGTGGGTCAACAATCTCGCTGGTACGATAGAGGAAAAAAGGCTCGAACAAAAGCCTTGGACTCAATATAAAATTATAGCTCACGGTTGTTATCGTATAGTTGAGCTGATCAAGCTTAGGCGTGTTAAACCCATCTACTGAAACTAACCGGGAAACAAAAAGCCGGGGTAGCGAGAATCCAATTTTGAAATTATTATACTGGTAGTTGATGCCAAACTGGCCATCCATACTGGATGTATTGTTGTTTACTAGAGCAGGATCGTCCGGATCATCTACTTTGCTAAGGTTGATGCGGCTCATGGTAACTCCTGCAGCAAGCCCAAACCCTAACCGATGCAAGTCTGCTGTGCTGCGGCCCAAGTAAATCTGGTAAGCAAAAGAAACAACACCCGTGTTTGTTTGAAGTACACCTGCCTGATCGTTGTATAAATTAACACCAAAACCCATTCTATAATTAATAGGTACCTGCAGGTTTAAGGTAGAAGTAGTAGGGGCGCCTGAAAATTGAGCCCACTGCTTTCGGTAATTAATATACAATTCTGTATACCCACTCGGTGCTATGTAGGATGGGTTATACAAATAAGGATTCATGAAGTAATGGTTGTACACGAGATTTTGTTGAGCTAACACAGCATTGCTTAGAAGCATAAGTAACAAACTGATGCAGGTTGCTTTAAAAATTCTCATTGCAATACTATCGGATTAGTGTAACTGAACCATTCATTTTCTGACCTGAGCAGCTAATTACATAAAAATAGACGGCACTTGGAAGGATTTTTCCATTATATGTGCCATTCCACTCGGTTGCATACCCTCGGGATTCAAAAACCTTAATGCCCTGACGATTATACACTACAATATCGCAGTCTGTAATCAAATCTGCATTTTCGATATGCCAAGTTTCAGTTTTCAAATCACCTTTACCATCAGGCGAGAAGGTATTGAAGGGTTTAGCTACTGGGTCTTGCTCACGCACATTTACCTGCACTTCGTCTGAAGCAGTTAGGCCATCGCCATCGGCAACAGTAATTACAAATGAGTAGGAGCCGGGTTGTAAATTAGTAAGAGCAAGTTCATTCGTGTCATTCGCAGCTATTGGGATGGTATTGCCTGCAAGTTGTACCCATTTATAGGAATTAATGATTCCATCCGGATCAACGGCACTAGCCACAATGGTAACCGCATTGGTGGGCAGTTGTAACATCTTATCGTCACCAGCATCTACAGAAGGTGGCAAGTTGGCAGCATCTTGCGGAAATACGATCACCTTTGCATCGTTTGAGTTGCTTAAGCCACCGTCATCCGTTACTGTTAATTTGAATACATAAGTACCAACAGTAAGGGCGCTGAGTGAAAGCACGGTTGTATTAGTGCCTGCTAAGGTAGCCGTTGGCCCCGATACTTTAGTCCATACGGTTGTTGTTATGGAGCCATCATCACTGGCGGTGCCAGTAAGAATGGCTGTAGTGGCAGGTAACACAACATTTACATCAACACCGGCACTTACCTGTGGCGCTGTGTTAATGGCGGCTGATAAAACGGTTACCACTACATTGTCCGCATTGGTTGCTCCGATATTATCAGTTACCGTCAATTGGAATGTATAAATTCCTTGTGTCATATTAGTTACAGAAAGCGTTGATGTGCTCTGGTTGGCAAGTGTAGAAGTAGGGCCGCTTACCTTTATCCACGCATAAGAGGCAATCGTTCCGTCTGCATCGATACCCAGTCCTGCTAATGAAATACTATTAATCGGAAGTTTTATAGTTTGATCACTTCCGGCATTGGCAGCCGGAGGTTGATTTACTGAAGCCACATTTACAGTAACCTGCACTTCATCAAAAGCAGACGCAGCGTTGTTGTCTGTAGCCGTAAACCGGAAGCGATAAATACCCGCGATAAGATTGTTTACAGTAAGCAAAGTTGTATTTACATTGAGCAACGTGGCTGTTGAAGGTCCACTTACCTGGGTCCATTCCTGCGATGCAATACTTCCATCGGCATCACTTGCCGAGCCCGAAAATTGCACTGTATTGATGGGCAAGAAAATACTGTTATCAGCTCCGGCATTCACCACCGGAGATTGATTAACGGATGCCGGGTTAACGGTAACCATTGTATTATCTGTTCCGGTGCCGCCATCATTATCTGTCACCATAAGTTGAAATACATAAATTCCTTCTACCAGATTAGATAAGGAAAGAGTTGAACCATTGGTTGCTCCAAGAGTTCCGGTCGGTCCTGAAATTTTTGTCCAGGCATATGTGGCAATAGATCCATCGGCATCGCTTGCTGAACCAATAAGATTAGTTGTGTTTGTAGGAAGCACAATTACTTTATCGAGTCCAGCATTAGCAATTGGTAACTGATTTGTTGCAGCTGTATTTACAGTAACCGTAACATCATCATTATTCGTAGCGCCTTGATTATCTGTAACCAATAACCTAAACACATGAACGCCCTGAAAAAGACCCGTTACGGTTAAGGTTGAAGTAGTTGCATTTGTTAAAGTAGCTGCTCCACCAGAGAACTTAGTCCAACTGTAGGAAGCAATAGATCCGTCTGGATCGCTACCCCCACCAAAGATAGTTGTGTTGTTAATGGGAAGTATAATGATAATATCAGACCCCGCATTAGCTACCGGAGTTTGATTGACAGCAGCCGGAAGAACGTTTACAGTTACATCATTAAAGCCCGTGGCGCCAACATTATCGGTTACAGTAAGTCGAAATACGAAGGTTCCTTCAATCAGGTTGCTCAGCGAAACAATTGCAGATGTTGAGTTTGTTAATGTAACCGTGGGGCCACTTAATTTTGTCCATAAGTAGGATACAACAGAACCATCCGGATCGATACCGGATCCAATTAGGTTTAGTGTATTTTGCGGAAGTGTTATAGCTTGGTTGCTACCTACATTTGCTATTGGCAGTTGATTGACCGCAGCCGGATTTACTGTTAGCATAACATCATTCGATCCGGTTGCCCCCAAATTATCAGTAACGGCTAACCTAAGGGTATAGCCTCCTGCTATTGCGCCACTAATTGAAAGAGTTTGGGTGTTTGCATTTGATAAGGTTAAAGCTGCACCACTTATTTGACTCCAGCTATAGGAAGCGATAGTTCCGTCAGGGTCAGTACCAGAGCCTACAAAATTGGTTGAATTTGTTGGTAGTGTAATTGTTTTGTTTAATCCTGCATTAGCGGTTGGAGATTGATTTGCCGCATTTTGAACAACCACATTAACTTCATCAAATGCTGTGGCTCCTTGATTATCGGTAACCAATACCCTAAAAACGTAAGTGCCTATAATCAGGCCGCTAATGCCAAGCGAGTTTGAGGTTGCTCCGGTTAAGATTGGCGCCCCAGGACCGGATGTATTTGTCCATATATAACTGGCAATGGAGCCATCGGGATCAGAAGAAACTGCGATCAAATTTGTTGAGGATGTTGGCAAGGTTATAATTTCATCGTTTGAAGCAACTACAACTGGGGCTTGATTAACACTTGATACAATTACAGTTACTTCGTCACTGGCATTGGCACCCATGTTATCAGTTACAGTAAGCCTGAATACATAGCTTCCGGTAACCATAGCCGAAAGCGAAACCGTAATAGTATTGGCATTTGCAATAGTTACCGCGGGCCCTGAAACTTTTATCCACGCTAAGGTGCTTATAGTTCCATCCGAATCGGCTGCTGCAGCCGTAATGCTTGTGCTATTTGTAGGAAGGGTTAGCGAAAAATCAGACCCAACATCGACAAGCGGAGTTTGATTAACGGATGCAGGTTGCACAACTATGGTTACGGTATCAAACCCTGTTGCTCCTTGGTTGTCAGTAACCGTTAATCGAAATATGTAGGTTCCAGCCACCATGTTTGAGGCCGTTAAGGTGCTTGTGTTTTGATTGGTAAGTGTACCACCCGGGCCACTAAAAATAATCCAGCTATAGGAAGCTATTGATCCGTCTATGTCGTTTCCTAAGCCCACAAGAGTAATCATATTAGTGGGTAATGTAATAGAGTTATCGGCACCCGCATTGGCTGTTGGCGCCACGTTTACGGGGGTCGCATTTACGGTAACTGAAACATTTGCTAAACCCGAAGCCCCTTGGTTATCCGTTACGGTTAATCGAAATGAGTAAACTCCTTGTATAAGGTTACTGGCTGATACAGTAGGATTTGAGGCGTTAGTGAGCGTTGCAGTATTAGGTCCGCTTACTTGTGTCCATGCATAGGAAGATATGGAGCCATCTGCATCTGTGCCAGATCCAATAATGCTAGCTGAATTTGTGGGAAGTGTAATTGTAATGGCAGTACCCGCATTTGCAACCGGTGCCTGATTAGCAGCAACCACTGTAACTGTTGCTTGAGCAGTTCCGGTTGCACCCAAATTATCAGTAACGGTAAGTCGAAAGGTATATATTCCAACTATTAAGTTGGATAAGGATACTGTGCTGGATGTCGAATTTGTAATTGTTACAGTAGGACCACTTAGTCTTACCCATAAATATGAAGCTATGGATCCATCAGTATCCGTGCCCGAACCCACCAATGTGGTTGAGTTTGTTGGCAAGTTGATTGTTTTATTTGAACCAGCATTGGCAGTGGGAGCCTGATTTACAGCCGCTGGGTTAACGGTTACCGTGGCATTGGCCAAGGCGGTTGCCCCGAGGTTGTCAGTAACGGTAAGAGAAAAAACATATGTGCCTTGAACAAGGGCGGTTAAAGAAAGTGTTGGGGTTGTTTGGCCTGCCAAAGTACCCGCACCAGGGCCACTAATTTTAATCCAAAGGTAAGAACTGATCGATCCGTCAGAATCCGATCCACTACCATTAAGGGTAACCGAGTTGGTGGGTAACGTAATGGTTTTATTGCCGCCTGAATTAGCAACTGGATTTTGATTTCCCGATGTAACGGTAACCTTTACATCATCCGTATTTGATTGTCCCAGGCTATTGGTAACCGTGAGTCGAAATGTATAAACCCCGGCTACCATACCACTCAGTGAAACCGTGTTTGAAGATGCATTGGATAGGGTTACAGCCGCACCGGTCAGTTTAGTCCATGCATAGCTGGTGATTGTGCCTGAGGAGGTAGATGCAATTCCAGCAATAGTTGTTGAGTTAGTAGGTAGATTTAAGACAACATCAAGGCCGGCACTAACTGACACACCGCCTTTTGTAAGACCCATCATCCATTCGTAAACATTTGGTGTATGTAATGAATTATCAGTTCTGTAGGCAAAATCCCAGGCATTGTGGGCTACGTTGGGATAGATTGTCAGAATTGGTGTTGGGCTAATTGCAGGGGTACACGCGTTAATTGCATTGATCATGTTAACGGTTCTCGTCATAGGCACAACGGTGTCTTTATCTCCGTGCGAGGCCCAGATTGGAATCTTATTTGATGCGAGAATGCAAGCTTTAGAGGTAGTATTGTAACCACCGCAAACAGGAACGAGCGCAGCAACCTTTTGAGGAAATGTGTAACCATATTCCCAAGCGCCACCTCCACCTAAACTGAGGCCAGTTACATATATTCTCGAAGGATCAACACGCAGGTAACTCCGCACATGCTCAACAACCTCGTCCATATACCAAGTTGGCCAAGTACCAAAAGTTGTCTTTAGCTGTGGCGATATAAGAATAAAAGGAAATTTGTATCCGAATTTAACAAACTTGGGTGGGCCATTCTGAGATACCTTAGTGATTTCAGTGGTTCCATTACCTCGTTCGCCAAGGCCGTGAAAAAATATTACAATGGGATAGTTATTTGTATTTGAAGTGTAACCTGGCGGCAAGTATTCGTAGTACCCAATTTGACTAACGGGTGTCAATTTTGCGGTTTGATTTTGACCAAAGAGAGACTTAGCACAAAAAGTAAAAACAAGCAAGAATAATCCTGCATGTTTAGGCAACAACTTATAAATCATGGCTTGAATTTAGGCTAATATGCTTACAATAAATTTAAAATTGAATAAAGCAGATTTCCTCTAAATCTACTATTTTATAAAATGGTAATCAATTTAAGGCCTTTTTTTTGCTGAGTACCTTTTTTCAATCTCTATTAGCTGTTTTAGGCTAATTTTTGAGATCGGCAATTTGCAACTTATAAAGTTGACCACCTAGTATTTCAAATTCAAGTTCATCCACCACATAGAGTGTATCATTACCAGAGAAGGAGATGCCAGCTTTGTGGGTAAAATGTGGCAATTGTATTTCGGTGATCTTACCTTTCGAGAATTTTGAGCCGTTAAATTTATTAATGAGCCAGATTTTTTCATGCCCAACCAGAGCAAGGGTCCTTTTGTCAGGACTTAAATCTGCTCCGGTAATCCAATTTTCCATCATTGGCCCGAGGCCTATGTAAATACTGTCAACCAACTCAGCCACATAATTACCCGGTGTTTGCGGAAGACTATACACACGTGTGTATCCGGTAAAAGGTTCTGTTCGGTTTTTTGTAAAAATAAACAGTGAGTCACGCAAGGCAATCAATGCATCGGCATCATAGTTTCTATTGGAAGGCGTAGCGGGAAAATTATGTTGATCATTGTAGCGATACCTGATTGCTTCTGACGTTGTAATTTTTGCAGTAATGGTATTAACAGAATTTATTTTATAAATAGTAAGATCCTTGCGATCATTCGTATTATTACCAAAAGCCCCGATGTACAAATTATCGTTATCGTCTGCTGCCAAATCTTCCCAGCCTTTGTTTGGGTGATTGAGGTAAACGGTTTTTATTATAACACCGGTAGAGTCAAAGCAATAAAGTATAGGATACCGATCATCATTGTGGCTCCAGAAATTTTTGTTTTTATCAATATATAACCCCGAAGCTTCTTTTATGATTTTTGGAACTTGGGCAACAGTTTTCCAACGGGCATCACTTTCTTTTATATCAACCTTTCTGTGAGGTAATTTTTGAGAGGCCACCTCAAATGGAATAATGGAAAAAAAAAGAAACTGTATAAGGTGTTTAAATTTTATTTTCATGAATTCCTGATTTTCAAAGTGGAAGGCTGTCAATGATAAATTTTTTTTAGGTTGTTGCTTTCGATTTAATCAAGCGAGCGTAAATACTTTCTACTTGTTCGGATACTTTTTCAGCATTAAAATCGTCAGTTATGGTGCTATACGCTTCTGCTTCCAGTTTTTTTCTTGCGGGTAAGTCGCCATATAATAGATCCAATTGGCTTGCCAAATCCATTGGGTTGTTTGGGGCAATTAACAGGCCATTTTTCTTTTGCTTTAGAATTTCTAATGTTCCGTCAACACCTGTGGCAATGACGGCTTTGCCCATTGCCATTGCCTCCAATAGCCCAATCGAAAAACCTTCCCATAAAGAAGGAAGACAGAACACATCAACAGTGTTGAGGATAGCTGGAATATCTTTTCGAAATGGCTGAAAAACGACTCGATCAGTAACGTTCAAGGTTTCTGTAAGTTTAACTGACTCGCCTTTTAAGTCTCCATCTCCAACAATTAATAAATATGCATTGGGTTTCTTTTTGGAAAATTCTGCGAAGGCTTTGATCAAGGTAATAGGATCTTTTTGAATCGTGAGGCGAGCTATAAATCCGATTAAAAAAGAATCTGAAGGAATAGCAAGTTCTTTTCTAATATCGGTGTAGTCTTTTGTTTTATCAAAAACAGAAAGGTTAACACCATTAAGAATTACTTCAGACCGAAATCCTATTATATGCTTAGCTCCGGTTTGTTGGTTATTAGCTGAAACATTGATTATGGTAGTTGCTTTTTTGCAAAACAATGTCTCGGCCAAAATGGCCAACCACCTTCTAAGCATCGACTGACTTGAGTTAAAAGACCAGCCATGCACTGTATAAACTATTGGAATTTTACTTCTTAATGTTGCGAAAAAGAGGTTAGAAAAAGCGCGAGTGCCATGAATATGTATCAGAGTTGGCTTGATCTCATTTAATAGTGCTTTTACATTTTTTACAACCGCAGGGTCAAAAGGTCTGGTTGTTGGAATGACTATAGTTTTAATGTTTTTTTTTTGGAAATGCTCAATCATTGCTCCATCAGAAAAGGAAAGGATGATTGGCTCATACACTTCGGTATTGCAAAACTCTATTAAATCAATCAGATGACTTTCACCTCCGCCAATAGTTCCTTGTCGGATGCAGTGCAATACTCTATATGCTGCATTACTCATCTTTACAGTTAATATAAATAGTACTAGATAGAACCGATAGCTCTATTAACTTGATTTTCTCCATTCCATAAGATAGCCCCCTGTGAAGGTTACCGGAAGCAAGTCAGCTAATCGGCTATCCACCTTTTGAATGAATGGAGACCGACTGCCTACTATTGAAACCGGAAAAACATCATCAACAAAGTTTGAACTGTTAATTACTTCAATAATAAATCCATTATCAGCGGATAACTTTTTCAGTTGCTTAGTGGTAAAAAACTGTATGTGATCTAAATTATCAGCTGCTGATTGAACGGTGGTGCCGGAATATCCTAACATTTTTTTCAAGTTTAGAACAACTCGCCAAGCCCAGTTATTTTTTTCTCTTAATGCCAGGTATGGCTTGGTTACAAGTGATTCGCGTGGCCCGTTTCCATTCGGAACAGTTACTATTAAAATTCCATTTTTGTTTAGAATAGCATAAAGTTGCCTTAGTAAACGCGAGGGTTCATGCAAGTGTTCAAGAACCTCCGAGCAAATTATGGCATCGTAGCATTGGCCCGAAGCGTGTAAGGTTTCTGCGTCCATTACGCTAAAAATTACATTAGTAAAAGGATTTTTAGCATTTGCATTAGCTACCGCTTTTTCGCTCATATCAATGCCATTCACTGCATAACCTTCTTTGCCTAAGTGCATGCTTATTATACCGTTTCCACAGCCAACATCTAATACTTTACCACCAGAAGGAATGGCTTTGCTCAAACGATTCTTGATAAAATCAAGTCTTTTTAAATCGGCAAATCGTGTGTAGGAAGGAATTTCATTATTGGTTGAATTCATAGAAAGCATATGTCTAATTTCAAAAGTTATTTCATCCATTTATTATACCAAAGTTGGAATAATAATATGTTCCAGATTTTTTGATGGCTAATCTCGTTTCCTTTTAAGTATTGATCTCGCCACGCTATAATCTCCTTTTCATTAAAGAGATTTTGAGATTTTAAATTGGATTCATTCAAATATTCGAACAGCAATTCCTTCATTTCATTCTTAAACCAAACTGTTAGGGGTGCTATAAATGGCATTTTTGGCCTGTCCATTAATTTAGGCTCTATGTATTTATGGACAACACTTTTTAAAAGTGACTTGGTAACTCCATTCCTTATTTTATAGTTTGAGGGTAATCGACTTACAAATTCAATAATGTGCTGATCTAGAAACGGCTCTCGGCCTTCAAGGCCAACAGACATGGAGGCTCTATCAATCTTTACAAGGTTGTTATCTAATAGAAAGGTTTTGTAATCAATAGCCAATAATTTATTTAACACATCGTTGTTTCCCGACAAAGCATCTTCAATATCAAAATAGGTTTTCGGCTCATGGCACGTTGGTTTTAATATTTTTTGAATTTCTTGTTCAGTTATATAATGACTGATGCACTTTAATGCAACATACGGGCTATGAGTTTCCCATATTTTTTGCATCTTTTCATACCGACTTGAAAAGTTATAGGTGTTTCTAAAATAAGGTAGGTGTTTTGGATGAATGGCTTTCATTCCTTTTGCCAACAAGTATTGAATGGACGTAGGGATTTTTTCTGTGTAGTTACGTGCTTGCATGAACTTATTGTAACCAGCAAAAATTTCATCACCACCATCGCCTGACAGCGCAACAGTAACAGATTTGCGAGCGAGTTGGCTAACCAGTATGGTCGGCACAACAGAATTATCAGCAAAGGGTTCGTCATACACCTGTGGTAATGTGTGAAAAACTTCTAAAGCGTCTTTTGCGGTGCAATAATATTCTGTATGATCGGTTCCCAGGTAGTTGGCTATTTTTTTTGCTTCGGTTGCTTCATTAAATTTTTGCTCATGAAAGCCGATTGTAAATGTTTTGATTTTATCGGTTCTTTCTTTTTGAAGAATTGCTGCCACGGCTGAACTATCATAACCACCGCTTAAAAAAACACCTACCGGCACATCGGCAACCATTCGATAATTAAATGCTTTTGTCAAAATTTTGTCAGTCTCAGTAACAGCATCTTCGTATGAGATAGAGAGCTTCGGTTGGTTATAGGCGTCAATAACATCCCAATATTTTATTTCCTCCAGACTTTTAGTTTGCAAAGAAAATTTAAGATAATGACCTGGTTGTACTTTACGGGTGTTTTGAAAAATACAATATGGAGTGGGGATGTAGTTATATTTGAGATAAAGACTTAGCGCGTTTGTATCAATATTTTTTTTAAATAAGGGGTTTTGATGAAACGCTTTTAATTCCGAGGCGAACAGAAGAACTTTCTGATCGTAATAGCAGTAGAGTGGCTTAACACCAACCCGATCTTTAACCATATAAACGATTGACTTAACATGGTCGTAAAGCGCATAAGCAAACATACCCACAAAACGATTTATGGATTCCATGCCCCACATTTTGTAAGCAACCAAAATCACTTCGGTGTCCGTTTCAGTTTGAAAGCTAAACCCGTTTTGAATCAACTCCTGTCTTATCTCACGAAAATTATATATCTCACCATTAAATACAATAGTTAAATTATCCCTTTGAAAAGGTTGTTTTCCACGGTCAGATAAATCCAAAATTGAAAGCCGCCTGTGGCCAAAACCTATACTATACTTTTCCTTCTTTTCAAAAAAACTTCCCTCTGCATCTGGCCCACGATGAGCGAGTGAAAGGGTCATTTTGGAGAGAATTTCCCCGTTAAGGGAATTTGAGAAATCACAAAAACCGACTATTCCACACATGAACTTAGTTTATTTGAAGGGTATCTAGCGAAATATGATCTAACTGAGTATGAAAAGGCACTTTTGCGTAAATGTTAATATTCTTAATATTCCAGAGCATAGCTCTTACAAAAGCTTTTAAATGCTGGTATTGTCCTTTAACCAAAAAGGTGAAGATGTTTTTTGGAATGGTGAGAAAAAGCAAATACGTAAAAAAGAGACTAAACTCAAGTGCATTCGTATTTCTTCTCATAAACATTATCCGATTTCTACTATTATAATAAACTTTTAACGGAGAGGTTTTGCCAATTGACATTGATTCTTTATGGCGCAAATAGACCTGGCTTTGATAATATATCTTAAAGCCAAACTTAATTGTTTGGGCAGACCAATCTAATTCCTCATAACAAAGAAAAAAGTGGTCTGTAAAAACACCGACTGTATTCGCTACTTCTTTAGAAACCAACATAGCAGCGCCATTGGCATAGTGCGTATAGCCAGATATATCATATTGCCCCTTATCAATTTCCCGATCTCCAACTTGACTATTTCTGCCGGTTAGTGGATTAATTTTATTGTAGCCTGCAAATTGAATTACACCTGGGTGATCGAAGTAGTGAATCTTAGGGCTAGTCATGCCAATAGATTTATCAATATAAAATGGCTCTAATAGTTTTTCCACTAGGTTGGGACTTGCTATTTCTGTATCATTATTAATGATGAAATAATAGTCGCCACTTGCTAATTTTATGCCTAAGTTATTGCCGCCAGCAAAGCCCAGATTTTTTACAGTTCGATAAAAACGAACTTGGTGAAATTGCGATTTTATTATTTCGGTTGGGTCTTCATCCGAAGCATTGTCAATGAGAATTACCTCAATATTTGGATAGGTTAAAAGAGTTAAGGAGCGCAGGAATTCGCACGTAATTTTAAGCTGATTAAAATTGATTGTAATAATGGAAACTAAGGGAAACGAACTTGCCATTTAGTGCTGCTTATGAGGGGTATGAATGAATTTTTTGTTAGCGCCCTTTAATTTAAAGTGAATCAGAAACATACTTACAAAAGTGCTTGGTGCAGTAAGGATGGCAGTTAGTAATGATTTGTTATAATATGTTTTTGGAATAGCAATTAGAAGACTTGCCACAAAAATAACTAAGAGTAAAGGCCAATAATAGAAGGGGAGAGCCAAATGATTTTGCAGGATTATGGATAAAAAAGCGAGTGCACTCAATATTCCTAAGTTCATTAATCTTGGCAGTTGAATGTTATAAAGTATGGCAATATTGAACACGGAGAAATTTCCTTTAAATAGACTTAGCACACCTCTTACAAAGAATTTTTTGAAATAAATATAATGACTTGATATCCAGCGCTTGCGTTGGTTTTGGAATACCTCTTTAGTATCAACCTTTTCATCTTCTACAATGGCATCTTTCAGGTAGTGTATTTTAGTTCCATTTTCAAGAATTCGCATTTGGAGTTCCTTATCAAATCCACCAACAGAGTCCATTGTTGTCATAACATTTTTTAGCATCGAAAACCCGAATGCCATACCTGATCCTATAATCGGACTCGATAGACCAAGTGCAATAGCGCCCTGTCTGTTAATATGATTTGCAATCCCTTCACTAATTCCATCTAAAATTGCCAATGGCGTATTTTTATTTTTTGCCGTACGCTGCCCTTGAATTGCTTCCCACCCATAATTAAAAGCAGCATTTATTTTCGATAGAAAGTTAATATCCATAACATTATCAGCATCTAGAATTACAGCAATATCATATTGATCAACGGAGTTTAATCCACTTAACAGAGATTTAACTTTGGTACTTTTTTCAAATTGCACTACTTGCAATTTTATGTCGAGCAGACTTAGCTCGGTTAGTGTTGATTTCATCAAGCTATCTGCTAATACGATTACGTCATAGTATTCTTTAGGGTAGGCCTGATATCGGGCTTGCTTAGCAACGGGAACAATAACGGCATCCTCCTTGTAGGCAGGAATGAAAACAGCAATACGATTTTTTTTTATTGACCTACTTAGTTGAGGGATTTTATAAAATAACCCACCTATTGAAAATACAGTCGTATAAACAACAACGTAAATAAAATAGGATAAGATTAGAAACTCAAAAACCAGCATTAAGAAACCAATTACGGTAAAGGGGTAAAGCTACTACACTTTCTCCTTTTGAAATAAGGCCGGGAAAGTTG
>Ga0163151_10004990_pt1 | contig 17320 bp, 16 predicted proteins | sample OliLakLV19MP5IB2_FD_145596 | JGI IMG/M metagenome (GOLD analysis project Ga0163151, IMG submission 145596) | Freshwater microbial mat bacterial communities from Lake Vanda, McMurdo Dry Valleys, Antarctica - Oligotrophic Lake LV.19.MP5.IB-2 | ecosystem: Environmental > Aquatic > Freshwater >...
CTACCAAGTGGACTCATATCCTCGTGGTCTATTTTCCTGAAGGGTCCCTGAAATTGGTAGTTGACGAAAACCCGGGTATCTCCCAGGCAAGCTACGGCTGCGTCACGTCAGTCAGTCGATTGAATGAACCTGTAGATTTTCGTGTGTCCTTTTTGATAAAACCGGCATCAAGCATATTTTTCAGTGCCAGCAAGAACGTGTATCGATCAGAATAAACCTGATCGGCAACTTTCTCGTTATCATCGAGTCCTTCGTCTAGCAGGATCCAGATATCGGCGGCAACTGAAGCAACCTCAGGATCGAAATTCGAGCAATCCAATACTCGCGTGTTTCGAGAAAAACTTGCTCGAGGCCAACCCACAGTTTCCAGCAAGGTCGGCAATTCGTCTGCACGACGAGCGGCCTCCAACAATAAGGGGCTGATATGCCGGCCAGCCAAATCTCGATCCATCGCGGTGCCCACATCACCATTTTCGAAGACGAAATTCAATGCGTCATTTCGAGCGAGCAGATCAAACAAAGCGAACAAACCCTGCAAGTGACGGAAGCTGATGGACATCAGTTGTCCTTCTTTCAAACTAATGACCGCAACTTCTTCCTTCTTATGGTTGCTCAGCTTGAGCCGACCAGTATTTCGGGAATTTACGATTGTCTGCAACACGGTCATCAAATCGAAAAACGCCAGGTTGCCCTGAAGACCTTGATGAGCAGAATTTCGCGATCCGATATTGCGTTTCTCGGAGACTTCCGCAAGTAGTTGGGCGAACGCAGGAAACTTGGTTTTGAAATCGCTTATGGACGAACTTGGAATACGAATCAAGCGCGCCTCTTCCGGAACCCGCACTGTACCCCGGTGTTCTACAGTCCGTGGCGAATCCAGATCACCGAAGCATTCACCGGAGGAAAGGTAGGCCGCAAGTCCGTCCTGCACCAGTTCAACAGTGCCCTGTAGCACTATATATAGTGCCTCAGGTTGTTCTCGGTCTTGCAACAGAACCTGTCCCGACGAGCAATTCAGCTCTTCAACCAAGGCGCTCACGCGCTCTACGATACGTTCCTCAAGAGTGGAAAAAACCGTTTCGTTTTTCAAAAACTGAGCTAGCTCTTTACGCCGTCCCGAGTCTTTCGTCAAAATGACGGCGGCTGCCTGACGCATTTGTTCGGCCATCGCATCATTGCCTTGCGCTGCCTGCAGCTTGGCAATGGCTTCAAGACTCGATGCTACATCCGGATGATCTTCACCAAGTGAGTTCTTGCGAATTTCTAGAACTTGCCAATGCAAAGACTCCGCTTCCGTATAGCGTTTTTGCACGTAGTACAAGTTCGCCATTTTGAACAGACAGGAGGCCAGCTCGAAACTATTATGGCCCCAACATTGCTTGAGGATCGACAACGCACGCTTGTAAGCGTTTTCCGCATAGGCGAATTTGCGGGCATTCGTGTACAGCTCACCTAACTTCAACGCGATCACTGCAACACCAGGATGATTAGCCCCGAGCGCCTTCTCTGCCGCTTGCAGCTCGTCGGAACTCTCCATAACGGCCTGCAGCTCTTGAGTATTGATTGGATCAGGATGCCAACCCATTTCTTCAAGAGCATCCTCGAAGTCAATTGATTTGTGCGCAACTAACCGCAGAGCATTCGTCGCCACCGTAGCCGGTACCACACCGTCTTGAATGAGCAGCTGTGCCTTCAAACCACCACTCAAAACATTTTCCGTAATCGCTTGCATCTTGAGCATCGTTTGGCCAAGCGGGATACTGTTCGTATGTGAGTCTTGCAATGCGCTTGCAAGCAAGTTACTTGTAATCAGTTCCGCGTCCAACAATATCTCGCCAAGACGCTTGTGTTCCGATTGCTTAGACTTGCTCTTCCAAAAGGATGAAAGGTGGCGCAACGACGATTTTAGTTCCGGATGCTCAACGCCGAGCTGCCGCTCCATAATCCGAATCGTCGAAAGGAGATATTGCTCCGCTTCCGAGTGCTTCGATTGAGCATCCAGCACACGGGCTAAACGCTCCAGTGCGCGCGCCACTTCGAGATGCTCCGGTCCATATGTGTCCTGATATATCTGAACCAGCTTCCAACAAAGTGGCTCGGCGTCAAGATAACGTCGTTGAAACATGTACAAATCGATGATTTTGCTTATAGCTGGTGCCGTCTTCAAATTCTTCTCGCCATGGGAATGGATGAGAATATTGAGGGCACGCTTATAGTGCTGCTCTCCATCGGCATAACTTCGCAGGTCGCAGCGCGCTTCGCCCAGACGCAGGAGCACAGGAACGAGTTGGCGTTGTGCCATCGATCCGTCTCGTTCCACCGCTTTCAACTCTTGCTCGATAAGTTCTGCCCTGCGCATCTTGGGTTCTAGATCGGTAAGGTTGTCTTGCACGACCTCAAGGGCTCGAGTGAGCGGCAATCCATCCCGGCGCATAATTTTCAAAATTTGGACGGCTTCTGGACCATCTACCTCGCCCAGGTTGACCAGTCTCTGAATCTCTAAAATCGGTTCCAGCTCGCTGACGGAAAGATAGCGCATCATAATCAGCACTTCGCCAATTTTGAGCTTACGGTCTGCAGCCATCTGCAGCGCGCGCGGAAGTTGATGTTCCTGGACAATTTCAGCCTGAACCAGGATCTCACCGATTAGTAGCGGGCGCGTGGCAGGTCTGTCCGAGGTTGTCATAGATTTGTGGCAGTTGTCAGCTAAGTAGTGCCCGGCCTCAGAGCAATTCAAACCGCATTATTGCGCTGTATTGCTCCACCTTGTTGATTCTACCGGTGATCAAGCCGCGTGACTTCTTCTAAGTTGAAATGGGCATATCAAGAGGGTGACCGACCTTGATGCAAAAATGTGGCCTACTCCGCAAGATTACAACGAAGCCGTCCAGAATCCGAGGCAATGCTTTGCGGAGCAAGAGCTGATGGAGTGCCTGCCGGAGTTAAATGCACTGGGATTGCCGCGAGCCATTTCCGGAGCGTTCGCCAGTGTCTATCAAATGCACGGCTCAGGTAAACAATTTGCGGTCCGATGCTTCCTGCAAAACGTGCCCGATCTTGAGAATCGATATGCGAAAATTTCCGAGTGCTTGAATTCCACCAACCTCAAATACACTGTCCCGTTCGAATTTATCGCCCGCGGAATCAAAGTTGGGGGCAAATGGTACCCGATTCTGAAAATGCAGTGGGTGCATGGACAGTCCCTGGTAGAAAGCATCAAAAAACATCTTCACGATAAGGACGCACTCACTTATCTTCTGAATGAATTTCGGCAAATGAGCTCCACGTTGTGCAGTCACGGTATCGCCCATGGTGACTTCCAGCACGGTAACATCATAATTGAGGGCAGGCATCTTCGACTCGTTGATTACGACGGCATGTACGTCCCAGCATTACATGGCTTTGGCAGCCGAGAGCTTGGGCATCGCCACTATCAGCATCCGCAGCGAAACAGCAGGCACTTCGGCGCCTATCTCGACAACTTCGCCGCATGGAGCATCTACACTTCGTTGTACTGCCTGATCCAGGATAATCGGCTATGGGCTCGACTCGATGCCGGTGATGAATGCCTGCTGTTTCGGTACGAAGACTACCAGCAACCGACTCAGTCGATTGCCTTTCGATATTTGGAACATCATGACTCGGTCGTGGTGCGAGAGGCAAGTCGAACATTGCGCGCCCTTCTCAGCACGAGCCCCGAGTCCATACCGCCACTCGGGGAGCCGATTGTGGACCGCGACCAGTTGCTCGATCTCGAACAACCGCAACTCTGGCTTCCCGGCTTTGCCAACTCGCCGAGCGGTTCGACTGCACAAGCGGAACCGAACTTGCGTACCGCTTTTCGAGATAGCCTTGCAGTGACAATTGCTCCGCCAATTTTGCGGGTCGTCGACGAAGAGCAGGACGATCAGAAGTGGTATCAAACGATGCCTGCGGAGCCACAAATTCCTATCAGGCGGGTGCGGCCTTATTCACCAACGTATACGTTGCCACCGCCGGCGAGCCCTCCGGCAAAGAAAACATTCCCTCCGCTGCAACCTGGATGGGGTGCCATGGCTCTAGTCTGGGGCTTACTGATAACGATGATCGGCGGCAATTTAATGTATAACGCGACACATAATGTCGGTTCTGTGGTGCCAGGTCAAATAATGGAATCGGCTGCTCAAACCGTAAATAGACTTCCTGACGCTCCGAATAATTTTCGTGGACCCCAAAAGCTTGCGTTCAGAAAGCCCTCTTCCGGACCAAACTGGTTCGAAGAGGGACGAACTCTCTTCTTGAACAAAAAATACTTCGAAGCGGCACGGGCGTTCACTGTAGCAAGAGATGCGAAAGCAACATCCTTCATGGAGCGAGCCCAGTGCACTTATCAGCTCGGAAGGTGCAAGATGAAAATGGGCGAGTACAATCTTGCATTGTCGGACTTCGAAGCCGCCAGGGAAGGTTTCGAGGATCAGAATAAGTTTGTTCCGAGTTTGTTCGTAGATTGCGCAGAGGCCCAAATTCAGCTACAACGCTATTCATCCGCGGCCCACACACTTACCCAACAGCTCCTGTTGTGCAGGCAATATTCGCTGCCCCCTTCTTACAGGAACCCTGCAATCGCCGGCTTGCGTCGTGCGGCCCTAGGCCTTCTTTCAAAACAAGACGACAGCGGCTTCGCTGCATATGCCGGGTATTTAGAACAAGGCAATTATGGTGCAGCACAGTCATATGCGGACCTGCGTGATGTCGCGAACAAGCTGGAAGCAAAGAAGAAATACGAATTCGCATTCAAAGTTCGTGAGGTTTCGCTTCAGATGCTCTTGAATCGGCCTTCAACCACTAAGCCTCCAACACCAGCGGAGCTCAAGTCTTTCAAGCTTGAAACGATGCAAGCAATGTTGCGGAACCGACTGAAGGTTGGAGACTCCAAAGCCGTAAATGACATCATGCACGACATTCAAGCGCTGAGCGCCGAATCGCAGTAGACGCAACCCCGACAGCGTCGCGATCCTGGGAGAGCGCCGGCGTCCAGGCAATCAGCTAAAGGTGGATTACAGGCTCTTCAATTTTGCTGATTCGCAGGTTTATTGTCCGGCGAATGAACAAGTCATCATCGTTCGCCAGCTTGTATGTCATTTCCTTTGTCAGCACACCGTTAGCTGCGATGCACATGCGTACGTAGACGCTACGATCGGCGCACATAAGCGTGAGTGCTGCCAACGGAGAGTGCTCGTTTTTTGCCACCAACACACGAACGTGTTCATCCAAATCTCTCGCCATCATGTGCAACGTTGCCGGGTGAGTATTTAAATTCTGGGCCACACATCGGCGGACTTCGGCTGTTGCGTCCTGAGCCAAGTCTTTTAAAATGGATGATGGTGCATGTGGATTTGCCGCTACATAGGCTCGGACGAATGGGCTTGCACTTTGTCCAAATGCAATCAAAGCTTGGATGTCTTCTTCATCATTGGTTGCAAGAGCAGGCACCAAAATTTCAGCATCTCTTGAAAGCTGGTTGAGCACTGCGCTTGGCGATGATGGATTGTCAGCAATGGATTGCCGAATTTCAGGGTCCTCGTCTTTGGAAAGCAATTCATATATAGATTCTGGAAGCGTTCGGTTGCGTGCCAACCAAAGTCGAACGCTTCGGTCCTCGTCGTTGGCCAGCGTTTTCGCAGCTTGCTCTGGTAGCTCCGGCAATCGCGCCAATGCTGTTCGCACTAGCGGATTGGGATCCCCGGCAAGTAAAATGGAGAGGGTTGAATCGCGTCGTTCATTGACCGCAACGCAGAGGCGCACAAACGGGTCCCCATCGCCAGCAAGGCGAGACAATGTATGGTTAGAGGAAGCAGGATTGGCACCAATTGCCCGGCGAATTGAAACATTGTCTTCCGCTGCAAGTTTGTCTAGCGCCGCTGGCGGTGCAGCAGGATGGCCTGCCACCAAGTGCCTGATGTTAGTGGACTCATCATCCGCCAAGAAAACCAGAATAGACATCGCACAATTCGGATGACCGGCCACGGCCTGCCTGACTAATGGGTGAACATCGCAGGCCAGTCGCTCAAGAACAGTTGCATCAGTAGTTGGATTTGATGCAATCTCAAACCGGATCTGAATTTCGTTGCTCGATGCAAGACTTGCCAACGTTTCGGCCGACGCAGTTGTATTTGAGGCGATCCCGCGTCGGATCTGAACGTCTTTTTCTGAGCTCAACAGACGCAAACTGTCTGCAGGAGTAGTTTTGTTGGCGGCCACAGCGACCCGAACGGAGCGATGCTTGTCTTGTGCCAATACTGCCAGACATGCCGCTGAGCTGTTCTTATTCGATGCCACCATTTGCCGGACGGAAGAATCCGCGTCCCTGGACAGCATATCCAAACAATCAGTTGGAGTCTCGGTGTGCCCCGCGACGTATTGTCGAACGTCCGCGCTCTGGTGCATCGCCATGTACCAAAGACCTTCACCTTGCATCGGTTTGACATCTTCGGACTTAACTCGCTGTATGGCGTGCGCATCCAGGCGACAAAGTCCGGGAAAGTTGTCCATAAGCCATTGACGTTCATTATCGAATCGAAATGGCAATTTCTTCCGGTGCCTATCACGGAAGTCATAGATCGTTGTCGATAAAAGTGTTGGGGAGATTCCCATGTTCACCGCCAGGCCGCAGACGCCATGTCAAGCTGATTCTCGGGCATCGCCCACAGCCCGTCTAGCGAAATTCCACTCATCTTAGAACCAACCAAACGCCTTCGCTTACCTTGAAGCCGCTGATGATCATTGCGTCAAGCGGAATTCCCTTATCTAATTTAGAGCTAATGTTCTTCTCGCCAGTATTCGCCAGCGCAGTCATTCTGCTCTATCACTCTTTGAGGGAAAGCACGCCCTGGCAAGGTTCTCTCGGAAAGAAGATATGCGGAGTAGTGGTAACGGATCTGCATGGTCATCGAATTTCATTCCCGCGAGCCTTGAAGCGAAATTCGGCCAAATGCATAACATTTCTCCCATACTTCTTCGCGCGTTTGATAACAGACCAATCGCCGCTCTGGCAATTCCCGTCCGACCTTATGCTTTATCCCAGCTTGCTCGGCTGTGGAGTCGCCGTCGCGTCGTTGCACAAACAATGCCTTCATGACGCCGTTGCAGACACTTTAGTCCGTCCTGCTGGGGAGGCATCGCCCATCACCTTGGAACCGGAGCCGACAGGTAGGGCAACTCGGCATGCTTCGCATGCACGCACTGCCCCAGGGACAAGCCCCGCCCCTACCAGTTCATCGGCATCATCCGGCACGCCTGGCGATGACATGAAGGAATGCCCGGCATGTGCGGAGTGGATTAAGAAGAAAGCGAAAAAGTGCCGCTACTGCCAGGAGCGTTTCGAAGACTAGCGGCGGGCAGCCAGCTTTTCAGCTTGTTCTTCTGCGTGATAGCTGCTGCGAACCAAAGGTCCGGCAAAGACTTCACCGAAGCCCATCTTCATTCCTTCGTCATGGAAGTGGTCGAACATTTCCGGAGCCACCCAGCGGGCGACAGGCAAATGCTTTGGCGTTGGTTGCATGTACTGTCCGATGGTGACTAAGTCAACGTTGGATTTTTTCAGCATGTGCAGCAACTCAATAACTTCATCATCAGTCTCGCCAAGCCCAACCATGAAACCGCTCTTAGTTTTGAAGCCGGCTTCCTTTGCTTTGCTCAGCAGTTCCAGAGAACGGTCCAGCTTTCCCTGTGGTCGAACTGGCAGATACAGGCGGGGCACGGTTTCGATGTTGTGGTTGAGTACATCAGGCTTCGCATTCAAGACTGTTTGAAGTGCATCCCAGTTACCACAGAAGTCCGGAATGAGCACTTCTATCCCAGTATTCGGGCTCTGCGCACGAACCCGCTCAATCGTTTCAGCCCAGACAGATGCTCCGCCGTCCACAAGTTCGTCGCGGTTGACGGACGTGATGACGACGTATTTTAGTTGCATCAACCGGACTGCATCGGCAACGCGGCGCGGCTCATCGAGGTCCAGCTCGGTTGGCCGTCCGGTAATCACATTACAAAAACCACAGCTTCGAGTGCAGACATTACCCAAAATCATCAGCGTGGCAGTGGAGCGTGACCAACATTCACCACGGTTAGGACAGGCCGCAGACTCGCACACCGTATGCAATTCGTGTGTTTGCATCAAGTCTTTGAGCTTATTGTATGGCTCTCCGGTCGGCAAACTAACTTTCAGCCAATCGGGCTTCTTCAGCCGCTTTTCGCTGGAACCAAGTGTCGATGCCGTCACTGTCGGGATCGCCACATTGTCTTTATTGTTCATTCAGCTTTCCGCTCTACAACTGGGATTCCGCCCGCTTAACTCAATCAAATGATTGTTCTGCCCGGCGGCAATGTGACATACTTTCTCTTCAATGCCGGTAGCGGCTAAGCAGCACGAATTGTACCAGACGGGACAAAGAGACATGCCAAGAAAAGCATTAGACGTAGCTTTCAAGCTCGAGTATATGTCGATCCTTGATGAGCACGGAAACGTCGACACAGAGTTAGAACCGAAAATTCCTGCCGAAGAATTGAAGTCATGGTATCGCTGGATGCTGATGGCGCGCCGCGTAGACGAGCGGTTACTCAAGCTTCAGCGCCAAGGCCGGATCGGCACCTTCCCGCAGTCTGCAGGACACGAAGCGATCAGCCTCGGAAGTATCGTCGCCCTAAATAAAGAAAACGACTGGTTCGTGCCGGCATACCGTGAACTAGCCGGGTTTTTATACCGCGGCTGGAGTCTTGAAACCGTTCTTTTATATTGGATGGGTCTAGAAGAAGGCGCCGTGCCTCCGGAAGGCGTAAACGACCTGCCAATCTGCGTTCCTGTAGCCAGTCAGCTGCTGCACGCAGCAGGTATCGGCATTGCCAACAATGTTCGTGGCGACAAGAACGTCGTAATGACGTACTTCGGCGATGGTGCATCATCCGAAGGCGACACTCACGAAGCAATGAACTTCGCTTCTGTGTTCAAAGCGCCGGTGGTGTTCATCTGTTTGAACAACCAGTTCGCCATCTCTGTACCGATAAGCCGCCAAATGGCTGCAGAAACAGTAGCGCAGCGCGCAATTGCCTACAACATGCCCGGAATCCGCGTGGATGGCAACGATGTCCTGGCCGTTTATGTCGCCAGCAAAGAAGCCACAGACAGAGCGCGCAAGGGCGAAGGTCCGACCTTGATTGAAGGACTCACCTACCGATACACACCACACACCACGTCTGATGATCCGAATCGCTATCGCAGCGAGGCGGAAGCAAAACAATGGAAAGATCGCGAGCCGTTGATCCGTTTCGCCAAATACCTAAAAAACAAAGGCTTCTGCAAAGACGCTGATTTCGAAGAAATGGAAAAGGAAATCGAAGACGCGATTCAAACCGCGATCAAGAACGTGGAAGAAATGGTCAAGAAGCCACCGTACTCCGATCCTCTGGTTATGTTCGATTATCTCTACGCAGATATGCCACCATACCTGCAAGAACAACGCGACGAACTGGCTAAGCATCTGGGACTTGGTGGTGATGCGGAAGAAAAAAAGCATAAAGCCGACGCAGTCGGGAGAGGTGTTTAATCATGGCTGAGATGAACATGGCAAAGGCGATCAACCTCGCACTGCACGAAGCAATGACCCGCGACGACCGCGTTATAGTCCTTGGTGAAGATGTCGGCGCCGACGAAGGCGTATTTCGCATCACCGAAGGCTTACATGCTAAGTTCGGCGACAATCGCGTAATCGACACGCCCCTTGCTGAAGCTGGCATCATCGGTTCGGCAATCGGCATGGCCATCTACGGATTGCGCCCGGTAGCTGAAATGCAGTTCTCTGGCTTCGACTACTATGCCTACTATCATATGGAAATGCACGCGGCGCGTTTCCGCAATCGCACTCGCGGACGCCTCACGGTTCCGATGGTCATGCGTGCGCCTTATGGCGGTGGCATTCGCGCCATCGAGCACCACTCCGAAAGCCGCGAAGTAATCTATACGCACTGCCCCGGTCTGAAGGTCGTAATTCCGTCCGGTCCGCGTAATGCACGCGCGTTATTGCACGCCGCAATCAACGATCCGGATCCGGTTGTCTACTATGAACCGAAGGCCTGCTACAGACTCTTTAAAGAAGAAGTTCCAGATCAAATTGAAACTTTGCCGATCGGCCGCGCTCAAATTGCTCGCGTCGGCAAGGACATCACCTTGATCTCCTATGGCGCAAGCTTGCGCTGCACCCTTGAAGCAGCAGAACTGCTGGAAGAAGAGGATGGCGTTAAAGCAGAAGTCGTCGACTTGCTCAGCATCTCCCCGATGGATACGCAAACCATCATCGAGTCCGTCACCAAGACTGGTCGCGTCGTGATCGTTCACGAAGCACCAAGAACGTGCGGAATTGCAGCTGAAATCATCGCTCGCATAAACGAAAAGGCTCTGATGTTCCTGGAAGCACCAATCAAGCGTGTTACCGGCTACGACACTCCGATTCCATATTTCGCAAGAGAAAGGGCTTACTTGCCGGATGCCGAAAAAGTATTGTCAGCCGCTCGCGAAACACTCTCGTTCTAATGTGCATGGCAGCATTAACTTAGTTGCCTGGCAGCATAAGATGCTGCCACTACCGGATAACCTAAGAGGAACAATAGATGGTCGTGGAATTCAAACTGCCGGACTTGGGTGAAGGTATCCATGAGGCAGAGATTCTGGATATCAAAGTCAAAGAAGGCGAAACGGTCAAAGAGGACCAGATTCTTTTCGAAGTAGAAACGGATAAGGCGGCGGTGGAAGTTCCATCGCCGTATGCCGGGGTGGTTCAGAAGATTTTCGTCAAGGTCGGCGATGTGGGCAGAGTCGGCAGCGTCATGATCAGTTTCGCTCTTGCTTCTGATAAAGCAGCGTCCCCGGAACGTGGCAAAACAGCAAGCGCACCTGAAGTGCGCAATGCGGTTCCGGTAACGGCAAAAGAAGCTGTTGGAACACCGGCAGGCAAAGCATCAAGTGGCGGAAATGGACGTTCGGTTCCGCCAGAGAATTTGCCACAACAGCGAGCGCAAGCAGCGATCGGTCCAGTAGCAGCAGCTCCTGCAACCAGAAAGCTAGCTCGCGATCTCAACCTCGACTTGCAACTGATTCAAGGCACCGGTCCTGGTGGCAGAATCACCAAGGAAGATGTTCGCGGATTTGCCGAAGGCGTTCCATCCAGCGCCAAGTCAGCAGGCACCGCATCTGGTGGTCAAGCGACTGCTCCTGGAGCAGGGCGGCGGCACACTGCGCCAGCGGCGCCGATGAGCATGGCAGCCCGCTATGGAGGATCGGAAAAGGGTGAATCGACCACAGCAGGTGGACCACTAACACTTCAGCCCTTCGAGCTTCCTGATTTCACGAAGTACGGACCGGTGGAACGCGTTGCACTACGCTCTCTGCGCAAGAAGATCGCCATCAACATGGCGCAGTCTTGGAGCCATGTTCCGCACGTCAGCAACTTCGACGAATGCGATGTCACCGAGCTGGAAAAAATCCGCGTCAAATACGACAAAGCGGTTCAGCAAAAGGGCGGAAAGCTGACTATGACGGCCATCGCTTTGAAGGCTGTTGTATCAGGCTTACGCAAGTTTCCACAATTCAACTGCAGCCTTGACGAAGCTACCAGCGAAATAATCTTTAAGCAGTACTTCAACATCGGAATCGCCGTGGCGACAGAGCGCGGATTGATCGTTCCCGTTATTCGCAATGTAGATCAAAAGAACATTACGGAACTGTCGATTGAGCTTGCTGAAGTTGCCCAGAAGACACGCGACGGCAAGATCGAAATGGAGCGCCTACAGGGCGGAACCTTCACTATCACGAACATCGGACCGATTGGCGGCACCGGCATGGTTCCGATGGTGAACTTCCCTGAAGTAGCAATCATCGGTATGGCTCGCGCCACGGAAAAGCCCGTGGTACGTGATGGACAGATTGTTATCAGAACGATATTGCCATTGGCCCTTTCGTTTGATCACAGAGTTGCTGATGGAGCAGAAGCTGCAATGTTCTTGCGCTATATCGCTTCCTGTTTGGAAGATCCCTTCCAAATGTTGCTGGAGGGCTAATCATGGTTGTCGGAGAAATGGTTCTGGAATGCGGTCTTGCCATAGTTGGCGCCGGTCCCGGAGGATATACTGCGGCATTACGCGCAGCAGAGCTCGGAATAAAGGCTGTAATCATAGACACGAACCCAAAGCTGGGTGGCGTCTGCCTTCACGTCGGTTGCATACCGTCAAAGGCACTGTTGCACGCTGCTGAAGTGATGAATGAGACCAAGCAGGCTGCCTCTTTTGGCCTACACTTCTCCGATCCAAAGATCAATGTGGACGAGCTTCGCAACTGGAAGCAAAGCGTCACGGACAAACTTGCACAAGGCATCGCCGCCAAGTGCAAGAGTGCCGGAGTGGACATCATTCACGGACGCGCTCAATTCGAAGACTCAAAAAGTATTAGAGTCGACTGCGAAGGTGAGTCTGCTGTCCGCATTAAGTTCAAACATGCAATCATCGCCACCGGTTCACGTCCAATCAGACCGGCGATGTTCGACATCGGCAGCGATCGAGTAATGGACTCTTCTGGCGCTCTAGAAATCAAAGACATTCCGAAGAAACTGCTTGTCGTTGGCGGCGGATACATCGGGCTGGAAATGGCAACAGTTTACGCATCACTTGGTAGTGAGGTAACCATCGTTGAAATGACGGATGGACTGCTTCCTGGAGTTGATCGTGATCTGGTTCGTCCGCTCCAAACTCACATTCAAACGCTGACGAAAGCTATTTGGCTCAACACCAAAGTAACCAAATTGGAAGACACCGGAAAAGGTGTCAAAGCCTCTCTCGAAGGCAAAGGTGTCCCAGCTGATGTTACGTTTGACCGAGTTCTCGTCTCGATCGGACGTCGTCCAAACAGCGATGGCATCGGACTGGAAAGCACGAAAGTCACTGTTGACGATAAGGGCTTTGTCGGGATAGACGATCAGTGTCGCACAAGTGACAAGAAAATATTCTGCATCGGAGATGTTTCCGGGCAACCACAACTGGCTCACAGAGCTATGCGGCAGGGTATTGTCGCTGCGGAAGTAATTGCTGGAAAGAACAGCGTTTACGACAACAGAGTCGTTCCTGCAATCGTGTTTACGCAACCAGAAATCGCTTGGGCCGGATTGACGGAAACCGACGCGAAGCTTCAAGGTCGCGAGATCGCTTCGAGCAAGTTCCCTTGGTCTGCCAATGGACGTGCTCATACGCTAGCGGATCCGTCAGGCGCAACCAAAATCATCTACGATCCAGATACACTGCAAGTGCTCGGAGTCGGAATGGTCGGCCCACGCTGCGGCGAATTGATCACAGAAGCTGTAGTGGCAATTGAGATGGGAGCGGTTCTAGAAGATCTAGCTATCAGCATCCACCCTCACCCAACGCTATCCGAAACGATCAACGAAGCAGCGCTAACAGCGTTAGCTAGAATCGAACGCCGTGCACGCGACGCAGAACGAGAAAAAGCAAAGGTATAGGGCGGCCCGCCGATCGACAAACTACGGCTCCCGACCGATAAAATGTACTGTAGGGGCGGCTCGTGAGCTACGGATCTTAGGATTGTCTATGCATCAGCTAATCGCCTTGCCCCTCTGCCTGCTCGTTTCATCAATATCAGCTGTCCCTGGATTTACCAAGGAAAGCCAGGAAAGCTCGAAGAGTGAGAACGAGCCTAGTATTGCCATCTCAGCGCCATTTCTGGGAAAGAGTTCCAATGGACTTCCAGGGACAATTGAACTGTCTCCTCCCGCAAAACAACTGGCTGAGCAGCTCGGCATCTTCAGCACAATTAGTGAACTGCACGCCAAGCAGGCAGAACTAAAAGCAAATGATGACTTAAAGACTCTGTGTCAAACAATCGAACTAAGACAGAAACTGTATGGCGCACTGCAATATGCCTCTGTTGAAGTCGAGGAAGCTGTAGCGGCCATCGACGGCGATATAGCAAAGTCCAACATGCTATTGGCGTATGTTTCGTCAAAGCAAGAACGAGCATCTAACTTGAACAACATCGCTACGTTCGTTGGCTCCGGAGCTTTTGGCGTTTTAGATTCAAGCTCATCTCTCAGACTTGGCGTTCCTACGCCGCAAATTCTTGGAATCATAGGAAACTCAATTGCAGTTGGAGTTCCCACATTCGGATTGAGAAGACGGTCGTACGCAGAACCTCAGAAACACGCCGCAGAGGCAAATATGCTGGCGCCAATCTTCAACCGACCGTTCGATGCTGAAAGTTACGATCCACTCGTTTGGAATTTTCTAAACGGCACGCCCGCTGGTGCAAATTCTCAGCTAACGCGGCGCCAACTTCTTCTCCAGCAGTGGAGGCAGTACAGGAATGTAGATACCACAGGCAGTGCGGCTTCGTCCGAAAGAATAGACGCTCTCGTCGGAATACAAAAACGAGGATCAAAGCTGACCATCGATCTAGTAAAAACTCGTTCCGAACTTCTTGTTGATTTGAGGGCGTTGATCCAGCTCATGTACCGCGACATCTCGGAGTTAAATTCCGCGATCCGGCAAGTCGCTCAATAGAAGTGACCCGCTTTTCCGCAAGTTACAAGCTGTCGCCGGCAGAAAGGTCGCACTTGCGCTCCGCGTCCGAAGGTAACAACTCAGCTGTAGCCTTTATCTCATCGGGATCCCTCTTGGGTTCCGTGCACTTCGGCTCACGACCGGCGAGTTCTTTTTCTTGCTTAGCTTCATCCACGGATGAGGCAGTGCTTTTGCCACCTTCCAAATTCTCATTGCGATTCGGTTCGGGATTCACGTCCGTATAGACTCTGTCATCAAGTCCCATAAGTTTCTTCCTCCGACGTAAGACAGAGGACCAATTGGAAGGGCGTAAGGTTCCCTATTGATCAGTTTTCAGCAGATGCGGCATGGTGCGCCAGGGGGAATAATTCTAGGGATTACACGGTCGACTTCAAAGATTCCATAGGATACTCTGCACGTGTGATCTCCTTTGGAGTTTAGCCTTGCGTAATCGACTACTCCCACTGGTGACGCTCCTTGTTTTGTTGCTCTTCGGTTGCTCCGGCGATTCTGAAGAAGCCGACGGGTCCTATAGTTGCCCACAACAACCTATCGGAACTATAGAACAGAATGCCGGCGGCACACGGTACACAAACGCGGCACCCTCGAATGCACAATCTAGCGGACCACTAAGAGCCCTTCCCAATGCTCTTAATCGATGCGGACAAGATAAGCACGGAAGGCGCAGCCATCTCAAAACCAGCGTATTTTCTTAGCCAATCTTTCTACGAATCTCTTCCACGCTGGCCAGATACAGGTGGTGCCTCACTTTGCTGGCAACGCGGCAATCGCCTCTTCAGCGTGCTGTATATCCAAGTGCAACCCGCCGAAGACGAATTAGCTAAACTCAATCGCTGATTCTGGTGCATCCTGGACGAGGCTAGATGGTGGCGGCGCAAAGTCGCTTCTGCAGCTTGCTTGTGCGTGTCCAATTCAATCTGCTTTGGGCAGCGCTTTGTAGTGTGAGAATTGATAGAGCGTGCAATTCTTCGGATTCGTTGGATCGTAGAGAACGGTCAGCTCTTGTCCCCACTTCATCTGCCGGTACTGGCTTTCTTCGATATAGTCACGCCCCTCAATCTCGCCGCGCGGTGTTGAAAAGATATAGACAACAGAGTGCTGCGGGCCGCCTTTTGTGTGGTATTGCTGAAAATCTTTCACTGTGGCAATCGCCGCAGTACCCGAGCGAACCAGTCCTCGATGCCTCAACGGGGCAAACCAGATAGGAATCTCAAAAAGCAAAAGGCAAAAAACAAAAAATGCGATCATGTCCCCGGAAGCTCGGGCAATATGCATCTCAGGCCAGCCGAATATCGCTAATATCGTCATCCACACAAACGGATTGACCAACATGGCAAGCTGCCAATGCATTGGGTTGTAACGCTGAGTGTTCTGATTGCGGACAGTTACTCGCGGCACTCCTGTCAGCAACTCGTCTTCAATGGAACCGGGCAATTGTGGCACGTTTCCAGCATGGGCTGTGGCAGCAATTGTTCGCTGCAGAAACGAAGCACTGCTAGGCATTTTCACTGTCCTGTTCGGTGATTTTTTCATCTTAACAGGCGGCGCTGGTGCAACTTCAATTACAGCTGATTGCCTAACTAGTGGTGGCAATTGTGGCAGCTCACATGTGGCAGCACAAAGAGGCGGCACCTCGTGCAGTGGGCGACCAAGTTGCCATCTAAGAAATTTCGCCATCCAGGCGATTTCGTCATTCGCGTGCTCCTCAAGCAGCCAAAACGCAGGCGAGTGTAGAGGTTGTTGCAAATCGGTCCGGCGCAATAGCAAGCAATCATCGCCCACGGACAAGGTCTCATACAACGAAGGATCGAGTGCAAGAGATTGCAGCGAAACAAAAATCACCCAGGCAGAAAAATTATCGAGATCCGGACCAAAGTGGGTCATATCGCGCCCGGGATGTTGGTAGCTTGGATGTCCCAGTTCCTCACTTTGCATACCCTGCATTTGCGGAACGAACATTCCGTCGTAGTCCACCAGTCTCAACTCGCCCCGCGAGACCATAATGTTGCCGTGCTGCAAATCTCCGTGCGCAATGCCGGCTCTGCGCAAATCAGCGCACATGGAGACAAAATTATCGACGAGCTCCCGTAATTTATCGGGCTGGTGAATGTTCTGACGCACATAGGCATCCAGCGTCAATCCGTCCACCCAGTCCATTTCGAGCACAGGAAACCAGCTGCCGTTCACCCTTATGCCTTGTCGAATGAATTCAAAGTTCACAGTGCTGGCTAGATCGTCTTTGCGTACAAACTCTGATATCAACTGATAGCGCCGCTCTTGGTCAAGTGTGTCGCGCAAAAAGCAGCGCAATGCAACATCGGTCTCCGACATTTTCACACGATAGACAGACGCGAAAGCTCCGGTTACTGGTTTCGGCAAGTCCAAACTATCCAGTTCTACCTGCCCCTCGGTGAGGTGCCTCTGGAATGTATTCTGGCGCAGATTCTGCACTGCCTCGTTGTAATCCTGAGGCGCTGGCCACCATTTCAGGCGGGTTAAATTATTTAGGTCCTGCATGTCGCCCCCCCGTATCAATGTGCCCGGCGGAGCGAAACTTATTCTCTCCGAGAGTCAGACCTCCGGTCTTGAGCTGCCGGGCTCAAGGGGTTGGAACTGCGCTGAGTATTCTCACTTTTGATCGTGAGTGTTCCAACTCAATCCCCAATAGGCACTTCGACGGTAGAACTTTGAGTTTTTGCCAGAAGTTGTG
>Ga0163151_10004992_pt1 | contig 17318 bp, 21 predicted proteins | sample OliLakLV19MP5IB2_FD_145596 | JGI IMG/M metagenome (GOLD analysis project Ga0163151, IMG submission 145596) | Freshwater microbial mat bacterial communities from Lake Vanda, McMurdo Dry Valleys, Antarctica - Oligotrophic Lake LV.19.MP5.IB-2 | ecosystem: Environmental > Aquatic > Freshwater >...
GCAGCGCGGCTAGCGCGGATCGACGAGATGGAGATGTTCATGGCGGCTCCTGGGGTTGGTTCTGGCTACGGGGTGGGGCTGCGCGACCGCTTCCGCCCACGCGGTGGCCTGGGTGAGGCCGCGGACATGGGCGCCTGGCTGGTTGCTGTCGCGGTGGGGGTCTTGGGCAGGGTCCATCCCCGCCGCTCATGACTTATATATACTGTGTGGCCAGCGAAGGCGCTACAATTCATGCGCCACGGCCTTGCGTGCGGATTCGCGAGCCATGTCGGCCCAACGCGCCGGGTGACGGTCTTCCTCCCGTCGAGGCGGCGTTGGGCGGGCGGCTGCCGGTCGTACCGACCGACTGGAAAAACTTTGGTCCCGACGACCGTCAGCCGCCCACCGGACATCACACCGTCGTCTGCACCCGCTGGAAGAGGGCGGTCGCCTCGGACAGCATGGACTCGTGGACCTTGCCAGGCCGCTTGATCTGCAGGCGAGACATATGCAAGGACATCACGAGCGACTGCCAGTAGGGGACCAGCTGCTGGTACGCGGTGCGCAGGATCTCCACCCGGATCTGGTCCTGCTCGGTGTTGAGCATCTCGAGGATGAGGTCGAGCCGCCGGGCGAACACGGTCTGGACGCGGTACAGGCGCTCCGGTCCGCCCGGGACGGCGATGTCCGCACGGGCCGCCGCGTTCAGGTCGTCGTTCTCCTTGGCCATCGCCTCGAACTCGGTCCGGGCGTCGGCCCAGACCTTCTTCAGGTCGGGGTACAGCTCGAGGGCCTCCTCGAAGGACAGTCCCGATGATCCGGCGGGGGAGCCGTAGGTCGAGGGGGCTTGGCTGCTGCCGCGCTTCCCGAGCACGTCGGGGAGGGGGGTCTTGTCGTCTTCCATGGGGTCTTCCTCCGGAGGTCGCCCTCCACCTTAACCGTTGACACTCACCGTGACATCGTCCGTCTTCTCCGAAGATGTCGGTATCCGGATCACGTCGGGTCGACCTGTGATCCTCTCGAGATCATCCAGCAGATCGTCGGTCGGACAGATCTTCCGATCGAGGCGGGCCCACGACAGGTCGCCTTCTCCTCCGCAGATCTTCACCAGGACCTCGTGGGTCCCGCCCTCTACGCATCCGTCCAAGATCTGACGTATGCGGCCGAGGAACGGTCGGTCTGAGGGCACGATCTCCATCTCCACGGTCCGACCAGCCCTCCACCGGAACGCGGACAGCGCCTCGATCCGCTCGACCATGATGGTAGGGTCGTCGGTCTCGAACGCGGAGGCGTTCCCGTGGAGCACAATGCACATCCCCTCGACGAGTACGGCCTCCCTGTCGACGAACTTCAGCACATCCCCCCGCAGGACGGCCCGGATGGAGGCCTCGGTATCCTCGACCGTGACGAACGCGACGGCATCTCCGCGTCGGTCCTCGTCGATCTCGCAGGTCTCGATCCTCCCCACCACGGTGAACGGCACCTTCTCCGGCCCGATCTGTCGGAGCCCGAGGAGGGTGTGGGTCCGGATGCGTCCCGACACGTCGGAGTAGCGGGCCAGCGGGTGAGTCCCGAGGCTAACCCCGAGGGCGGACGCCTCTCGTCCAGCCAGCTCGGCGGCGGTGGGCCGGGGCGGTTTCGCCGCCTCGTCCGCGATCTTCTCCTCCTCCGACCTGACCTCTCCGACCGTCCTGCCTCCGCCGAACAGCAGCATCTGGTCGGCCGAGACCTTCTTTGGAAGCTCCTTCTGCTTGGGACGAGAGATCCGCCACCAGGCATCGAACCGGTCGGGCTCGACCGAGTCGAGGGCGCCAGCCCAGATGAGGGACTCCGTCGCCTTCTTCGACATCTTGACCCGTTCGACGAGGTCTTCGATCGAGGAGAAGGGTCGGCCGGCCAAGATCTGCCCGATGGTCTTGCTCTCGAGCTCGCGGACCGTTCCGAGGCCGAACCTCACCCGGCCGTCCTCGGGGGTGTAGCCTACGCCGCCCCGGTTCACGTCCGGCCGCAGCATCCCCACCCCGGTCCGGCGGAGGGCACCCGAGTACTGCCTCACCTTGTCGGTGTTCTTCACGTCGAGCGTCATCGTCGCCGCCATAAAGTCGACCCGGTGGTGCACCTTGAGCTTCGCCGTCATGTACGTGACGATGGCGTACGCGGCCGAGTGCGCCTTGTTGAATGAGTATCCGGAGAAGTAGTCGATCAGGTTGAAGACCCGGGTCGCCTCGGCCGCGCTGATCTGGTTCGTCTCCCAGCACCCCCTCACGAAGTTCTGCCGCTGTGCAGCCATCTCGTCGGCCTTCTTCTTCCCGATGGCCCGGCGGAGGAGGTCGGCCTCCCCGATCGAGAACCCGGCCAAGATCCGGGCCGTCGACAAGGCCTGCTCCTGGTAGACCATCAGGCCATAGGTGGGACGCAGCACCTCGTCGAGGAGCGGGTGGATGGACTCGACCTCTTCCCGGCCGTGCTTGCGTTCGATCCAGCTGCTGACCATCCCGGCCTTGAGGGGCCCAGGTCGGTACAGCGCCAGCATGCAGATCACCTCCTCGAAGTTCTCGGGCACGAGCTTCTTGATGAGTCTCGTCATGCCGCCAGACTCGAGCTGGAAGATCCCCTCGGTGTCGCCCTGCTGCAGGAGCTCGAAGACGCCCGGGTCGTCGAAGAGGGGATCGACGATCGTGGGGACAGATCCGGTCCGCTCCGCCACGGTGCGCTGGGCGATCTTCACCACGTCGAGCGTCTTGAGCCCGAGGAAGTCGAACTTCACGAGCCCGATCTTCTCCGCCGCGTCCATGTCGAGGCCGGTACAGGTCAGGTCGTCGGCCGGGACGTAGTGCATCGGGCAGATGCTGGAGAGAGGGTCGGACGTGATGATGACGCCGGCTGGGTGGACCCCCTGCTGCCGAGGCTTTCCCTCGAGGTGCAGCGCCAGGTCAGACACCCTGCGGAACAGAGGGCTCCCGTCGCGCATGGCCTTGAGGTAGCCCTGGTCGAGCGAGTCCTTGAGCTTGGAATTGGCGCCTCCGTCGACGTGGGCCGACCAGAACTTCGTCTCGTCGAATCTGACGAAACACACCCGGGCCGCGTCCGTGAGGGCGGCCTTCGCCTTCATTTTGCCGATGGTTAAGATCTGCCCGACGCACGCCTCGCCGTAGCGCTGCCGGACGTGGGCGATGACGCGCTCCCGGCCCTCCTGTTCGAAGTCCATGTCGATGTCGGGTAGTCCCCTCCGCTCTGGGTTGAGGAAGCGCTCGAAGAACAGCCCGAACTGTCGAGGGTTCACGTCGGTGATCCGCAGCGCCCACACCGCGACGGATCCGGCCGCAGATCCGCGGCCCGGACCTACATAGACGCCGTTGTCCTTCGCCCAGTTCGTGAACTCGCTCACGATGAGGTGGTAGACGACGTACTCCATCTGCTCGATGACTCCGCACTCGAACTCGAGCTGCTTCGTGTACTCCTCCTCGGTCGCGAACCGCAGAGCGTGCGGCTCCTCCCGCAGGCGGATCTCGAGCCCCCGGCGGCAGAGCCACCGGAACCACAGGTTGACCGGCGCCCGGTCCGATGGTCCCTCGATCTGGGCCACCTCGTCGGGCGAGACCGTCGGGAACATGCCGGGTGCCGGGAAGCGGCCCATCACGTGGTCGAGCGCCTCGTCTGGCTCGACGCGCGGGAGCATAGGCTTTCCGCGGGGCAGCGAGAAGGTGCAGGACTCAGTGATCTGTCCGGAGCGGTCGAGCCATTCGGCCGGCCACAGCTCAGCCATCTCCGCCTCGCTCTTGAGCCATGCCTGGTCCGTACTCGTCGAGACGAGGGCGAGCTCGTGGTCCCCGCCCGTGCCGATCTCGACCATCACCTCGAGCAGGCCCGAGTCTTCGGCCCGCAGGTACCGGGAGTCGTTGGTTGCGACGATCGGGATGCCGACCTTCCTCGCCAACTCCGCGGCGAGCACGTTCCTGGGGCCGTCCTCGTCGAACCCGTGGTCGACGACCTCGGCGTCGACGGAGTCCTTGCCGACGGCGGCCACGAGGGCGAGCAGGCGCTCCTCGGCCCGCTCCGGCTCGCGGAAGATCCCCCATCGGCCGCCGGTGAGCACGTGCAGACCGGCCCGGTGCTCGCGGAGCTGATCGACCGTGATCCGCGGGCAGAAGCTCCTCTGCCGGTGGGCGAGGGTCACGAGGGCGGACAGGTTCCTCCACCCCTCGGCGTCGCGGACGAGGAGCACCAGCTGGCAGCCGGGTGCGGGTACTCCGGTGCCGGGGATCTTGCCGTCACGTCCCTCCCCGTCCATCGTCCACAGCTCGACGCCGACAACGAGCCTCACCTTCGTCGTGGGAGGGTCCTCGTGCCCGCCGCCGCAGGTCTTCTTTTCGCCGGCCTTCTTCACCTCGCTGCCGCATCGGGCGCACCTCTCCTTCTCGGCCGCCTCGGAGGCCTCTACGACGCCGCAGACGTTCGAGGAGTCGGTCACCGCGACGGCGGTCATGCCGGCCTTGGCGACCGATTCCAGCAGGACCTTCGGCGACTGGGTGCCCTGAAGGAACGAGTAGTGGGAGTGGGTGTGCAGATGGACGAACGACACGCCACATGGTATCCGTAGTCACCAGTGGTGGCAACGGCCGGAGGAAGAAGGGTGCTCAGGAAGATCCTGCTCGAGGCGCGCGACCTGGTCGTCCGGATCTTGGATCAGAACCCGGGCGGAGTGCTCACCGGACCCGAGATCTCCCGTCAGCAGGCGCTCGGGAACATCGTTATCGAGCCCTTCGACCGGTCCCGGATCGGGCCGAACAGCGTCGATCTCCACCTCGGCCACGAGCTCCTCGTCTACGGGGCGAGGGATCACACGCCGATCGACGCGGTGGAGCCTGGGGCCAGGTGGACCCGGCCGCTCGACGACGCCCTCGACCCGGAGGCGCTCCAGCCTCTCCTGCCGGTTCCCCTCCGGTCGGACGGCCGCTGGCTCCTGCATCCGGGCCGGCTCTACATCGGATCGACGCTCGAGTACACAGAGACCCACGGCTTCCTGCCGGTGATCGACGGCCGATCCTCCCTCGGACGCCTCGGGGTGTTCGCCCACGTCACCGCGGGACGGGGCGACGACGGGTACTGCGGCCGGTGGACGGTCGAGATCTGCGTCGTCGAGCCGGTCCTGCTGCGGCCCGGTGGCCGCTACTTCCAGACGACCTTCCACACGCTCCGAGGCCGGCGACGACCCTATGCCGGCCGCTACCAGGGAGACCTCGGCCCGGTAGGCTCGCGCCTCGCCCGACCCTGAAGGGTCCTCCGGGCCCACGTGCTCCCTATGTGCAGGCGGAGTTGTAGGGCGTCCCGCATCTCGTTATTCGCCCCGAGAGTTAGTCTTCCAGGGAAGAGGAGTCCTCCATGTCCGGCAGCGCCGCCGACCTCATCCTCCAGCAGCGGTACGGGTACGGTCCCGGCCGCGGTCCCCGCCGGATGCCGTTCCGCATGGGGAACCGGTTCGTGAACGGGGCGCCGGACCAGGAGTTGTTCGGCGTCGAGATCCAGGACGGCAGCGCAGATCCCTGGGACATCGGCGACGCCGTCGTCTCCGAGTTGTTCGGCGAGGACGACGAGGACCTCGACGACGAGGACGACGACGAGGACGACGACGAGGAGGACGAGGACGAGGACGAGGACTACGGGTCGAACGAGGCCATCACGCCCCCGCCGCCGCTCCCGGCCCCGGAGTTCTCGCCAGGCCCCAGCTCGGCGGTCGTGACGGTGTCGAACGACCGCCATCGGAGCAGCCTCCCCACCTGGCGCGACCACAAGCACGCCCAGAAGGACGTCTGGCGGGCGACGAAGAAGTTGGCCCGGGCGCAGGACCTGCTCGTGCAGGCCATGTCCTCCGCCCCGATGCTGCCGTCGTTCGGCCGGACCAGGTACGGCGCCGTCGTCTCGTCCCCTTCGGCCCTGCAGTCGTTCGTCTTGAGCCTGGCCGGCATGTCCGCGGCCCAGATGCACGCCAAGACCGTCGAGTTCATCACCAGCTACGTCAGCAAAATCCAGGCGCTGAGCAACCGTGGCAGGTTCAACGACCAGTACGCCCGCTTCAGACAGGCGGCCCAGGAAGAGCGCGGCTTCGGCGCCCGGACCCAGGCCGAGGCGGACGGCGGGATCCGCCTCATCGAGGCGATCTCGGGCTTGACGGTGTCCAACCTCGACCGGGAGGCGATGCGTGCGATGGCCCGGGCGCAGGCGGACCTCGTCGTCCGCGGCCTCGCGTAGCCCGCCGTGGTCGAGCTCCTCCTCGCCGCCGGTGCCTTCCTCGGGCTCGGCCTCTTTGCCTCCGAAGGAGCTTCCCTCCTCCGTACGTTCCGGACGGAGCGGGAGAAGGGCCGGGCCGAGGAGGAGGAGAGGCTCCGGCGGGAGCAGCTCGACCGGGTCCGCACCCACATGAGGCAGATCGAGGAGGCCGGCCGGTCCGGCTTCGCCCTCGATCCGCAGGTCATCGACGACTACGACCGGCTCCTCCTCGAGGAGCGGGTGCTCGAGGCGGACGATCTCGGACCCCTCGACCCCGCGCAGGTCGACCGACCGCTGCCGGTCCGCCGTGGTCGTCGGCGGTGACCCTCCTCCTCGCCTTCCTGCCCTTCGTTCTTTCGGCAGCGCTCTCAGGAGACTTCGACGACGTGCCGGAGCGGCCTACGAACACCGACCTCGAGAGAGCCCTCCGAGAGACCGCCGGACAGAGGTTCGGGGCCGACGACGAGTCCCCGATCCGGCCGCACGAGATGCTCCTACGGATGGACGCGAAGGTCGTACCCGACGACCTTCTCCTCGGCATCCTGCTGTCGGGGGCCACGGCCGGAGGAGACCCGGTCGAGGCGGCGAGGCGGCTCCTCGTCGAGACGAGCCACGACATGACCCGGCTCCGGGAGGTCAGACCATGGGCCCGGACGAGGGGGGTCGGCGACGTGGGCCGGGCCCGGGTGGTCGCGGCCCTTGAGCTGGCCCGGCGGATCGACCTACGCGAGTCCTTCGCGAAGCGCCGGACGATCACGTCGCCCGAACAGGCGGTCGAGGTCCTCAAGCTCATGTCGCTCGGCGACTACGAGTCGCTCTCGGCCCTGTTCCTCGACAGGAGGCGCCGGCTCGTCGGCGGCAGGACTCTCACGGTCGGCAGCAGCGGGTTCACGGTCGTCGATCCGAAGCAGATCTTCCGCGAGGCCGTCGAGATGGGGGCCGACGCCGTTATCCTGGCCCACAATCACCCGTCCGGAGATGCGACGCCGTCGTCGCAGGATCTAAACGTGACCGAGCGGGTGGCCCGGGCCGGTCGGGTAATTGGAATACCACTCATCGACCACCTCGTCCTCGGGGCGAACGGGACCTGGACCTCGTTTGCCAGCATCGGAGAGTTGCCCCGGTGGGAGACTTCGGGCCCGGTCTGGACCGCCGAGCCCGTGGCGGGAGAGCCGGACTCCCCGCCGTACGTCGCGAGGGGTCCGTGGTGGCGCTGGTCGGGGCAGGTCGCGGTCGAGCTCTTGAGGTCCACGTCCGACGGGGATCTCTTCCAGGCGGTGGTGACGAGGCCAGATGGCCGCAGGTTTCGGTCGATGCTCTCGCGGACCTCTGGCCGCGGATCGTCCGTCGTCACCGACGAGCAGCTCGATCAGGTGGCGTCGGCCGCCATCTCCCGAGCCGGCGACGACGGCTTCGACGTCTCGCTCGCCCAGACCCGACTCGACGGGGCGGGGTATCGGATCCAGAGAACGCCGTAGGAGGTCTCCGTGGGAGTGGTCGCATTCAGGACGAAGTCGGGCGAGAAGGTGTCGTTCAAGGCAGGCAAGAAGAAGCGTCGGACGCGGAAGCTCTCGGCATACAACCGCTTCGTAGCTCGGGAGATGAAGAAGCGGAAACCCGGCACGTCACCCACCTCCGCCATGCGGGCCGCGGCCCGGGCGTGGAAGAAGGCCTCCCGCTAGCTCGGAGACTCTTTCCTCCTTAATGGTGCTCAGCCTGATCAAGAACGCAAGCGAGTAGCGGACAAGAACCAGAGGTTCGTGGCTTGAACACCTGGTTCGGGGGCAGGACTCGGGTACCGCCACCCCTTTGCTCTACCCAGTGGCCGGGTCATGGGTGGTCGCGGACTCCAGGAACGGCCAACGATGTAAGGCGTCAGCTAGGTTCGCCGTCGCTACCGGTCCGCGGCCCACTGTTTGAAGGTGGCCCACTCCCAGGAGACCGGCACGGCCTCGCCGAGCATCTGGAAGAGCTCGACCTCCTCGGTCGTGAGGGCCTCCCACGACCAGTCGGAGACGTTATGCTCGAGCCACGCCCGCTTGCCAGACTCGGCGATGAGCCCCATCACCCAATAGAAGTGGATGTTCAGGGCGCCACGCAGATTTGCCCACTCCCGTGGATTGAATGGCTTGAAGATCGAACCGGCCGACAAGGGATCACCTGCGGCGTAGGAGAAGCGGAGGCGGCAGATGGTACGGGCGTCCCGTCCGGGGAGGGCCGAGGTGGACACGTTCCACCCCCTGTTGGCGAAGTGGCCGATCCTCACGAACGGCTCGGGGAAGGAAGATCCTTCATCGGCGGCGAGGACGTACTCGTAGCTCGTGGTAGATCCGTAAGGCCAATACCCTGGCCACTGCCCGAAGGGTAGGCTCTTCGGTCCACCGACCGCGGGGGGGCGCTCCACCTCCTCCTCTGGCATCCACCCGGCCGGCGCCTCCGGATCGTACCAGGAGAACAGCCGGAAGCCCGGCAGCACGCGGTCGACGTACGAGATGGTGGACTCGCCTAGCCGCTTGGGCCGGTTCGAGATCTTCATGTCCATGTCGGCCACGAAGGTCTTCCATCGGACCAGATCTGAGACGAGCCACAGAGTGCCGTCGTTCGTCGCGGGTGCCGGCGTCGACACGTCGAGGGCCTGGGCCAGGGCCCGGATCTTCCTCGACCAGGAGATCGAGTTCTTCTCGAACAGCCTATGTACGTTGTGGGAACTTTCGGTGGCGGCCACGGCGGGGACCACCACTCGGCCATCGCTCGCCCGGTAGAAGACGACGTACAGCTCTTCGTAGTTGGCGTCGGACAGGCGGAAGACGATCTCGAGGTCTGCATGCCGCCTGTAGAGCCACGGCACGTAGGGCACACGATCGGCCGTCGTGCCGTCCGCGAACCGTATCACGGGTATGGGCCTGTACTCGTCCACCCGCCTACCGGCTGCCGTCCCCGACGAGCGCCTCGACCTCGGACCAGTCGACCAGCCGGCCCTTGATGCGGGAGGCCGTCCGAGTCACCTTCCGGCGGACCTTCGCCATGGTCCGCTCGTCGCCCCGCTGCTCGGCCCTCCGGTAGTGCCGCATGATGCGGGCCAGGCGTCGCTCTCCGCCCATCGACCGGACGAGGTCCTGCACCCCCATCGACGTGACGGTACCCACGGCCGAGGCGACGACGGTGTTCACGATGAGGTCGACGAGCCCTCCGTAGCGTTCGGCCGTCCCGTTGAAGCCGTCCTCGGAGAGGCCGGACAGGTCGGGCTCCGCCGAAACCGGCCCCACGGTCACGATCGCGAACGGCCACCTGCGGCGCAACACTATCATCGACACGTCGACCGGCACCCCGTAGGACTCGCCGAGCGCCGAGGCGATGTGTCGGACGCGGTCGAACGGCGGCGCCCCGTACACGTCGACCGGCAGCAAGATCTGCCACCCGTCGGACGCGACCTGGCGCACCAGTCGTTCGCGAAGGAGCTTCTCGAAGCGTCCGCGGTTTGACGGCTGAACCTGCGACAAAAACTCGTCGACGATGGCCTTGGCCACGACGGAGGGGTCTGCCGGCGGCTCGTAAGTCGGGTCGGCCGCGTCCGTCCGAGGCTCTACCGGACCATCCGGTGCCGGCGCTGACGGCCGGGAGAACAGGGTGAGGGCGGTAAGTCCGATGGCGATGCCTAGGATCGGCAGGACGTGGGACGACAATGAACACCCTCCCGTCCGAGCCTATCCCAGGCCAGGCCAGGCGTCAGCGTCAGGTCTTCGCCTTAGCCTTCGCGTCCTTGACGGCCGCGTCCTCGATGGTGGCGACCGTGGTTCCGATCTCCGCCCAGCCGAGTCCGCCAGTATCTGCAATAGGATTGGCTAATCAGCTTGCATCCTCGATCCGCGACCAGGAAGGCTATTGCAAGAGGGTTGACCAACCCAGTTGCACGGGGTAGACCTCGGAGCAGACCCTGGAGACAGCCTTGCCCGTCGTCACCCGAGACCATTTCAGCCGAATCGTGGAGCGCAACTACGTCAAGGCCCGCGAGAAGCTCTTCGAGCAGGCTCGGGGGGTGCTCGCCCACGAGAAGATCAAGAAGAGTATCGAGGGGTACCTCAACCAGGTGCTTTCGCGCGAGATGGCGAGGGCCATCCAGCTGGCGCTCGGCACCGGCCAGAAGACCGTCGAGGTGCAGCTGAACCTCGCGAAGATCGGCCAGCGGCTCCACGGCGGGTATCCTACGAACCTGAAGACGCAGCTCCCGGCCGAGCTCGTCGTGCTGGCGATCGAGCTGCTCCTGCACGAGGCGAAGTACGAGGTGAACCTCCTCAACCACACGTGCACCTGGAAGAAGGACATGCCCGACCTGCAGGCCGCCGACCCGGCTTCGCCCAGCGCCGCCGAGGTCGCGCCCGCCGAGGCGGAGCCCCCGGCGAAGTCGCTCGAGGAGGCGCTGGCCAACACACCGCAGCTCTCCATCGCCCCCGACGACGGAGAAGGCGGAGGCGGGGACCTCGACATCGACGACGACATGTCCGGCCTCGACACGTAGCGAGATCTCCGCCTCTTCGTCATCTTCTGGTGGTGCTCGCTGCGGAGCGGGGCCGTCATCCAGATAGATCGTGGACGACGTCTGAAGCGGCTACCCGACTCGGCGGCGCCACCAGGACCGGTCGTACCGGGTCCCGAGCAGCCGGTTGGCGATGCCGTCGCAGAACCGCTCCTCGGCGTCGATCTCGTGGAACCGGTCGCCGGCCCGGTCCGTCCGGCGGGGGCTGGAATCCGCGAAGGCGGAGGAGAGCGTCGGCGAGGTGTCGACGAGCTGGTGCGTCAGCTCGTGAGCGATGATGAACGAGACGGACGGCCGCGTTTCCGACGGGTCGACGAAGACGTGGCTCTCGTCTCCGCGCGTGAAGGCCCGGAAGTCGGTCGGCCCGGCGGGCCGGCCCAAGATCTGAGAAGCCAGCCTCCGGGGCCAGATCCACAGTCGCCCGTTCGGCAGACGGGGTCCGAAGAACCCCTTCAGGACCGACACGTCCTGGTCGGTCGGGACCCAGGGGCAGGCCTCCCGATGGACGAAGAACCTCACGGGGTACTCTTTCTCGGCATGCAGGAAGCTATCTTCGGGACGTGGGAGCGATGACCGATCAGGAGCAGAAGCAGGAGCAGGAGGTCGTCGTCCCGCCGCCGGAGGCGGGACCCCCGATCCCCGATCTGGAGGCGGGGAAGACGGCGCTCCTGTCTCTCGCCGTGGCGCTTCGCAGCGTGGGAAAGGCCTCTTCGGTCGACCGGATGGAGGAGCTGCACCGGCTGTCGGCAGACCTGTGCGAGGCGGTCGTCCGGGTCGCGGAGCGCATGCCGTCGGCGACTGGGCGGGTTCTCTGGGACCTCCTGTCCGAGTCGGGGCCGGCCGGGCAGGACCTGCGGCGCCGGCTGCGGGATCCGCGGTCGTACCGTACGGCGGCGGACGCGGTGGAGCGCTTCCTCGGGGAGGGTCCCGACGAGGCGGTCGCGGCCTTCGGGACGCTGCCGGAGGAGCGGTTCCCGCTGCGCGGGCTCAAGAAGGTAGGACTGTTCCTCCTCGGGATCCGGCGCCGGGGGACGGGCGCCGTCGCCGCCTCCGAGGACCGGGCGAAGATCTCGGACACCGATCTCACCGTCGCCGAGTTGGGGGTCACGGAGCAGAGGCTCGACGCCTGGCACCGGTCCTATGCGACGGCCGCCCTGGCGAAGTTCGCGGAAAGACCCGCTGGTCGTCAGGATTCATTCGGAGCCGACTCGGGGCACCACATTCCGCTCCGGACGCCTCTCCCGAGGGAACTCGAACTCTCGGAGGCCCAGACGGATCGCCTCGGCGAGATCGTCCGCCTCGAGGACGAGGGCCTCTCGAGGGACGACCGGATCCGGTTCCGCCGCCTCGTCGTGTTCTCCATCTTCCTTTTCATCCGCCTCCTGCAGCGACCGTACGCGGTGCGGTTCCAGCGCCGGCTCTGCTTCGGTCTCCAGGCCAAGGGAAGCTCCTTCGTCCGGCCCTTGGTCGTCCTGCTGGCGGTTGACGCCGAGCCGTGGGAGGTGGTGCGGAGCATTGGCCAGGCGCTCGACCACGCCTTCTCGTCGGACGGGGCCCAGAGTTCCTCGGAAGACGGTCCGATGAGGGCCCTGGCGGAGGTGATCCACCGCTCGTCCGGCGTCCCGGTCGAGGACGCCTTCGCCATGTTCCTGGAGTCCTACCTGCGCATCCTCGCCGCCCAGCAGGGCATCAGCGGGGTGTCGACCGACGGTCCGGTCGACAAGCAGGTCGTCGGACGGCACCACGCTCTGTTCCTCGAGGTGCTCCTCGACGAGCAGCGGGAGGCGCTCCAGCGGTCGGGCCAGCAGGTCGGCGCGGACATCGTCGAGAACACGATCACGGCCATCGTCGGCGCCCTCGGCATCGGATCCGTCGCATGGTTCTTCCCTCAGCGGTGAGGCGGGCGGTTGACACCCGACGTTGATACCATTAGTATCAACGAGGAGGCCATGGATGCCGAGTGGACGTGGTGCCAGGAGGGGTTCGTGGGCGCGGGCGACCCGGACGACCCGGACGAACAGGCCGTCGCCGTCCTCGAGCACTACGATCTCGGCCACCGTGAGGCGCCGTCGGTGGGCCTCGCGGATCGGCGCCTCCCACCTCGGGGGTCCGGTTCGCTTGCGCGACGGGGGCGCGATGCCCTCGCGCGGTAGGGCCAATCTGCGGGCGGCGCCCGCATCACCAGAGGCACCCCGCCTCACCACCACGGGAGGCGGCTCCCCCGGTATCGCAGACCCGCCCGCAAGGCCGTGGCGCACGATTCTCACAAATACTTTGTGGCGCCTCCGCTGGCCGCGAGGTATGTATAAACATGAGCGGCGGCGGCGGGGATGGACCCCGTCACCGCTCGAACTCGGAGCACACCATGACCACCGCCGACACGTCCCACGATGCGCAGCTCCTCGCGGCCACCACCACCGCGGTCGCCTACGAGGGAACGGAGCAGTGCCGCGCACTGCTCTTGTGGGCCTCGGCCCACAAGATCACCGTCACCGACGGCGGTGAGTGCGGAGACCCCGCATGCTGCGGGTTCATTACGATGAGGTGCCGCGTGCCGCGTGACCTCGTCGCCACCCTCCCCTCCGGGTGGGACTGGGAGGAGTGACCGCGTCCTCAGCCGCCTCGTAGACACCAACCAACACGGGGTCCGTAGACCCCAAGGAGATCACAATGAACAACAAGATCAAGATCCTGCTCGCGCCCACCTTGGAGCTCGCCGAGCACGTGCTCGGCTCCGAGTACGTGTTCCTGACCGTGGAGGCCGAGTACGGCCTTCACGTCGCGGAGGGCTGCCTGTACACGGCGGCCCACCATCAGGCCGCCGGCAGCCCGTACGCGGGCCGGCACGTCGTCGCAGGGGGCCGTCCGAGCCCCTGTAACGACGGGGACATCCCCCACCACGGGGAGGGCGCAATCCTGGTCTCCCACGTGGACCTCGATACGTTCGGGGGGTGCCTGCGGGCACTCCCCGGCTTCGACGGCCTGTTCGGACCGGAGGGCCAGGGGTTCTGGGACCTTGCCGAGACCATCGACGTGCGGGGGGCGCACAAGCTCCCGCAGTCGGGGGCCGTCGCTGCCGACGTCTCCATGCTCCGCGCCTTCTGGGCGTGGAGCAAGGGAGTCCCCAGGTTCCCCCGGGACTCCGTCACGGACGTGACGGAGACCGTCATCGCCGCTGGGGGCGCTCTGCTGCGCATCCTGGCCGGGGATGCGCAGCTCCTCGCCGAGGGGGAGGCGTTCGGCGCCGCCGAAGCCGCGTTGAACGCGCGGACGTGCGCGCCGATCGCGGGGTACCGGCACGTGCTCCGTCGGTCGTCCGACGGCCCCTTCTGCAATCACCTGTACACGACGCCGGGCGGGGAGTACTTCCCCGCCGTCGTAGCCCACAACGTGGAGACGGGGTCCGTGACCGTGTCCCTCGCGGACCCGATCCCCGGCGTGTCCTGCCGGGACCTGGTCCAGGCCCTCTGGGGGACGGAGGCCGGTGGGCACGCGGGGATCGCGGGGTCCCCGCGGGGCCGGGTGATGACGGCCTCGGACTTCGAGGCCGCGGCGGCGGCCCTCGAAACCGCCATCGCGGACCATGTCTGACCGAAGGGTCCACTGACCGGCTCACCGTTGCGACCGCGCGAGTGCTCGCGCAGATCCGCGACGCGGCCGCCGAGCGCGACGCCGACTGACCGGCCGCCCGAGGCGGTAGAGGCACCCCGCCTCACCCCTCCGCCGCAGGGTCCACGCGGCACCAGGAGAGCACCATGACGACAGCCGCGGATCCCCTCGTCGACGTCACCGTGTTCAAGGGGACGGAGCAGTGCGCGGCACTGCTCCGGTGGGCCGAGGCCCACCAGATCACCCCCACCGACGGCGGGGATTGTAGTGACCCCGAGTGTGGGGACTGGGAATGCTACAGCTTCGTGAAGTGCCGCGTGCCGCGGCACCTCATCGCCACCCTCCCCCCGGGGTGGGACTGGGAGTAGTGACCGCCTCTTCCTCGCGTGGAGAGGCGGTCAGTCGTCCGAGCCTTCGGGCTCAGGCGCACGCCTCGGTTAAACGTGAATCTGAAGGTAGAGGTCAGCTTGTCTGATCACTACCGATTAGAGCAACGGTCCGTAGACCCCCACAAGGAGACCACGTGATCCCAGCCCAACTCGTCCGTTCCCTCGGCACGGCCGCCCGTCTCACCGGGCAGGCAGGACGGCAGGCCCAACTTGTCGCCCTGGAGGAGGGGGTGACCCTCGAGGACGTGCTCGAACTGCTCGAGCACGTCCTCGACGCCGTGGACCGTGCCCGGCCCACGGCCGAGCGCACAGCCAGCCCCCGGCGCTCGGGTCGGGGTGGGCAGAACTCCATCCCGCCGGACGTGGAGGACCAGGTCGTGGCCCTGCTCCGCGCCGGCAGGACGCCGGATCAGATCTCCGCGGTCGCGGGCGTCGCCGCTCGGACCGTCCGCAGGATCCGAGCCCGCGCCGGCATCGCGCCCCCGTCGCGCAAGCGAACCGGACCCCCGAGGTGGGAGGCGCCGATCCGCGAGGCCCACCGACGGCGCCTCACGGTGGCCGAGATCGTAGTTGAGACGGGGTACCGAGAGTCCTCGGTGCGGCAGTACCTGTCCATGCTCCGGCTCCGGGCGCACCCCGCCCGAAACCCCGTCGTGCTGTCGAACGACGACTGACGAGCCGGCGCCCGCGTCACAGCATCCGTATGGGTGGTGGCCCTTGGAGTAGTACCGTCGCCGCAGGGTCGGCCCCGAGCAGCACGAGGAGATCGATCCGCGCGACCACGCGCAGCTCGGTGGCGGTAGTGATCCCGTCCTCGATCTCCTGGTCAGTGAGATCGACGCCCTCGCGCTCGCGCCAGCCGCGCAGCGTCCCGAGGACGAGAGTCGCGGCCTCGAGGCGGCCGATCGCCCGGCGGATGTCGTCGTCCACACGCACCTCCGCCAGGAGGACCGCGCCAGCGGCGCACGCGTGACCGGATTTCTCGCGGCCCCTTCTAAAATACTTTGTGGCGCCTTCGCGGGCCGCGGGGTATGTATAGAACATGAGCGGCGGGGATGGACCCCGCCCGAAGCCTGGGAGGTGTGACCTTGGACACCGGCCTCTATCGTATCACACGAGACGTAAAGAACCCGATCCACGACCGCCGCTCGCGGAGCGGCGAGAGGTCCATTGGGGTGTTCGGGGCAGGCGAGCTCGTTCGCCTATCCCACGCGACGATGACATTCGTGGCACACCAGCGCTGCTGGTGTGAACCCGGAGACAGGCTCTACGCCGCCGTCGCGGCGGCGTTAGAACCTGTCCCGGTCCGCACGTACCGGGAGTACGCCGCCGCCGCCGACATGCTTGCTTTCGAGCACGAGAACATCCTCGCCGAACTCGTCTCGGGGGGCCTTGTCTCCCTCTCGGACATCGAGCACATCCGCGCGCTGCTGGACGCCCGCGTCCCCGCGTCCAAGGTGGACGAGGCCAGCCGCCAGCCCGCGCCCTGCGCCAACCAGCACAGCGCGTACGTCTGTGACCGCCTCGCTGGCCACGCAGAGGACCATCAGTGCACATTCCCCAGCGGCAACCGCGTCACCTGGCCGGCGGAGGAGCTCAGGGCTCGTGTAATCCGCGATGGGTAAGACCACCGGCTGGCCCGACGACGATCCGGCGGCGCCGTGGAACGGCCGGATCAAGTGGACGCCGGAGCCAAACGGCGGGGCACACTGGATTCCGTACAGCGACGATCTCGTGGTCGAGAGGCGTCCGAAGGGGTACCGCCGCCGCGGGCTCTACGCGGTCCACGGCATCGTCCACGTTCCGAATGGGCATCCGGACGAGATCCACACCGGATCTCATCCGCTGCTCGAGGCAAAGAACCTCGACGAGGTCCGCGCGTACCTGCGCGAGCACTGGAGGCTGAACCACCTGACGCCGGAGGAGACCGCGCACGTGGAGCACGCGGCCCGCGAGGAGACCGCGCGCCAGGCCGCCGCAGACGAGGCGCGCCGTCGACCGTGATGCTCGCGTTCGGTCCGGCCGCTGGCCAGCCGCCTCGTCGGGGCACTCCAGACCTGATCCACGCTCCGGCAGGCCGGCCGGCGGCGGAAGGCGAAGAGGCCTCCCCGAGTTCTCCGTCACCGACCGAACGCGTCCACGCGGAATCGGGTGACCATGTTGTCCACGTCGAGGCTCCGGCCGACGACCTTTCCCCCGAGGAAGAGGGCGTCCCCGACCTCGTCGCCGTCGAAGACGACGACGATCTCGACCGCCCCGACGACCCGGATGGGCGACGGGGGCTCGAGCGTTACCACGAGGTGGCTGCGGTCCCGGCCGCCGGCCGTCACCCACCCCCGGAATCCTCGGGGATAGGGGTGGGTCCGGCCGTCGATCTCCAGGTGCAGGACCGACAGCTTCTCGCCCACGACCTCGCCGAGGCCGAACGGGTCGTCGCCCAGATCTTCGACCGGCCTGGCCCGGGTCCGGGACCCTGTCCCCGTCGGTGGCCAAGGCCATCCTCCGGGTGCGGGACGGCCGGGAGGAGGATGGCCTTGGCC
>Ga0163151_10004995_pt1 | contig 17314 bp, 19 predicted proteins | sample OliLakLV19MP5IB2_FD_145596 | JGI IMG/M metagenome (GOLD analysis project Ga0163151, IMG submission 145596) | Freshwater microbial mat bacterial communities from Lake Vanda, McMurdo Dry Valleys, Antarctica - Oligotrophic Lake LV.19.MP5.IB-2 | ecosystem: Environmental > Aquatic > Freshwater >...
GAGCGGGAGCGTAAGCAAATGAAAACCACAATAAATATCCGTTTGGACGAAAAATTAAAAAAAGAACTCCAAGCAGAAACTGAAAAAATGGAAAAGAAAGTCGGCATCAAACTAACGCTGTCTGAGTACATTCGATTGTTAATTTCAAAACGCTTAAAAGCGCCGCGATGAATTGCGTGGGGAGGATGCCAAGAGCAATTTAAAAAAATGTGATAGAATAATTTTACTATGACAGGCGAATGGCACGAATGGTCAAATCACGTTTTGGCCGACCTAAAAAGGTTAGAGCAATCTAGCAATCAAATTAGCATTCAATTGCAAAAAATAGAAATAGAGATAGCCACACTTAAAGTAAAGTCGGGGATATTTGGAGCTGTAGGCGCGTCAATTCCTGTAGTTGCTATGATTTTATACGACTTAATAATTAAAAAATAAGAAGTATGCACGCTAGACACATTTACTTCAATTTCACCAAAATGGAATGTAACGATCAGTTCCGTTGATTGTAATTTTAACGTAACCAACGGCATCTCCGGCGGTTCCAGTTGGACCATTTGCAAGAGTCAAAGCGTCCGAGCCCGTTGTGCCCGTGGCGGTATTTAAAATATGCTTTGGGGTTGCTGATGTCGCGCCTAAAGTAATAATCCCGCCGTCAGCAATTTTCATTACTACCGTTGAATCATCTGCAAATCTTGCGATGTCTTGGGCTTGGGCATTGTTTGTAACATAGAGCGCAGAAATAATTCCACTAGGCGGTGATACAGTATAAGCATTGCTTGGCGCTAATTCAAAAAATCCGCCAATAGCCGTTGATGGTGTTCCGCCGGTTCCCGCCGATCCTTGAGTTCCTATTAGTCGTGGATTGCTACCAACCCCCTCACTAGCAATGCCTACCGCTCCGTAAACATAATTTGCCCTCGAGCCAAGAAATGCCCCTCCTCCGTGTGTGGCACCCGCCGTCGTACTGTTTACTGCAGAATACCCGCTAGATCTGACGCCCCAATTTCCTCCGCTGCCATCGGCATACCCTGTTTGGGTATTCCCACCCGTATTATTTAGAATAGTCATTCCCACAACGTTTGTAGTTATGGTTCCGCTTAGGGTGCTTGAGTACGATCCGGCATCGGATAATGTAACGCTAGAATTTTGTAACGTAGATCCTCCGGTGCCATCAGCGCGAAGTAGTGCGTTATCAGTTGCCCCGGTAGATCCGCTAATGCTACCGCCCGAAGGGGTTGCCCACGTGCCGTCACCTCTCCAAAAAGTAGAAGAAGTTGCACTTGAACCTGAGTTTAATTTAGTGACTGGTAAATTTCCGGTTACGTCGCTGTTTGCTAAATTAACCGCCGAATAACTCCATGTTCCCGCTGCAACGTGTGCTATTCCGGTTGATGCTGAGGAATCCCCGCCTGTTCCCCCTTTTGCATTTGAAATAATAGTTCCACTCCATGTCCCGGTTGTAATAGTTCCTACCGTAACCAAACTAGAACTCCCTGCTACAAGAGAAAGATCGGAAACCGTCAATAGACTAGATGAAAGGTTACTAGATCCATCAGTTAGAACAATTTTATTTGCTGTTAAATTTGATAAAGTTATTCCAGGAAAAACAGGAGTATCGGTAGTATTTAAATCCTGATTGAACGGATTTGCACCACCGCCGCCGCCACTGCTAGAAGTGCCGAATGACCCCCCAGCGAATACCGCCATAGAGCACAGGGATAAAATTAAAATTAGCTTATTCACGAAATCCTCCGGATTATTTTTGTAAAGGCGAGATATTTTAGATTCTTTAACTATAGCAGAAAGATTGTAGGCTAAGAATCTGTCATGCAAAACAAATTTAAATTACGTCAGTTGCACCGTATTGATTTTTGAATCATTTGTGTTGTACTTAAAAATACCTGCCCTAAATTTTAAGTAAATTACATCAGTTTAAAATCGGATCTATATGGCTAAAGGCAAAAAAACAGGCGGACGTGATTTTGTAAAAGGTAAAGAAGGTGGGCCAGGACGCCCGCCGATTGAAGGCGACTTAAAGGGCTCATCTAAGTTCTGGAAGTCTGAATATTTACGTCTAGTGCAGAAACTCGATGAAATGAGTATCACTGAGATCGAATCAATCGCTAGAAACAGAGAGACTAAGGGACTTGAAATGCGCGTTATAGCAATATACGCGAAAGCAATTTCAGGAAGCCTACCGCACGCGGAAAGTATTTTTGATAGAACAATGGGCCCAGTGGCTACAAAAATCAGCGGAGATGAAGACGCGCCGCCAGTACATTTACATTTCACAAAATATAAACCGTGAAAGAAATCCCACTAACTGAAAAGCAGTGGCAATTTGCTGAATCAATTGAAAAGCATTCCGTCACTTTGTACGGTGGGGCTAAGGGCGGGGGGAAATCTCACGGGTTAAGGCTAATAATGTTAATGCGCCGTCTCGAATATCCCGGGAGTATTGGATATATTTTTAGGCGCACATTTCCAGAACTAGAATCTAACCACATCTCGCCCCTTTTTGAGCAGTTCCCAGAATTACGTCAGTACTACAACGAGGGAAAAAAAACGTTGCGGCTTCCTAATGGCTCACAACTTAGATTTGCATACTGCGGGCCTAAAAAAGACCTAATGAAGTTCCAAGGTAGGGAGATGCATGATTTAGCCATAGAAGAAGCGGGTGATTGGCCGCATGACTATTATGATTTTTTACGTACTTGTAACCGCTCCTCTCGACCTCACATCAAGGCTAGAACGTTACTTACCGGAAACCCCGGAGGCATAGGGCACAAGTGGCTTAAGCGCCTTTTTGTAGAAAGAAAATATGAAGGAAATGAAAAGCCTTCTGACTATAATTTTATTCCAGCCCTTGTCTCAGATAATCCAGCACTCGAAAAGTCCGATCCTGATTATAAACTACGTCTTTCATCCCTTAAAAACGAATTACTGCGCAGAGCGTTCTTGTATGGCGATTGGGATATTCAGGCAGGCCAATTTTTCAATGAATTTTCGAGAGACATACATGTCGTAAAACCATTTAAAATTCCTCGTCACTGGAATTGGTTCGGTTCATACGACTACGGGTTTAATCATCCCTCAGCGTGGCATTTCTGGGTGTGTGACGAGGATGGAAATGTTTATCTAGTAAATGAAATTGTCAGAGCGAAAATGCGAATAGATGAACAGATTACATCAGTAAAAGAATATTTAAAGAAAATGACTGAATCGGGCGAGCGTAATGAGGGCGGGATAATTTTCTGGGCAGGGCATGATTGTTGGGCACAAAAAAAAGGCGGTGATCCAACAATATCTGAGGACTTTTCGAAGCATGGCGTCTTATTACGTCGGGCGAATATTGATAGAAAACAAGGCGCTTCACAAGTTAGAATGTATTTAGCCCACAAAAAATTTGATGATGGAAAAAAAGAAGGCCCCCGAGTTTTTATTTTCAGTCATTGTGAAATCACAATTGATTGTTTGACAAGAATGACACACAATCCTGATAACGTTGAAGATGTATTGAAGGTTGATGCAGTTGATGGTGATCCTATGACTGGGGATGATCCATATGACTGTTTCAGGTATGGAATAATGAGTAGGCCTACTATCTCAAATATTCCAAAGCGTGACAGAGGAAATTCATACGATAGAGAGGAAGTAATACGACCTTCATGGCGAACAGTCTAGAAACAAAACAACACCCTAAGCTTAAAAAGCTAAAAGCTGATTTCATTTCCGATTTTAAATCCGAACAAGGCTGGCGAAAAGACAAAGAAGAATACGGAAGCTTTTACGATGGTGATCAATTAAGCGATGAAGAAAAAAAAGCACTGGAAGATAGAGGACAGCCTGCCGTTGTAATTAATAGAATTAAGCCCAAAATGGACGCAATCTTTGGTATTCAAGAAGCACTCACGGTCGATACAAAATGTTATCCCATCGGCGATAAAGAAAACGAAGCCACAGAAATTAGCGAAGAATTACGTCACATAGAAGACGGTAGCGATTTTGATTTGCAAGAATCAATGGCGTTTGAGGATTTATGCATCGACGGGCGCGGCTGGTTTAAGATTTTTAAAGAGTTCGACGGAATAGATGGAATTGATAAAGTTAAGCATGTCTCAAATGAAAACGTAGTCATCGATAGATACTGCTCAAGTGAAGATTTAAGAACAGGGGAGCTAAGAACCGCTAAAAGACTTCATGAAACGATATGGTTTGATTTCGAAGATGCAGTAGAAACGTTTCCAAAATATAAAGAAGAATTAGAAATAGCTATTGCCCGCCCTGAAATGGCATCCCCCATGCTTTCAGAGAAATTAAAAGAGTTTAATCCCGATCAATATAGACAAAAAGGTGACACAAGCGGTGCCGATGAAGCCGAGCTAGAAGAATTTTCAAGCTTTGTTGATAAAAAAAGAAAACGCATTCGTCTTGTAACTACATTTTATAGAACACCCGTTGTGACTAAGTATCTAAAGCACGCTGGCGGAACAGTCGATGTGACTGAAATGGAAGAATCCCAAATAAAAAAGCTACTGAATGAGCTAGAAGGTGCCACGTCATGGACAGAGACCAGGTATTCTCTTAATTCATGCATTTTTGCATGGAATGTAATTTTAGAAGAAAAGTATGATATTAGGCCATATGACAAGGCGGGTAAGTTTCCGTTAATTCTAGTCCCTGCATACGTCACACGCGACAAAAAGAAAAAGCATTACGGGCTTATTAAACAGCAGATGGACCCACAAAGAGAGGTAAATAAACGCCGCTCTAAAATGCTGCACCTTCTTAACGTCAATCAAACATGGTTCGAAGAAGGCGCTTTTGAGAATGAGTTAGTAGCACGTAAAGAAGTAGCAAAACCTGATGGATGGATTAAATACAGAAAAGAATTCAAAGTGGAACCAGTACGCCATTCAGAATTAGCCGCATCGCAATTTCAATTACTACAAGAATCTAAAAATGAAGTTGATTCAAGTGGTGTAAATAAAGAAATTGAAGGGCGCTCTAACGCTACGTCTGGCAGGGAATTCCAATTACGTCAGCAGCAATCGATGCAAAGTATAAGAAAACTATTTGTAAACCTTCGCGCAGCCCGGAAGCGCGTCGCCGCATATTTACTGGACGAAATACTTTATAGAAAACCTGATTTAGAAGTAAGAAAATATGATTTAATATTAGATGAAGCGCCGGAAACGACTAACTTGATGTCTGAAACGTTTGACACGCTGGCAAGTCTAGCAAAGTCTGGTATTCAGATTCCTGTAGAAATGCTGGTTGAGGCAAGCCCGCTTTCGGGAAATAAGAAAAAAGAATTTTTAGATAGGCTCGCACAGCAGCAGCAAATGCAGATACAGCAGCAGCAGATGATGGCGATGCAAGCTTCTGGGCAAATGCCAGGATAAAAGAGTTTTGATTTAAAAAAATTTAAAGATGCTCACGGGTAGCTCCCGTTGCGGCGAAAGCCAATAGTCAAGAGCGTCTAGAATCCTAATGACTAGGGGATATGGGCTTTAAGGCTTGTATCCCTTTTTCATTGTGGGCTTCTTAAAAAGTTTCCAAAGACTAGGGGACTGATGATGCAGAAATGCGTTTGTCAGTCCCCTTTTTCTTTTTCAGTGACGCCGACTGTAACGGGCGATTGAGACACGGGATGACGCCGGATAATCGGTCAATTCGAGAGATAACTCGTTAAAAATCGAGAGGGATAACAATGTCAGAAGAAGTCAAAACAGTAGAAAAGATAGAGACGCAGCAATCGACATCCATGAGTGATGCTTTAAAAACATCCATCACGGAACCGCTAGCTGCTCCGAGTACTCCTATTGAAACAGCGCCTGTTCCAAAGGTTGAGACAGCAGTGGAAGTGAAGCCTGCTATCGAAACCAATACAGATAAGGCGCAGCCAGAAGCGGATAAAGCCGTTTCAGGAGTTTTAAAAGGAATACAAGCTGAAAGAAAAAGACGACAGGCACTAGAAGAAGAATTGAAGGAGCTGAAAAGCAGATATCAATCTGAAAATCTCTATTCGCCCGTCATCGAGGAAGTGCCACAAACTCACAGTCAACCAGACTTTGAAAATAAGGTGCTCACCATTTCTGAGACGCAGGCTCGCGCCGCGCATCCAGACTTTCAGGAAAAATTCGATCTGTTTATGGAAGCTACTGTCAATAACCCATCCCTCGCGCAAATGATCATGAATAGCGATCACCCAGGTGAAGCAGCATACCAGGCGGGAAAAACCCTACAGGTGCAGAAGAAGTACGGAAATACTTTGGACGAACAGATCGAGAATATCCGCAAGGAAACTCGTGAAGAACTGAAAAAGTCCCTTCGTGCTGAAATCGAAGCTGAAATGTCTGGCAAGGTCGCAACAAAACTCAATCACCCAACAAACATACTATCGGCAAGATCAGCGAGCGGCGGAGATGGGAGAGGCTCATTTCAGCCCGCATCGTTTAGAGATCTTCTTGGTAATAAATCGAGGTAAGAAATGTCAGATACATCAATCACAACAAGTCATGCAATTGCAGCAGAGCAATTTAATGACTACGCGTTTCGCGAATACGTACAAAAAATAGTTCTTAAACCATATATGGGCATGAGCTCTGAATCCGTGGTTCAAGTACAGGAAATTCTATCTAAAGCAAAGGGTGACGCTGTCACTTTCAATTTAGCTCGTGCACTTTCTGGTGCTGGAAAAGTTTCCGGTGAAACCATGGAAGGCAGTGAAGAAGCAATGAATTTCTACGGGCACAGAATTACGCTCGAAGAATACAGAAATGCCGTGAAAGATGACGGAACACTCTCTCGTCAACGTACACCTTTCGAACTTCAAGAGGAATTCAGACCAGCTCTTACAACTTGGATGGCTCAAAAGTTGGAAGACAAGATGTTTGAAGCATTGGCATCTGTCTCCGGAACAGTTTACGGTTCCGCTGATACCACTGCTAAAAACGCATGGAATGTAGCTCAGTCTGACCGTATTTTGTTCGGCGCTGCGACTTCTAACTACAGTGCAACACATGCAACTGCACTTGCCACTATCGATACATCAAACGATCAACTAACAACTGCTCAAATTTCGCTAGCGAAAAGATTGGCTCAATTGTCTAATCCGATTGTTCGCCCAGTGAAAATTGAAAACGGTGAGGAATACTACGTAATGTTCGTGCATAACTACTGCGCTAGAGACCTTAAAAACTCTGACGCTTGGAAGAATGCCCAGCAATACGCTCGTGAGCGTGGTCTAGATAACCCAATCTTTACAGGGATGCTAGGCGTATGGGATGGGGTTATCTTAAAAGAAACTCCTAAATGCAAAATCATCACTGGTGTTGGTGCATCGTCTTCGAACGTTGCAATCAACTATCTGTGTGGTGCTCAAGCATTGCTATATTGTCAGAGTTCCTATCCAGAAAACGGAAACAGCAAAGTAGTGCTCACAGAAAAACGATTCGATTACGATGTCCAACAAGGGATGCAAATCAAGTCAATCTGGGCGCATGCAAAAGCTGAATTTAACAGCAAGCAACACGGGGTTGTCTCTGTGTTTTCGTCAGCAGTTACAGATTAATTAAAAGCTTACGTTATGGGAATACCGTAAGAACGGATGCGTAGGGCGGGGGGTGTAAAAACTCCCTGCCCTATAAATAAAAACTAAAGGAAGTATGAAAAAGGTTCAGTATATCGGTCAAAAATTAAAGGGCATCACGGTTCAATTACCTATCGGATGCCAATCAAGATCCGCATTTAAGGGCTCTATCTTTTTCGCTCCATTTGCGGACATGCAAGACGCTGATGCTGACGCATTAGTGAGTATTGATCCTAACTTTAAGATTTTTTCCGAAGAAGAAACGCTTAAAAAGCGCGGCCCTAAAAAGAAAGTAGAATAAATTGCCTAATAGCGATTCGACAATCACTAGAACAGAATTAATTAAGAGGTCATTTCGTGGTATTGGCGTTAAAAACCCTACCACGCGTGATTTGTCTGATGCCGTTGGACTTCTTAACGCTGTTTTAAAGGAGTTAGATTCAGAAGGCAGATGGCTGTGGGCTATTTCAAATACCATCACAGCTCTGACGCTTGTTGCATCTACTCGTAGTTATTCTGTGGGAACTGCACCTACTGGAATTGCATCAAACATTATGGCGCTAGAAACTTTCGAACTAGTTCAAGGGACGAGCTACACACCGCTGAGAATCATCGAAAAAACAGAAGCACTTACAACAACGCTTAGAGAAGGTGTTGGCACTCCCTCACTTGTGTACTTAGAAAAAGCTCCGGTGATGACAAATCAAAAGATTCATATCTTTCAAACTCCTGGTGCTGGCTATACGGCTCAGTACACATATCGCCGCCGTTTGTATGATTTTGATAATGCGTCAGACAATCCAGATTTCCCACAAGAATGGGAACAAAAATTAGTTAAGATTTTGCGCTCCGAACTAGCGCCCGAGTACGGGATTCCGTTAGACGAGCGATCACTTCTTATGATGGAAGCTGAAAAAGCAAAACTACAAAGTTTGTCGAACAACTCAGAAACTAGTGATCCTAGCTCAATAGTGACTACTTATTTTTAAAAGGAGAAAAAATAAATGAAACGTTTTTTAATGGTTATGGTGCTGGTGACAAATGCAGCAATGGCAACACAGAGTTTTAGGTTAATCACATCTGGGAGTTCCGCAATCCCCTCAACTTATGGTTCCTCTGGCGGTTCTTCATGGAACATTATCCGAGATGAAAATTACGGAAGAATTGAGAATAAGGGTTTTTACTCTGTATGCGTAATGAATGAAGCGACTACCGGATTAGCACTATCCACCGCACCATATAGCGTCAGAGATTCGGCAGTAAATCAGACGCCAGGTTTAGTCGGAACTAATCTTTACGTCCCCGCTTCAACTAACAGATGCAAAGACATCATGTTAAATGGCGCTCTGTATATCAGAAGCGTCACCGGAAACTTTATTACGAGCGGCACTATTTCTGGCGAAATTGATCCTGCAAAAAACTAAAGGAGCAATCCGATGTCAGTCAATCCAATGGTCTACATAGCGACTAGCTTAAATATAACTGCGGTGACGGTGTATGCCACATCAGGCGCATTCGAAAGTGCAAAAGGTAGTGCGGCAGCTAATGGAGATGTATTTTTAGATTCAACTCTTAATGCGCTACGTGCTTATGTGAATGGATCATGGCGAACCCTCACAGTTAGTCCACCAACGATTCAAACATTCTTAAGCGGAAGCGGTACATATACGCTTCCGACTGGTGTTTCCTATATTCGTGTCAGAATGTCTGGAGGCGGTGGTGCGGGTGGCGGTGGCGGTGAAGTCAGTACTATGGGTGCGGGTGGCAATGGCAATTCTTCTACTTTTGGTTCATCACTTTTAACGGCGGCAGGCGGTGTGGGCGCTGCAATTAATGCTGGCGGCGGCGGTGCTGGCGGTGCGGCGACTGTTAGTTCACCTGCAATAGGAAATGGATTTTCAGGCGGCAAGGGCGGTGTATGTGGAAGCACATCGGCCTCAGTTCTTATGCCTGGTGGAATGGGTGGTTCGAATATTTTAGGCGGTGGTGGCTCGGGCGCAGCGACAGGCGCTGGCAATGCGGGAACCACCAATACTGGTGCGGGTGGCGGTGGCGGTTCTCACGGGGCATACGGTTCGACACAGTTGCTTTCAGGTAGTGGCGGCGGTGCGGGGGCATACATAGATGCATTAATTACTTCACCTTCTACTACCTATTCCTATGCAGTCGGAGCGGCCAGCACGGCTGGAACTGCTGGAACTAACGGATCGGCGGCAGGCGGTGGCGCTGCGGGATTTATCGAAGTAACTGAATATTATTACTAACGGAGTTAATTAAATGGCAATTATAATTGAAAGCGGATTAGCAGCAGACGATAGCGGTGCCGATGAGTTTATCTCGAGTGACTTAATCACGACGGGAGCCATTCACTGGGTAGATTCTGTAAATGGAAACAACGGAAACACTGGAAGTGAAAGCGAACCACTTGCAACGCTCCAGCAGGCAATTACAAATGCGACTGCAAATAACGGCGACATTATAGTTTTAAAATCTGGCCACCTTCAAACGGTTTCATCGACTATTACGATAAATAAAGCAGGTTTAAAAATATTCGGGATAGGCGAAGGAAGTACAGCACCTGTATTCACGCTCGCAGCAGCAACGGATGCTATCTCTGTCACTGCAAATAACGTAGAAATTAACAATTTATTTTTTGCAGCAAGTACAACGGCCACAAATACAGCTCGCATTAATGTCGATGCCGCGAACTGCAAGATTAAAGGGTGTGTGTTTAGATGCGGTGTTTACGATGCGGCAAGCGCCACTCTCACATCAAATGCTTTGTATACAGAAATAGTTTCATGTTCATTTTCAGTCACAGCTAATGGGCCAGATTACGGAATAATTGTTGAATCGGCTTCTGCTGTAGGCTTAAGAATTCAAGAATGCTCATTCAATGGCGGAACATACAACTGGGACCTAGGTGCTATTTACTCAGGTTTTGCGCATTTAAACTACATGTACGATAGCAATACTTTTACGGGTGATGCTCAAGTTGTTCATACGGCAGCCGCAAAAGGTTGCCTAAGTAATACGATAGCGGGCGAAGGAAGTACGGTGGCTGTATGATTAGGCTTATTGAAATCCTAGCATGTGGCGTGACTGACGATGCCGGTGCGGCGTTAGCTAATGGGACAGTCACAAGTTACTTAGCTGGAACAACTACTCTTGAAACATTGTATGAAGACTTTGAGCTGGAAACCCCGCTTGCAAATCCAATAACTTTATCTGCATCCGGCCGTCAAATAGCATTCGCAAATGAGCGTGTGAAATTAGTATTTCATAATGCAGCAGGAAATTTAGTCAGAACTATTAATAACGTGGGCACTTCTGATTCTGATGTTCCAACTAGTACTGAACAGGCGATTCCTTCGGGCGCTATTATGGGATATGGCGGATCTACTGCACCGACAGGATGGCTTTCTTGTAATGGAAGTGCTGTCAGCAGAACTACTTATGCTAATTTATTTGCAGCAATCGGTGAATCATACGGTTCAGGTGATGCGACAACCACTTTTAATTTGCCTGACGGATTAGGTAGGGCTCTAGTAGGTGACGGTGCTGGATCAGGTCTGACCACAAGGGCGCGCGGGGATGAATTCGGTGCTGAGGCATTGCCAGCACATACCCACACAGCTACCACCGCTGGGGGTGGTTCTCACAATCATTCTTATGGTTTTTCTACGGCTGAGGGGAGCGGAAGCCTTGCCCAACAAGGAACATCAATTAGTTCTGGAAACGGTACTACATCATCGGAGTCCTCACATACACACGTTATTACAGTTGGCTCAACTGGAACTGGATCACACGGCGTGATGCAGCCTAGTTTTGTAGCTAAATATATTATTAAAACTTGAAAAAATGCTTAAACCTATTCCAATCAATCAAGGTTCGTTTCAAAACGTAGACGAACTAGAACACGGGGACGCGGGGACAGCGCACGTCTTTAAAAACATGCTGATTAACGATGCCGGATCCAATGTCGCACGCCCCGGCCTTGTCGAATTAATTGACTTAGGTGATGAGCCAGTAATCGGCATGGAGTTTTTCTCAAATAAAATTGTCGCCGTCACAAGAGATAGAAAAATTTACTCCATTTCAAGAGATGGGAGTTATACCGATATTACTGGAACCGCACTTGAAGGTGGTTCACGCCCATGCTTTGCATCTGATGGCACATATCTAGCAATTGCAGGCGGTGGTGCCCCACGTAGATGGGGCGGAAACGTAAATACAGAATTAATGCCAGGCAGTCCCCCCAACTGCGCATATATCAGTTATCTAGACGGTTATTTTGTTTTAAATTTAATTAACGATCAAGAATTCAGATGGGCGGGCCCTACATCGGCAGCGCGAGACTCATGGTCTAGCGCAAATTTCTTCGCAGCAGAAGGATTGCCGGATAAAACTCTTACTCACACGATATTTAACAGAGAGGTTTACTCATTCGGTACTGATTCTGTGGAAGTATTTTTCAACTATGGTGATACGGGCGTTCCGATGAAAAGAACGTTCTTTATGGATACCGGATGCGGAGCCCCTAATTCAGTAGTTCAAGCAGATAACACCCTATGGTGGTTAGATAACAATAGACGGATTGTGACTATGTCGCAGCGAACCCCCATTTTTATTTCATCTCCCTTCGATAGAGTGATTAAAGAATTTGAAACCGTATCAGATTGCTTTGGTTACAAAATAGACATCGAAGGATTCTATTTAATAGTGTGGGTTTTTCCTTCAGAAGGCAGAACGTTTTGTTACGACTATAAAAATAAGTATTGGAGTGAGTGGGATGGATTTGAAAATGGTCTAAGTTCCATCATGCGTATGAATTCCTATGTTTTTGCAAGTAGTTGGAATGAGCACTTTGTAAGTGATCCAGAAAATGGAAAGATTTATCGCCTTACTAATTCAGTCAAAACAGATGGGGATTACGTTAAACGTTTAATTAGAAGAACAGGCCAAATAGATCACGGTTCGGGCATCAGGAAGCGTTCAAATAAATACCTTTTTCATGTGAAAAGGGGTGTAGGAACACCGGGCGAGACAGAGCCTCTCATGCAAATACGAGTGAAAGATGACGGCGGCGAATGGTCAGAGCCTGAAATGGTGGGACTAGGATTTCCGGGCGAGCCTCAAGAACCCATCGAAGTGCATATTGGCGGGATTTACAGAAAAAGACAATTAGAAATTCAAGTCACTGATTCAGTAGATTTCGTTTTAAATAAACTCGAAGAAGACTTGCAGGGGATGACAAGCTAATGGCTATAAGATTTCCACAACCCCCAAGAGATCTAACTAACCTGAAAGAGGTATCTCAATGGTTAGAGAATTTATGGAACCGTGTGCGTGGTTTTGTGGTAACGACAGGGGATGTGGCGGCATCTATCGGAAGCGGCGAAACATATCACGGAGTGACGGCACTTACGGCAGCAAGAATACTTACCCTGCCCCTATCTGAATCAATGCAAGACGGTGACGAGATAATTATTCAAGACGAATCTGGCAGTGCCGGAACGTATACGATCACAATTCAAAGACAGGTATTAGACACAGTAAACGGCGGAACGTCAGTCACAATTACTTCAAATTACGGCAGAAGAAGAATTATTAAGCGAGGAAGCGGAAAGTTTTACTCAGCATGAAAGTTTTAGTTTTTGATAATTTTTTACCAGACGCGATGGAAGAAAGAGAGCGGGCACTTAAAACAGAATTTGGAACGCACGATGTATATGGAAAAATTAATCACAGTGTCGGATATATCGAAAATGAAAAGCACTGCGAACTATTTAAAAAAGCACTCGGCGTCGAGACAGGCACATGCACAGCATATTACAGGCGGTATCTCGAGGGGGAACCAGCTAAAGAGTACATCCACAACGACGGAAACGTGGCTAATTTTGTCGGTATACACTGGCTTACTCATTCTAGCCATTGCAAGGGTGGCCTCGCATTCTGGCGTCACAAAACATATGGATGGGAAAAATGTCCCGAGCCACATGATATCGAAAGAATCGGTTTTAAAATGAATGGCGAACTAGAAAAAAGATTACTGGATGACGGTGAAGAAGAATCCAGATGGGAAATGACCGATTACGTCCCCATGGCTTTTAATCGCATGGTTGTGTTTTTAGGAAGTCGTTACCATTCTAGGTATCCAAAAAATGTAGACAAAAAAACAATGGAGGAAAGCAGATTAGTAAAAGCTTTCTGCTATACTCCATGAGCACAGAATTAAAAGCGAGACTTTTTGATTTTCAAAAAGATTATCCAGAAGTGTGCGAGTGGTGGGAAAAACGCGGTCATAGATACGTTGAAAAGAATTTACTTTCTAAAATAGGAATTATGATCGAATCAGATGTGAAATATTGTGTCGGATGGCTATACACGGGTGATTCAGCATTTGGAAAATTCACATGGGTAGCGACGAATCCTGATAGCCCACTCATGAAAAGAAAAGAAGCATTAGCACTACTATCAAAAAGTGCTGTGGGCATGTCGCGTGACATGGGGCTAGAAAGTATTGTGGCATCATTCACTAATAAAAACATTTCAAAGATTTTCGAAGAAAACGGTTTTGGTCACGTTGAGAGAAACGTCACCAACTTAATAGCGAGGTTATAAATATGGGTGAAATTGCTTCAGCACTTATTCAGTCAAACGCTACGGGACACGCGGCAAATACCGCAGCTCGCGGTCAAAGAGATGCATTGATATCTCAAGAGAAACTTACTAGGGAAGGTATGGCCGCTCAAAAAGAACAGGCGGCCACGGCACAGGCTTTCCTTGAAAAACAATCAGCACAAGCAAGGGCAGATTTAGAACCATTTAGACAATCTCAAGTTTCAGCTCTTGGAAAGCTTCAAGGATTATCAGAAGCCGGAAATCCATTTGAGGCGCAGCAAAGGCAAGTAGCTACTCAGCAGATACAGCAACAGTTAGCCGCGCAGGGGCTTTTGAGATCTAAAAATCAGACCGATCTTCTTTCAAATTTAGAAACGGGGTTAGCGCAGCAGAATTATCAAAACAGGGTTGGATTACTTGGGTCTCTTTCTGGAACAGGTGCAGCACAAAGTATGGCTGGCATCGCTACTGGATTGGGCCAGGGAGTAGCGGGACTTTATGGAAGTTTAGGGGCACAATTAGGTAGTTCATTCGGTCAATTAGGCGGTGCTGTAGGTGCTGGCATGGCTAATATCGGCCAGATTTACGGAAACGCTGGAATTGCAAGTGCTGGATATTTAAGTAAAGGTATTACTGGGACCGAAAGTAATTTAATCAATATGTATCAAGGTTATAAGCAGAATCAGGCGAATCAAAACAATATTGCATACCAACAAAATTTACTTAACAGAATGTACCCGGCCCAGACATCTGCAGGCGGAAGTTCTGGATCAAGCGGGGGTGGCGGCGGATATTCTGGCGCTTCACTCGGCGTAAATACTAATTTGAGGTAATTAATGGGCGATAATAAATTTGTAATTGATTACGGTGACGGGCCACTAAAACAGGCGCAAGAACAGCTTGGCCTTGTTGATTTAATAAATCGAGTTAAATCAGCTCCAACAGAACAGGCACTAAAAGAACAGGAATTAGTTTTAAAGAATAACGAAGTTACCCAAATTGAAACTAAAAATGCGCTACAGTTTCAGCAATTGAAATCTGCTGTTTACGATGAGGAAAGAAAGAAAAGCGAATTCACAAATAATACACTTTTAAATATTCGAAAGGGATTCGAACAGGATTTTCAAATGGGGTTTAATATGCTGAACAGGGCTATTCCTGGTGCTACAGCGTTTAAAAAAGAAAATGGTGCCGTCGCTATAGATATTCCAGGTTCGGACTTGATTGTAATCAATCCAAATAGAAGTACCGATCCAAAAGAAATTGAATCAATGACACAAGATAGAGTTCAAACATGGGATAAAATGTCGGCTGCCTACCGCGACGTGTATAAAAACTCACAGTCTGTGAAGTCTCAGCTTTCGTTGGTAAGCGGCCCTGGTGACATATCGGCGATTTATGCTAGGGCGAAGATGCAAGATCCAGGAGGTCGAGTTACAGATGGTGATTATAGATCGGTCATGCAATCACCAAATGTAACCGAACAAGTGAAGAACTGGCTGACTAGGGCAACTAAACAGGAAGGCCCTATTTTTGGTGATGCCAAGTCACAGTCAAGAAAGGACTTTCTTAAATCGGCAGAAACTCAGATAAGCGATGAAAAGAATGTGTTTTTACCTAGTGCCAAATTTTTTCTTGAGGGACAGATTTTAAGGGATGGTCTTGACCCACAAAAGATTTATTCTCCTGTTGGCGATATTACGCTTGAAAGTTTAGGCTATGATAAAATTAAAAATTCCATGATTCCAGCAAGTGAATCGGTCGATTCTTCGGAAGTTTTAAAAAAGCAATCCTCTCAAGCAAAAAGTAGTGTTGCGCCGACCGTTGATTCTAATCGCCAATCAGCGCCTCCATTAAAGTTAAAGATCAAAACTGATTTATGGCTTAAGAAAAAATTTGGCACTAAGCCTGGACAATAAAAAAAGGAATAGAAATGTCAGATGATATTCAAATTGATTCGGAACCAAGTAAGCAGCTAGGACTTTTAGATTTAAAAAGCAGAACTATATCATCGGAAGAACCTAAAAAATTTATTCCGCCATCTCAAGGATTGGCTGTTAGCGCAGCATCACAGAAAAAGCGCGGCGATGATCTAATGTCATCTGCTGTAGCCAGTGAAAAAGTAAACAACGCAGACGTGTATCAAACAAGGCTTTTTATGGAAAGCCAGCAGATGGTTGATGCAAAAATAGAAGAAGATCAGGAATACGCAAAAAAAGTTGAACCAGAATTTCAAAGGTTGGCGGAATCTGGCGATGATAATTACATGCATAAAATGATAGACGAAGCCGACAGTATAAAAATCGATGCACTAAAAAGAGAAAATCCTGAATGGTTTAACGGAACAAGGGCTGCGAGCTATGGATTTTTGAATTCTATTTCTTTCGGTCAGCTTTCAAAAATTGCGGGAAAAGCCGGAGAAATTATTGATGGCACACCGTATGAACAAATAGTAGAACGTGAAGCGGAAAAAGTTAGGCTTTTGCATAAAGCGTTTCCTGGAATGACGCTCGCGGGAGAAGCCGCAACGTTTTTAATACCTGGAAGTCCGGTTAAGGCACTGTTCGCTAAATCGGCGGGCATAGCTCTTAAGGTTGCCGGAAATATTGCACCTTCAATCGCAAAACTTGCCGCAAATCCAACCCTGCTGCAAAAAACCATTACAATGGCCGTCGAGGGTGCGGCAGGTACATTCGCACTTTCAACTGCAAAGAATACCGCAGGAACTGACTTTCAAGATTTTTCTTTAGATAGGGGTGTTTCACAAGGGGTAACAGAAGCGGCAACGGTAGGGCTTTTTACTGCTATGTTACCAGCGGCCGGAAAAGCTTTTGAAATATACGGACCCACTATTCCTAAGGGCGCATTAATAGCTTCTAAAAAAGCAGCTGCTGCAGTAGGAATTTTAGCAGAATCTATATCCGGCACAAGCACTGAGGCGATCAGGGCCTATAGGAAAAATCCTGCTATCATTAAAGGTGCGCTAGGAACAGAATCTGCTGTAGGAAAAAATTTATTAGATTTTCTATGGAATCAAAAAAAATCCAGACTACTAGAACATGACGCCGCCGACAAACTCCTAGATACGCTTCCTAC
>Ga0163151_10005000_pt1 | contig 17310 bp, 15 predicted proteins | sample OliLakLV19MP5IB2_FD_145596 | JGI IMG/M metagenome (GOLD analysis project Ga0163151, IMG submission 145596) | Freshwater microbial mat bacterial communities from Lake Vanda, McMurdo Dry Valleys, Antarctica - Oligotrophic Lake LV.19.MP5.IB-2 | ecosystem: Environmental > Aquatic > Freshwater >...
GCAGTAGAAAGTCGGAGTAGGCGCGTACGCACCGCTCGCCGAGCAGGACGTCCGCGCCTACTCCGACTTTCTACTGCACGACATGGGTCCGAACCTCGCCGACGGCGTGGTCGCGGCCGACGCCGCCGGTGGCGAGTTCCGTACCGCCCCGCTCTGGGGTGCCACGCACAGCGCGCCGTATCTGCACGACGGCCGCGCGCCGACGCTCGAGGAAGCGATCGCCTTGCACGAGGGAGAGGCGGCGCGTGCGCGCGACCGCTTCCGCGGCCTCGCCAAGCCCGATCGCGATGCGCTCGTCACCTTCGTCAAGTCGCTCTAGGAGATCGCATGAGAATCGGTTGTGGAAGCGCCGCGGCGGCGCTCGCCCTGGTGGCGCTGTCGGCGTTCCGAGAGACCGTTGCCCGGAGGCAGGTGAGATGAAGCTGCAACACGAAGCCATGAAGACCGTCATTGTCGCCGCGCTGATCGTCGTTGCGCTGGTCGTCCTCGCGCAGACCGCCGCCGCCCAGACGCCGGGCCGCGTCACGCGCGAGAGCGTCGATTCGCTCGGCGGTGAAGCGCTCGGCGAGTCGGGGGCGCCCGCGCTGTCGGCTGACGGCCGCTTCGTCGGCTTCCAGAGCGACGCGGCCGATCTGGTGCCGAACGACACCAACCAGGACACCGACGTCTTCGTGCGCGACCGCCAGACGGGCGTGGTGGAGCGCGTCAGCATTGCCTGGAACGGCATGGAGGCACGCGACGACAGTGGTTGCCCGGCACTATCCGCGGACGGACGCTACGTCGCCTTTCTCAGCCGTGCGTGGAACCTCTATCCCGGCGGCGCGAACCTCGGGAAGCCACGCTGGGACGTCCACCTGCACGATCGGCAGGACGGCACGACGACGCGGATCAGCCGCACGCCCGGCGGTGGTGATCCGGACGGCGACAGCGGGTGTCCGTCGATCTCGGGAGACGGAGGGCGCATCGTGTTCTACAGCGGGGCGACGAACCTGGTGGGCGCCGACGGCAATGGACTGTACGACGTGTTCCTCTTCGACGTCGTCAAGAACAAGCTGAAGCGCATCAGCAAGTCCGCCGACGGCGGTGACGCCAACGGCTCGAGCCTGCAGCCGGTCATCTCGCGCAACGGCCGCTATGTGGCGTTCGAGAGCCGCGCGTTCAACCTCCGCGAGACCGGCGTGCCCTTGCCGCCGCTGGTCACTGGTGCATCGACGGTGTTCGTGCGCGATCTCGATGCCGGGATCACCGAGGCGGTGAGCCTGAAGGATCACGACGATCCCCCGTATTCACCGCAGGAGGACAGCTACGCCCCGAGCATCTCGGATGACGGTCGCTACGTCGCGTTCGTGAGCGAGGCGTGGAACCTGGTCCTGCCGAGCCCGGCGACGCGCTGGAACGTCTTCGTTCGCGATCGGGTTGCCGGGCATACGATTCTCGCGAGCCCGTCCGACGTGATGGAAACCGACTGCGGCCGCGACGGGCTCGCGTTTCCGTGCCGGCGCGACGGTATCCCGATCGGCCGCATCGCGGGCGACGGCCGCTTCGTCGCGTTCTCGAGCCGCTCGCTGCAGCTCCTGCCGGCGAACCTCTACCACGGCGACCAGATCTATCTCTTCGACGTGCAGGGCCGGCGCCTGCGTCGCGTCTCGGTCGAGCCCGACGGCTGGGAGTCCGACTCGTGCAGCGTCGAGCCGGTACTCTCCGCCGATGCGCGCGTGCTCGCCTACCGCAGCACCGCGACCAACCTCGTCGTGGGCGATCAGAATCAGCACGCCGACGTGTTCGCGCAGGACTGGACGGGCGACGGGTCGGCCCCCGTGTTCCCGGATCCGGCGGCGGGAGCGAACTACCAGCTCTGCGTGTATGCGAGATCACTGGCGCTCGACGTCGCGGCCGCCGAGGGGCCGGCGTGCGGCGGCGGCACGCGCCCCTGCTGGCAGCCCGTCGGGGGTGGCTACAAGCTCATCGACCCGAATGGCGCGCTGACCAGCCTGCGGCTCACCGCGGCGAACGGCACCCCGCGCATCCAGCTGCATGGTGCGGGATCGCTGCTCGACGCGCCCTACCTGCCGCTGCTCGCTCCGGACGGATTCGTCGTCCAGCTGCAGGAGACCAGCACCGGCCGCTGCTGGGGGTCCGAGCTGCCCGCGTCCTCGATCGCGTACAACGTTGCCGGTCCCGCGCAGCGGGGCACCGCACGCAACGGCAAGCTGGTGGCCCAGCTCCGCTGAAGCGGCCGCGTGCCGGCCTGCGGCCGCGGCCGCGCCGTGGCATAGTCTCCGGTCATGGAGCAGCGGCGGCTTCTGGTCGTCTTCCACTCGCAGGGCGGTAGCGTCGAGCGCATGGCCGACGCTGTCGTGCGCGGTGCGCGCCGGGTCGAGGAGGTCGAGCTGCGCGCCGTGCGCGCGCTGGACGCGGGTCTCGACGACCTGATGTGGGCGCAGGCCGTGCTGTTCGGGACGCCGGAGAACTTCGGCTACATGTCGGGCGCGCTGAAGGACTTCTTCGACCGGACCTTCTATCCGGCGCAGGGCAAGGTGAACCAGCTCCCCTACGCGCTGTTCGTCAAGGCGGGCAACGACGGCACGGGTGCCGTCAGCGCCGTCGAGCGGATCGTACGCGGCTATCCGCTGCGCCGGATCGCCGAGCCGCTGGTGGTGCGCGGCGAGGTTGGCGACGACGACCTCGCGCGTTGCGAGGAACTCGGCGAGACCGTCGCCGCCGGCCTCGCGCTCGGCATCTACTGAGCGCGCAGCTTCCGCAGGTCACCGGGACACTCCCTTCGCACCGAGGCACGGCTGTTGCTGATGAGCGGTGTGCGGGCGGCGCAGCGCCGTCCAGGAGGGGTTCCATGGCAATGATTGCAATGCCGATCGGCGAAGACTTCGAGGATTCCGAGTACACCATCCCGCGCGATCACCTGGAGAACGCCGGTACTGCCCGTTGAGCGCGGGCACCGGTGGTGGCCTTGCGGGCGCGGAAGAACGTGCAGAGCGATGTACGCCTTGCACCCTGCCGCTCCGTGACGCCGCGCGGATTTGCGCTTCCGGTGGGCGGCCCGATTCCTGCCGCGACGGCGGCACACCATGACCATCGTGAACCGCATACAGCAGGCCGGCATCCGCAGACTCGGCACCCACCGCAGGGGATTTCGCTACGTCTCGTCCGACGCGTCTGCCGATCGGCTGGTGTCGAGCGCCGACACGACCGCGCTGCGGCGCTGCGAGAGAGCGCTGCTCGCGCTTCTCGAGCGCGGCACACAAGCCCAGCCCGTCCGCCGGGCGGCGGCATGGAGAGAAGGAGAAGTTCGCGGTGCGCTCCACTGAAGTCCGAAGATGGCTGGGACGAGCGTTACTGCTCGGCTTGCCGGTGGTTTTCCTCGCCTGCGCGGCAGGTACTCCGCCGCCCGGTCCAGTCGACATCGTGCGCGAGATCGTCGATCCCAGCTACGACTACCGCGACAACCCGGATACCTGGGGCGGCAAGGATCCTCGCCAGGCGCGCCACCGTGACGACGACGGCTGGTCCGCCACGTGCCGCGCGGGCGAGCTGACCTGCAGCCAACAGGGCGCCACAGTGTGCTGCTCGCCCCGCGACCGCTGCTGCGCCGGAAGGACGGGGCCGTTCTGCTGCGGTGACGATCGCTACGACGACGATCGCTGAGACGTTCGGTCAGGGGCGGTTGATCGATGCCGCGGCGACGGCGGCACCGAAGCCGTTGTCGATGTTGACCACGGTCAAGCCCGCCGCGCACGAGTTGAGCATGGCCAGCAGTGCGGCCAGCCCGCCGAACGAGGCGCCGTAGCCGATGCTGGTCGGCACGGCGATCACCGGACGGTCGACGAGGCCGGCGACCACGCTCGGCAGCGCGCCCTCCATGCCCGCGACCACGATCAGCACAGACGCGCGCACGAGCTGCTCCTTGCTCGCGAGCAGGCGGTGCAGGCCGGAGATGCCGACGTCGTACAGTCGCTCGACGGGATTGCCGAGCGCCTCGAGGGTGCGCACCGCTTCCTCGGCGACCGGGATGTCCGTCGTGCCCGCGGCAACGACCAGCACCGTGCCGCGGGTCTCGACCGGACCACGCTCGACCGCCCACGTCGCCGTGCGCGAGACGGCGTCGTAGTCGATCTGCGGCAGGCGCTCGCGCACACCGGCTGCGGTCGCCGCGTCGAGCCGGGTGATCAGAACGTTCTGGCCGGCACCGTGCAGACGTTCGGCGATGGCGGTGATCTGCTCGGCGGATTTGCCCTGGCCGAAGATCACCTCCGGGAAGCCGACGCGGAGCTGGCGGTGGTGGTCGACCCGCGCGAAGCCGAGATCGTCGAACGGCAGGTGCTTGATGGCGTCGAGCGCGCGGTCGGGAGCGAGATCGCCGCTCGCCACGCGGGCGAGGATCTCGCGTAGCTGCTCCGGGCTCACGCGTGACCCGCGAAGTGATCGAAGCCCGCTGCCGCCGAGCGGTGTGGCGCGCCGCTCGCGTCGCGCAGCACCACGCCGTGCGCCGCATCGACGCAGCGTCCGATCACGGCGAGGGGCACCTGCGCCGAGCGGGCGATGTCGTCCAGGCGCGCGACCAGCGCGTCCGGACAGGCGACCAGCAGCTCGTAGTCCTCGCCACCGCAGGCGGCGAAATCCGCTCCCGCTGCGTCGCGGGCGGCGACCGCGGGCAGGCGCGGCAGGCGCTCGCGGTCGACGATTGCGCCGATCGCGCTCGCCGCGCACAGGTGGCCGAGATCCGCCATCAATCCGTCACTGACGTCGATCGCGGCGTGCGCGCCCGCGCGCGCGAAGGCGAGCCCGGCAGCGATCCGGGCCTCGGGGTTGGCGAAGCGTGCGCGCAGCTCGGGGGCGGGCTCACGGCCCGCGTCCCACGCTGCGACCGCGGCGGCAGCACCGCCCAGGGTGCCGGTGACCACCAGATGGTCGCCGGGCTCTGCTCCAGCCCGCGTCAAGCAGGGTCCGGTGACGGCGCCGATCGCGGTCACGGTGACGCTGAGCAGCGGCGCCGCCGTCAGGTTGCCGCCGACCATCGCCGCGCCGGCTTCTTCGCTCGCCGCGGCACAGGCGTCGAGGATCTCGTCGAGCGTGTCGGCGGGGAGATCCGGCGGCGCCGCGACGGCGACCAGGATCCAGGCCGGCGTCGCACCCATGGCGGCGAGGTCGCTCAGGTTCGACGTGATCGCACGCCGGCCGATCTCCGCGGGCCGCAGCCACGCGCTGCGGAAGTGCACGCCTTCGACCAGGGCGTCGGTGGTCACCGCGAGCGGGGCGTCGATCGGTGCCAGGACCGCGCAGTCGTCGCCCGGTGGCACCAGGATGCGGCGCGTGACGCCGTCGCTGCCTGCCCGCATCTGCCCGGCACGCGCGCCGATCCTCCGGCAGAGCGCTCGCAGGAAGGGGTGCTCGCCGACCTCGCGCAGCGTGCGGCCGTCAGGCAAACTTCTCCCGGACCTTGTCGAAGAAGCCTCGCGACGCGTGCACTTCCTCGCCAGCGATCTGGGCGAACTCCTCGAGCAGCTCTCGCTGCCGCTGGTTGAGCTTGCGTGGCGTCTCGACGAACACCCGCGTGAGCTGATCGCCGCGTCCGTAGCCGTGCAGATCCGGGACGCCCTTGCCGCGCAGCCGGAAGACGCTGCCCGACTGCGTCCCTTCCTTGACCTTCAGCTTGACCGGCCCCTCGAGGGTGGGCACCTCGATCTCCGCGCCGAGCGAAGCCTGCGGAAAGCCGATGCGCACGTCGCAGATGACGTCGTTGCCGTCGCGACGGAACAGCTCGTGCTCCTCGACGTTGATCACCACGAACAGGTCGCCGGCCCCGGCGCCCCCCGACTCGCCCTCGCCGCGCAGCTTCAGGCGGGTGCTGGTGTCGACGCCGGCGGGGATCTTCACCTGCAGCGTGTACTCCTGGCGCACGCGCCCCGCGCCGCCGCACTTCGCGCACGGATCCTTGATCACGTGGCCGCGTCCGCTGCACTGGCCGCAGGTCTTGGCGATCGAGAAGAAACCCTGCTGGAAGCGCACCTGGCCGGCGCCGCGGCACGTCGGGCACTTGGTCGGCGCCGCACCGCCCTTGCCGCCGGTGCCGGTGCACTCGGTGCACTGCACGGCGCGCGGCACCGAGATCTCCTTGTCGCAGCCGAACGCGGCCTCTTCGAAGGTGACCGTCAGCGTATAGCTGAGGTCCTCGCCGCGCCGCCGCCGGCCGCGGGCCTTTCCGCCGCCGCCACCGAAGAGCTCGCCGAACAGGTCGCCGAAGATGTCCTCGAAGCCGCTCGCGGTGAAGTCGAAGCCGGCGTTGCCGCCTTCGAAGGCGGCATGTCCGAAGCGGTCGTAGCGTGCGCGCTGGGTCGCGTCGGAGAGGACCTGGTAGGCCTCCGAGCACTCGCGGAACTTGGCCTCCGCCAGCTTGTCGCCCGGATTCCGATCCGGATGGTGCTTCAGCGCGAGCTTGCGGAAAGCTTTCTTGATCGCATCCTCGTCGGCGGAGCGATCGATCTCGAGGATCTCGTAGAAGTCGCGTTTAGCTGACACGGCTCGGGGTCCGGGCGGGATTGTCGGTCACTTGAACGGGGTACGCAAGGGGGCGAAGCTCGCGCGGGCCGCGCGCGGGCTCTCCCGTCACGCGGCCCGTGCGCACTCGGCTCGGGTCAGCCGCCTTTGACTTCCTCGAAGTCGGCGTCGACCACGTCGTCCTTGCGCGGCGACTCGCCGGCAGCACCGGCCGACGGTCCGCCGTCGCCTGATGCGCCGTCCTGGGATTGTGCTGCCTTGGAGTACATCGCTTCCGCCAGCTTGTGGGAGGACTTGCTGAGCTCGTTGCTGGCGCGCCGTAGCGCCTCCGCGTCGGCGTTGGTGTCCTCGATGACCTTCTTCGCGTCCGCGATCGCGGTCTCGACCTGCAGCTTCGCCGCGGCGTCGACGGCGGCGCCGTGCTCCGCGAACGACTTCTCGGTCTGATAGACCAGCGAGTCGAGCTGGTTGCGCGCCTCGATGGTCTCGCGGCGCTTCTTGTCCTCGTCGGCGTGCGTTTCTGCCTCGCGCACCATCTCCTTGATCTCCTGGTCGGAGAGGCCCGAGGACGCGGTGATGCGGATCGACTGCTCCTTGCCGGTGCCGAGGTCCTTGGCGCCCACGTGCACGATGCCGTTGGCGTCGATGTCGAACGCGACCTCGACCTGCGGCATGCCGCGCGGCGCGGGCGGGATCCCGACCAGATCGAACTGGCCGAGCAGCTTGTTGTCCACCGCCATCTCGCGCTCGCCCTGGAAGACGCGGATGGTCACCGCGGTCTGGTTGTCCGAGGCGGTCGAGAACACCTGGCTCTTCTTGGTCGGGATGGTGGTGTTCTTCTCGATCAGCTTGGTGTTGACGCCGCCCAGGGTCTCGATGCCGAGCGACAGCGGGGTCACGTCGAGCAGCAGGATGTCCTTGACCTCGCCCTTGAGCACGCCGCCCTGGATGCCGGCACCCATCGCGACGACCTCGTCGGGGTTGACGCCGCGGTGCGGCTCCTTGCCGAACAGCTTCTTGACGCGAGCCCCGACCGCGGGCATGCGCGACATGCCGCCGACCAGCACGACCTCGTCGATCTCCTTGGTGGTGAGACCGGCGTCGCGCAGCGCGGTGATGCACGGCTGGTCGAGACGATCGAGCAGGTCGTTGCACAGCGCTTCGAGCTTGGCGCGCGACAGCTTGATGTTGAGGTGCTTCGGGCCCGAGGCGTCGGCGGTGATGAACGGCAGGTTGATGTCGGTCTCGGCCGAGCTGGAGAGCTCGATCTTGGCCTTCTCCGCCGCTTCCTTCAGGCGTTGCAACGCCATGCGGTCGCCGCGCAGATCGATGCCCTGGTCCTTCCTGAACTCGTCGGCCAGATAATCGATGATCCGCTGGTCGAAGTCCTCGCCGCCGAGGAAGGTATCACCGTGCGTCGACTTGACCTCGAAGACGCCGTCACCGACCTCGAGCACCGAGATGTCGAAGGTGCCGCCGCCGAGGTCGAAGACCGAGATCTTCTCGTCCTTCTTCTTGTCGAGGCCGTAGGCGAGTGACGCCGCGGTGGGTTCGTTGATGATGCGCAGCACCTCGAGGCCGGCGATCTTGCCGGCGTCCTTGGTGGCCTGGCGCTGGCTGTCGTTGAAGTACGCCGGGACGGTGATGACCGCCTGCGTGACCTTCTCGCCGAGATAGTCCTCGGCCGTCTGCTTCATCTTCTGCAGGATGAAGGCCGAGATCTCGGCCGGGCTGTACTTCTTGCCGCGGCACTCGACCCAGGCGTCGCCGTTGTCGGCACGAACGATCTTGTACGGCAGGACCGTGGCGGCCTTCTGGACCTCGGCATCGTCGTACTTGCGTCCGATGAGACGCTTGATGGCGAAGACCGTGTTCTCTGGATTGGTGACCGCCTGCCGCCGCGCGATCTGGCCGACGAGACGCTCGCCGTTCTCCGCGAAGGCCACCACCGAAGGCGTGATGCGGCTGCCCTCGGAGTTCGTGATCACGGTCGGGTCGCCACCCTCCATGATCGCCACGCACGAGTTCGTGGTCCCCAGATCGATGCCAATGACTTTGCTCATTCTATCCCCTCGAAGGGTAATTTTCGCGGTTCCGACGATGCCTTCGTTCCGGCTTCGGGGCCCGCGATCAGCCCTGAATTCTCGCTAGATTTGCCGAAGGCACGAGGCAGTTAATCACGATGTAGGGTGAATCAACCCCACTGGCGAAACTGAGCGGGGGGCGCGCGCCGCGACGAGAATGGGCCCGAGGCCCCTCGCCGGGATCACTTCGCCTTGGCGACGGTGACCTGGGCTGGGCGCAGCAGGCGCTCGTGGAGCCGATAGCCGGACGCATACTCGTCGACCACGGCTCCGGGCGGCTGCCGGTCGGTCTCGACGTGCGCAACGGCCTCGTGATGATTCGGGTCGAAGCTCTGGCCCGTCGACTCGATACGGGTGACGCCGAAGCGGCCCAGGGTCTCCTTGAACTGCTGCAGGACCATCTTGACGCCGGTGACGAGCCCGTCGATCCGTGCGGCCTGTGCCGCGCCCTCGCTCGCCTCGGCCGTGACCGCGGCCCCGACCGCGCGCTCGAGGTTGTCGATCACCGGCAGGAGGTCGCGCAGCAGGTGCTCGCTGGCGTAGCGCAAGGCTTCGCTCTTCTCGCGCTGCATGCGGCGCTTGTAATTCTCCAGATCGGCGTGCTCGCGCAGCCGTTGGTCCTTCACTTCGGCGAGCTCGGCTGTCCTGGCAGCGATCTCCTCGTGCAGCCGGTCGATGAGATCCAGAGCCTGGTCGACGGAGCGCGGCCGCTCGTTCGCGGCAGGACCCTGCTCACCCGCATCCGGCGCTTCGGTCGCTGCCGCGCTCTCGGCGTCGGGCGCGACGAAGTCGCCCGCGTCATGTCCCTGCGCCGCCGGGCCCTGGCCCCCGGCGTCGCGTCGTTCCCATTCGTACTTGCTCATCGCTGCTGTGGTGTGCGCGGCGTCCATCCCCGCTGGGTCCGAACGAACGGCACGCGGAGCCTAAGCACGCGACTTTTCGGTGTCAATTGCCCGGCGCGCAGACAGGCGAGAAGTTCTTGCGATGTGGTACACGCACTGCGTGCGCCTCGACTCGACGCCCGCCATCGTTCTGCGCACCCGCGAGTACGGCGAATCGGACAAGATCGTGACCGTCCTGTCGCGCAACGAGGGCAAGTTCTCGGGTATCGCGAAGGGCGCCAAGCGGTCGCAGCGACGCTTTCCCGGGACCCTCGAGATCTTCTCGCACGTCACGCTCGACTACCGGCGGCGCCCGCACAGCGAGCTCGCCTTCCTCGAGCGCGCCGTGCTGCTGCAGCCCTGGCCACGCCTCGTCGCCTCGCTCGAGCGTTTCACGGCTGCGAGCCATGTCGTCGAGCTCGCCGACAAGCTGACCGTCGAGAGCGAGGTCGGCGACGATCTCTACACTCTGGTCGTCGCGACCCTGGCGCGCATCAACGCCGACGAGCCTGGTCCGGCGACGCTGCGCATCTTCGAGCTGGGCGCGCTCAATGCGTCGGGCTACCGCCCCGAGCTCATCGTCTGCCGGCCGTGCGGGCGCGTGCTCGCCGCCGATCGCGGTCCCGTCCGTCTGATCGGCTCGCTCGGCGGGTTGCTGTGCTCGCAGTGTCGGGTGCGGGAGGAGGGCGGTATGTTGCTCTCGACCGCGGCGCTCGAGTGCCTCGGCTTCCTCCAGGCCGCGCTCGGCCACGACCACGGAACGGGTGGCGGACCGCCGTTCGATCCGTTCGTCGCCGAGATCGCGGTGGCCGAGCGGCTCGCGCCGCGCGTGGCGCGCGAGGTTGGCGCTGCGCTCGATCTGCTCATGACGCCGCATCTGCGCGCGCGCCTACGCTCGCTCGAGCTGCTCGGACCGATCCTCGAAGGTCAGGTCAAGAGCGAGCCCCGATTGCCGTGAGCCCCGGACCGCCGGTGTCGGCGAGCTCGCGCGCATAGACCGTCGCAAGCGGCGCGAAGCGGACCGACCTGGCCAGCTGGGCTAGCTTGCGCGGCATGCTGCGGCGGCCGATCCCGTTGAAGAAGCGCACGTAGCCCTTGGTGCCCGGCAGCTTGGGCGACTCCGGATCGATCTCCCAGGGGTGCGTGTAGACCACCGCCGGCCCGACCTCGTGGTTGAAGCGGCGCAGGTAGTGGCGCGTCACCGCCAGCGGCAGCGCGCGCAGCGTGAAGCCGCCCGCCGCGACCGGCAGCACGTGGCCGCTGGCGACGCGCGACAGCGGCAGCGGGAACTCCCACAGGCCGCTCGGCAGCCGCACCGGCCCGCCGCCGTTGCCGAGCCCGGGCACGGCACCGGGATAGTAGCGCAGCGGCATCCAGCTCGAGTCGTACGCGAAGCCCGCCTCGGCAAGGACGTCGAGCAGCCAGAGATCGCGGTCCTCGCGCACGAAGCACGGTGCTCGGAAGCCGCGCACCGCGGCACCGATCACGTCCTCGATCGTTGCCCGCGCGCGCCGCACGTCGTCGCGCAGCTCGGCCGGCGTCCGTTCCCAGATCGGCAGGTGGCGCAGGCCATGACAGGCGATCTCGTGTCCGCGGCGTGCCGCCTCGCGCGTCAAGCGCGGGTGCTTCGCCGCCACGTCGGCGAGAAAGAAGAAGGTCGCGCGCGTGTCGCTGGGCGCCAGGATCTCGAGCAGGCGCTCGAGGTTGCGCTCGACACGCGGCTCGCCAGCCGCGATCTCCTGTTCGGTCGCGGGCCCCGAGCCGCGGCTCTCGTCGTGGTACCAGTCCTCGACGTCGACGCTGAGCGCGTTCAGCGCGTCGCCGCCGGCAACGCGGCCTGTGACCGACGGTTCCACCACCTCGTCCCGCGCGTCAGTAGATCCCGGGCACGAGCCGCCAGGTGCGCTGGGCATAGCGCGCGTACGCGTCGCCGAAGTGGGTGCGGAGAGCGCTCTCCTCCTGATGGATGCGCAGCAGCAGCGCCGGCAGCCAGAGCAACAGAACCGCACCGAGGGCGAGCGGGCTCTGCAGGATGCTCGCGGTACCGAGCATCACCAGCACCAGCCCCGTGTAGTTGGGGTGACGGATCGTGCGATACGGGCCGTCGTCGACCAGGCGGTGGTCGGCGCGCAGCACGACCTTGATCGAGAACAGGGGGCCGAGCGTTGCCAGCGCGCGCCAGCGCAGGTAGAGGCCGGCGGCGATGAGCGCCGCCGCCGCGAGCGCGCGCGCTGAGGGCTGCAGCACGTCGCTGCGTTGCGTGCGATTGTCGTACGCCGCGCCGCACAGCACCGCAACGAAGGCGAGCTTGAGCAGCGTCGCCGCGCGGTCGGTGGTCGCCGGCTCGGCGCCGTCACGCCGCGCGATGGACCACGACGCGGCGCCGCCCACCAGGGCGAGAACCCAGACCTGCAAGGTCCCGAAGCTGCCCGCGAGGCCGATGACCAGTGCTGCCGCCGCCGCGTGCACGATCGGCAGGCGGCCATTGGCGGCACGGTCACGGTCTGCTTCGGGAGAGAACGAGTCCGCTCGCATACGCGATCGAGCTTACACCGGACGCGACCGCCCCGCGACAGCCCGGCGACTGTCACTCGACGGCCACGCGAGTGCTTCGCGCAGCGCGGCCGCCAGCGTCGCCTGCGTGAAGGGCTTGGTCAGGTATCCGTTCGCTCCCGCCTCCTGCGCGCGCCGGCGGTGCTTCTCGCTGGACCGCGAGCTGCAGACGATGACCGGCAAGGCCGCGAGGCTCGGGTCCGAGCGGATCTCGTTGAGCAGCTCGTAGCCGTGCATGCGCGGCATCTCGAGATCGGTCACCAGGACGCGGAAGCGGCCCTGACGCAGCTTCTCGAGCGCGTCGCGTCCGTCGACGGCGGTGCGCGCCGTCCAGCCCTCGGCCGCGAGGAAGTGCCCGCCGAGCTTGCGGACGCTGATCGAATCGTCGGCCCACAGCACCATCGCCTCGTCGCTCTCGATGGTCGCGTCGTCCGCAGGCAGTGCCGCGACGGCCTTCGCCGTGGCCGCGGATGCGCTCGCGCCGAGCGGCAGGCTGCTGCCGAGCAGGCCGCTCAAGCGTCCGACGTCGAGCACGAAGATCACCTGCCCGTCGCCGGCGAAGGTCGCGCTGTTGAGGAAGGGGTGGCCCGCGAACAGCCGGCCGAGCGGACGCACCACGGCCTCCCGTTGTGCCTCGATGCGGTCGATCAGCAGCGCCATCTTCTGGTCCGCGCCGCGCAGGACGACGGCGGTCGCGCCATGTGCCTGCGCTGCGCGGGGCGTCCCGCGCGTGCGCTGGTTCTCGTCGCCGCCGAGACGCGCCGGCTGCCAGGCATGCGTCGCGCAGCTGCCGATCAAGGTCGGCAACGACAGGGCCGGGATGTTCTCCTCGCCGACCCGCAACAGCAGGCCATCGGCGGTCTCGCGCAGCATCTCGGGCTCGACGTTGAACACCGACTCGATCGGCCCCTGCGACAGCGCGTAGATCTGCGTTCCGGCGCGCAGCAGCAGCACCTGGTCGATCATCGCGGCGAGCGGCAGCCGGATCGTGAAGGCGGCACCGCGTCCGTCTTCCGATTCCACCCCGACGGTGCCGCGCAGCTGCTCGACCTCGCCCGCGACGACGTCCATGCCGATGCCGCGTCCGGCGAGATCGGTGACGCGGCTCTGGGTCGAGAAGCCGGGCCGGAAGATGAGCTTGGCGAGCTCGTCACGCGACGGCGTCTCGCTCGGTGCGACCAGACCGAGGCGCTCGGCCTTGCTGCGGATCGCCGCGAAGTCGAGCCCGCGGCCGTCGTCGCGCACCGTGACCTCGACGCTGCCGTGCCGCTGCACCGCGCGCAGCTCGATCAGGCCGACCTCCGCCTTGCCGCGCGCGCGCCGCTCTTCGCTCGGCTCGATGCCGTGCGAGACCGAGTTGCGCACCAGGTGCAGCAGGGGGCCGTAGAGCGATTCGATGACGGCGCGGTCGACCTGGACCTCGCCGCCGACGCACTTGAGCTCGATCTGCTTGCCGGTCTGGCGCGCGGCGTCGCGGATCGGACGCTGCAGGCGGCGCAGCAGGGTGTCGATCGACAGCAGGCGCATGCCGGTGATGGTCCGCTGCAGGCTGGAGGTGACCTTCGAGACCTGGCGGCTCTCCTCGGCGATCGCGTCGACCATGCCGCCGAGCTGCTCGACGATCTCGCCGGCGTCGGCGGCGAGCTCGACCAGCGTTCGCGTCAGAACGTTGAAGTCGTCGTACTTGTCGAACTCGAGCTCGCTGAACTCGAACATCGAGGCCTGCGGCCTGGCCGCGACCTCGTCGGTCGCCTGCTGCGCCGCGGGGTTGAACTCGAAGCCGCGAAACCCCTCTACGGTCTCGTTGATCTGCAGCTTGCCGAGGCGGAGCTTGTCCTTGAGCTCGAAGATCGCGCTCATGCAGTCTTCCATGCGCGTGCGACTCACCACCAGCTCGCTCACCCGGTTCATGAGCAGATCGAGCCGGCTGGCGTGGACGCGCACGATTGCCGAGTCGATCTCGGCGCCCGGCACGGCGGTGGTCGCGACCTCGTCGCGTCCGGCGGGCTGGATGCTCGTCGCTGCGGCTGCGGGGACGGAATCGCCCGCGGCCGCATCCTCGCCGACGCCTGCCAGCACCTCCGCGACGCGCGCGTCGACGTCGCTCAGAATCTGGTGCTCGTGCGCGACGCCGCGCACCTGTGCGAGCAGTCCTGCGACCGAGTCGACGAGCTCGAGCAGGAGCTCGATGAGACGCTCCGGGCTGCGCTCGACCGGGCTCTCGATCACGGTCTCCAGCAAGGTCTCGCCGGCGTGCAGCTGCTCGGCGATGCGCGTCAAGCCGACCGCCGCAGCGGCGCCCTTGAGGGTGTGGAAGTGGCGGAAGAGCGCGCGTAGCTGGGTGCGATCGCGCGGGTTGCGCTCGAGGTAGAGGAGAGCGGTCTCCGAAGCGCTCAGCGCCGCGTCGGCGTCGAGCGTGAAGGCCTCCATCATCTCGGGCTCGATCTGCAGCGCGCTCGGCGCGTCGTCGTCGTCGTCGTCGAGCTGGTCGAGCTTCGCCAGGCTCGGCGGTGGCGCGCCGTCGTCGAGTGCGGTCTCGTCGCCATCGCCCTCGTCGACGAGGCAGGCGCGCGCCGCCGTCAGCGCGGTCTCCAGAGCTGCCATCGGTGGCTCCAGACCGGCCGCCAGGAAGACGGCTTCGAGCGGCTGCGCGAGACGCGCCAGGAACGCCGGCGGCAACGGCAGCATGGCCTCGTCGCCGTGCACCTCGAACTGGTGCTGCAGCAACGCGCCGATGTCGCGCAGATCGTCGCGGCCGACCGTCGCGGCACTTCCCTTGATGGTGTGGAAGATGCGGCTCAGGTCGGCGCACACATTGGCCTGCTGGGAGGGATCGACGAGACCCAAGACCATGTCCGGAACCGCGCTCAGGAGCTCGCGCAGCTCGAGCTGGAAGGTCTCGGCGAGGAACGTCGCCAGCTCGGGGTCGTAGCCGCCCGCCGACCCGTCGTCGCCCGGAGCGGACTCGGCGTCTTCCTCGCCGTCGTCCAGCGGTGATGCGAAGGCCTCGTCTGGGTCCTCGTCCGCAGCGTCCGGTGCTTCGAGCTCCTCGAAGTCGGGCATTGCTGCTTCCTGCGCTTCGTCGCGCGATACCCTGCCCTCGAGCGTGGCGCGCGTGTCCGGCGCGAACACGTCGAGCATCTCCTCGAGCAGGCGCTCCTGGCCCTCGACGTTGCCGTCGAGAAAGGCGTCGAGCATGCGCTGCGCCGGACCGAGCGCGGCGCGCGTCGCGCGGACCAGCTCGCGCGCGGCGTCGTGGTTCTGGCGCGCGTCTTCGGCCGCGAGCTCGGCCGCACGCTGCAGGATCGCACCGGCGCGGCTCAGGTACGGTAGCTCGGCCAGGGCCGCCGAGCCCTTCAGCGCGTGACCCCGCGCGGCGATCTCGGTGAGACCGTCGCCGTCGTCGAGCCGTCCCGCGAGCTGGCCCAAGCGCGCGCTCATGCCGGCCAGGAGCTCGTGCGCCTCGACGCGGAACAGGTCGCGGATCGTGTTCACGCTCGGCCCCTGCGCCTGCTGCTCGGTCGCGAGACGCGGCCGTGGCTCGCCCTTGCGCGGGGGCACCTCGGAGTCGGCGCGTTCTCTGCCGGTGGCGTCGCTCATGGCGTGCTCAGGCCTGGAAGTGGTTCGCGCGCGCGCCCAGCTCTTGCGACGCGGAGACGATCTGGCTGGTGGTCCGCCGCGCCAGCTCGCTCGTCTGCTGGACGCCCTTGGCGGCCTCGGCGATGCGCTTGAGCGCCGCGTCGATCTCGCTCGCCCGATCGAGCTGCGAGCTCGCCGCGCCGGCGATCTGCTCGAGCATGGTGGTCGCCTCGTTGGTGACCGTCTGCACGCGATCGAGCGCGTGCTCGGCCTGGGCGGCGGCGGCGGTCTGCACGTCGAGTCGCTCCGCCTGACGCTCCATGCCGCCCACTGCTTCGTTGACGTCGGACTGGATGCCCGCGATCAGGCGTTCGACTTCCTTGGTCGCGGCGGCGGCGCGCTCCGCCAGCTTGCGCACCTCCTCCGCGACGACGGTGAAGCCCTGGCCGTGCTCGCCGGCGCGCGAGGCCTCGATGGCCGCGTTCAGCGCCAGCATGTCGGTCTGCGCCGACATCTTGGAGATCGTGCCGGTGATGGCCGAGATCTGCATCGAGCGTTCCCCGAGGCGTTTGATCTTGACGGTGGCGGCGCGGGTCTCGCGCTGCAGCCCGTCCATGCCGGCGATCAGGTCGGCGAGCGCGCTCTGGCCCTGCTTGCTCGCCTGCTGGGAGCGCCGCGCGACGTCGACCGCGGCCACGCACTGCTCGGAGATCTGCTGGTTGCCGGAGCGCAGCGCCTGCGCGGTCGAGGCCACCGTGCCGCACTCGCGCGCCTGCGAGGAGGCGGTGCTCGCCGCCTGCTCTGCGCAGCCGCGCACCTCCGCCGCCGAGGTGCCGACCCGGCTCGAGACCTCGCGCACGCTGCCGACCAGCCCGCCGATGCCTTCGAGCATCTCGTTGAGCGCCCGCGACACGTTGCCCAGCGATCCGTCCACGATCTGTGCGCGCGGCGCCAGGTTTCCGCTCGCGACCTCCTTCACGACGCTCAGCAGCGACTCAGCCTCGCGCGTCGAGCGCTGGCCGTCCTGCTCGGCACGCGTGACCGCGCCCGCGCGCTCCTCGAGGAGCCGGTTGATCGCGGTCGCCAGCTCGGCCACGGGGCCGTCCTGCTTGACCTCGAGCCGTGCTTGACGGTCGCCGCGCTGGGCGCGTGCGAGCACGGTGGAGAGCTCGCGCAGACGGCCGGAGAACTGGCCCCAGAGCCGCCCGCCCAGTACCCAGCCCAGGATGGCGGCGAGCAGGGCCGCGCCGGCGACGTTGAGCGCAGCACGGCGCAGCGGCGCCATCGCCACCGATTCCGGGATCTGCACGCCGATCGCCCAGCGCGCGTCGCCGACCTCGAGCGGAGAGTAGGCCGCGAGCACCGCGCCCGCGGAGCTGCCGTAGGCGCCGGCGCTTTCGCCACCCTGCAGGGCCTCGTCGAGTGCTGCGGTCGCGAACTCGGGCGGCACTCCTGCCGCATCCTCGCCCTTGGTCGCCGGTGCGCCGAGGCTGGTGCGCAGCTTGCCGCTGGCGTCGACCAGCCACACCGAGCCGCTCTCGCCGATTCCGAACGGCAGCGTCTGGCCGCTCGAGCCGCGCAGCGCCGCCTCGAGCTGCGCGGTGCCGATGGCCACCACGAGCGTGCCGAGCCGCGTGCCGCCGTCGAGCACCGGTGCTGCCGCATAGAGCATCGGCTGGCCGGCGAAGGCGGGGTCGGGA
>Ga0163151_10005001_pt1 | contig 17308 bp, 11 predicted proteins | sample OliLakLV19MP5IB2_FD_145596 | JGI IMG/M metagenome (GOLD analysis project Ga0163151, IMG submission 145596) | Freshwater microbial mat bacterial communities from Lake Vanda, McMurdo Dry Valleys, Antarctica - Oligotrophic Lake LV.19.MP5.IB-2 | ecosystem: Environmental > Aquatic > Freshwater >...
AGACGCCGCTCTGACTGTCCGTGGCCAAAGCCATCCATGGCCTTTGGCCACTTGGCCGACCGATGGCAAAGCCAAGGTTTGCCATGGTCGGCATCTGCCGCATCGTGCGGCGGTAGTCGCGCCTCGCGGTTTGCTGTGGCTTTGCGAGCGGAGCCTCGGGGAGCAGCCCGTTGCGGGCCACGTGGAAGACTTTTCTTCGTGGCTACCTCCGCTGCGGCATTCTCAGCTTCGGGTTTGCGCGGGCCTTGGCGCGGATCTTCATGAGCGAGGTGGATCGGCTCGTGCGCGAGGCCGCGGGCGTGGCGCCGACATCGGACAGGGCCGCCAATGAGTTGCCCCGCATCGGCGCCGTCACCTTCCTCCCGGCACGGCCCACCACCCCAGGCGACCTCGACACCCTCACCGCGCGAATGCGAAAGCGGCTCATCCGGTGGTTCCGGCGAGCGGGGCTGCTTGACGCGGAGGCCGCGACCGACATGCTCGCATGGGAGCACAGCGGATGTTCGATAGACGCTTTGCGTGCGGATCTCCTTTTCATGCCCCAAAGTGCGTGCCTATTGCAAGCCCCTCGAGCATCTCGTGCGATACTGCGCTCGGCCCGCGTTCGTCCTCGAACGGCTCACGGTCATCGGTGGCCGCGACGACGGCGCGGAGCGCATCCGCTACACGCTCCCGCGGCACCAGCGCGGGCAGTGGATCGGGCCTGGCCGCAACAAGAAGAAGACGACGACTTCTGACGCGCGAAGCGTGATCACCCTGTCCCCGCACAAGTTTGTGAGTCGGCTTACGGCCCTCGTGCCGCCGCCGCGCAAGCACCGTCATCGCAACACGAAAGTGTTCGCGCCGAATCATCCGCTGCGTTCGCTCGTGACGGCGATGGCAATCGGCAACGCCGCCTTGCTCCCTCGCCCTCCGGGAGAGGGCCGGGGTGAGGGTGCCTCCGCTGCCCCGTCGGCACACGACGCCGAGGCGTTTCCAATGGTGTGCCCAGCCTGCGGCGGTGACATCAGGCTCATTGCGTAGCGGCGCAGACCGCCGGCTGGAGCCGGCTCACTTCGAACCGGAGGTTCGCAAGCGGACGAACGCCAGGATGACTTCGCCCGCGTGAAGACAGATTCGAAAAATCATCGCCGCGCACGACACGCTCGAGCCCCATCGGCTACGCTCTGAAGCCGATCAGCCGCCATCACCACGTGGCAGAAGTGCCGTTGACCGTCCTATCCTTCACACACAGGGGTGGCTCCTGGATTAATCGCCAGCGTTTGTGCCTTTTTCAATGGGAATCGGTTGTTTTGTTGACTCAACGACTCAATCGACCCTACTTCACTCGTGCCAAATACGCATTGATTCGACGAGCATTGGTGCCGACATCACTCTTACCCACGCGTGAGACCGAGCGCACATCGATGCGACTCCCCGTCGGTGAGGGAGTCAGTCGCACGACGACATCATCTTTGAAACCAAACCACCAGGTGGTGTCGGTCGCCTCGATCCGCAGCGACTTCGGATCGGAGTCCACGATCTGCCAACCCATGTCCTTGGCGGCCTGCAAAGCTCGGGGAAATGCCACATCGGGCGGGCTGTTCAACAAGCCTGGTTTGAGATCCGGATATCCGTCCTTCTGTTGCTGGGCGAGTTCCGGCCCACCGTACTCGGCAGGGTTTTCAGCGCCGACGCGCAGCGGCAGGACAGCCACGAATAACGGCGGATTGTCGGTGTCGGTCGTGATGTCGTGGATGTACGGGACGCTCGCCAAGTTGTGTTTCCACTTCAGCGTCAGACCGAGAACACAACCCCCGATGACCAAGCCGATGAGCGCGGGACTCATACCCTGTGGGAACACTTTCCATTGCCAAAGCGCCAAACCGACAAGGCACACAACCACGGCCGCGGCGCTGATGAAGCCTGCGTATGTCACCAAACTGATCCCGGTCTTGTAACCCCACGATCCCGAACGATAGCCCGGTCCCGAAGCACCGAGACCAAGCAGACCGATCACAGACAGGGCTAATCCCAACCAACTCACGTAATTCATCTCTATCTCCTTTTGCTCAATGCCAAGTGTGTCGCCAATCCATTGCGCCGCATCGTCGCGGAATCTTTTGGGTTGTTCATGGATGGCTCGTGTTCATTACGCAATCGCAGTGCCGGGCGATGATCAGCTCTTCGTTGGTCGCGACGACTTCGACGGCGCATGGGCTCTGAGCGGTGCTGATTCGGCGGGCGTGTGTGGCATTGGCGTCGTCGTCCAGGGTGATGTCTAGATGATTCAGGCCGTGGCAAATGTCGCGACGCACTGGTGCGGCGCGTTCGCCGATGCCAGCTGTGAAGATCAAGCGATCGAGGCCGCCCAAGACCGCCGCGAAGGCTCCGATCTGTTGGCGGACGCTGTCACAGAACATCTCGATGGCCAGCGCCGCCTGGGGATTTGTGTCTCGGACGGAAAGCAGCGTTTGCATGTCGCCGCTGAGTCCCGAAACACCTTTGAGGCCGGACTCGTGATTCACCAGGCGTTCGATCTCGTGCGGGCCGTAGCCTAGTTGATCCATCAGATAAATCAGCACGCCCGGATCGAGGTCTCCGCTGCGGGTGCTCATCACCAGACCGCCTGTCGGCGTGAAGCCCATCGTGGTGCCAACAGGTCGACCGTCTCGGACGGCGGCCATGCTGCAACCGTTGCCGAGGTGCGCGATAATCGTGCGTCCGCGTTTCGCTTCGTCAGAAGAAGCGAGGATGGATTCATATGACAAGCCGTGAAAGCCATAGCGGCGGACTCCCGCGTCCCACAGGAATCTCGGCAACGGGTAACGTTGCGCAATCTCCGGCATCTGCCGGAAGAAGGCCGTGTCGAAGCAGACCACCTGCGGCAGTTCGGTAAATCGTTGTTGAGCCAGCTCGATCATGGCGATCTGCGGAGGCAGGTGCAGCGGAGCGAAACGCACCAGAGTTCGCAGCGTGCCAAGAACTTGCGTATCGATGCGTGTGGGACGATCGAACTGATCGCCGCCATGCACCACTCGGTGACCGACGACGGAAAACGCGGGCAACTTCAGCGTCGAAAGCAAATCGATCATCGCTTCAAACGCGGCTTGATGAGAGCTGAAGGAACGCTGGCTCTCTTGTCGTTGGCTGTCTGTCGGCTGCCGAATCCAGAGCCGTCCGTGCTCTTGCGAAATGCCTTCGACAGCCCCGCGTGCCAGCTCGACCTCGTCGCCATGATCGCAACGATAGACGGCAAACTTCAGGGACGATGAGCCGCTGTTGAGGCACAAAATCAGCATGGCATTGCCCCCTGCCATTTCCAGTCGCGAATCTCCGGCATGTCTTCGCCATGCTCGATGATGTACTGCTTGTGCTCGATCAGCTTGTCGCGGACAGCCTGTTTGGCATCAGCGGCCTGCGCACCCAGGTGGGGTACGCGGTCAATGACATCGGCGACGAGGTGGAAGCGGTCCAAGTCGTTGAGCACGCACATGTCGAAGGGGGTTGTGGTCGTGCCCTCTTCCTTGAAGCCACGTACGTGCAGGTTCATATGATTCGTGCGACGGTAAGTCAGCCGATGAATCAGCACCGGGTAACCGTGGAAGGCGAAGATAATTGGCTTGTCCGTCGTGAACAGCGAGTCGAAGTCCCGGTCGCTCAAGCCGTGCGGGTGCTCGCTCGTCGGCTGGAGCTTCATGAGGTTGACCACGTTGATCACGCGAATCTTCAGGTCCGGGAAAAACTTTCGCAGCAGCTCGACGGCGGCGAGAGTCTCCAGGGTCGGCACGTCGCCGCAGCAGGCCAGGATCACGTCGGGCTCGCCACCCTGATCGTTCGAGGCCCACTCCCAGATGCTGATACCAGCCAAGCAATGCGTGACCGCCTGGTCCATGTTCAACCACTGCGGGGCCGACTGTTTGCCGGCCACGACCACGTTGACGTAGTTGCGGCTGCGTAGGCAGTGGTCGGTTACGGACAAGAGCGTGTTTGCGTCAGGCGGCAAGTACACGCGAATGATCTCCGCCTTTTTGTTCACCACATGGTCGATAAAGCCAGGGTCTTGATGACTGAAGCCGTTGTGATCTTGCCGCCAGACGTGCGACGACAACAGGTAGTTGAGGGATGCGATCGGTCGCCGCCAGGGGATGTCGTTGCACACCTTGAGCCACTTCGCGTGCTGGTTGAACATCGAGTCAATAATGTGGATGAACGCCTCGTAGCAACTGAAGAAGCCGTGCCGCCCCGTCAGCAAGTAACCCTCCAGCCAGCCCTGGCACTGGTGCTCGGAGAGGACTTCCATCACGCGGCCGTCTGGCGACAGGTGGTCGTCCTCCGGGTAGATGTCAGCCATGAAGCAACGATTGGTCACCTCCAGAATGTCCTGCCAGCGGTTAGAGTTATTTTCGTCGGGGCTGAAGACGCGGAAGTTCTGGCTGTCGAGGTTGAACTTCATCACGTCGCGGAGAAATGTCCCCTGTACCCGCGTCGCTTCCGCCGTGGTCGCTCCGGGACTGGGCACGTGCACGGCATACTGGCGGTAGTCGGGCAAACGGAGATCCTTAAGCAACAGTCCACCGTTAGCGTGTGGGTTGGCGCTCATCCGCCGCTCGCCCCTGGGTGCTAGTTCCGCCAGCTCCGGCTCAAGTGTGCCAGCCGCATCGAACAGTTCTTCCGGGCGGTAACTCTTCATCCACTGTTCGAGAATCGCAACGTGGCCCGGCTTGTCCATCTCACCCATCGGCACCTGATGACTGCGCCAGTAGTCCTCACACTTCTTGCCGTCGATCTCCGCCGGGCAGGTCCAGCCCTTGGGCGTGCGGAAGATGATCATCGGCCAAGCTGGCCGCTTCACTGCTGAGTTTGGCGAGCTAGCAGTACGCGCCTCAGTCCAGATCTGTTTGATCTCGGCGATCACTTGGTCCAGGACGGTGGCCAATGCCTGATGCATCTTCTCCGGTTCGTCGCCCTCGACGAAGTAGGGTTTGTAGCCGTAGCCCTCGAAGAGTTTCTGTAGCTCATCCTTCGGAATGCGGGCCAGGAAACAGGGGCTGGCGATCTTGTAGCCGTTAAGATGCAGGATGGGCAGCACACAACCATCGCGTGCCGGATTGAGGAATTTGTTGCTGTGCCAACCGGTGGCCAGCGGACCGGTCTCCGCTTCGCCATCCCCGACGATACAAGCGACGATCAGGTCGGGATTGTCGAAGGCGGCCCCGAAAGCATGTGACAGGGAATAGCCCAGCTCGCCCCCTTCGTGGATCGAGCCGGGCGTCTCCGGCGCGACATGGCTGGGAATGCCGCCTGGGAAGCTGAACTGCTTAAACAGCTTCTGCATTCCATCCTCGTCCTGGCTGATGTTCGGGTACACCTCGCTGTAGGTTCCCTCCAGATATGCCAAGGCCACGAGCGAAGGACCGCCGTGACCGGGGCCAGTGATGTAAAGCATGTTCAAGTCATCGCGCTGGATGACGCGGTTCAGATGGACGTAGAGAAAGTTCAGGCCAGGCGAGGTGCCCCAGTGGCCCAGGAGTCGCGGCTTGACATGCTCCCGCTTCAGCGGTTCGCGCAGCAACGGGTTGTCGAGCAGGTAGATTTGTCCGACAGAGAGATAGTTGGACGCTCGCCAGTAGGCGTCCATCTTTCGCAGCAGATCGGTGGAGAGAGAGGTCGTCATTGAGCTGTTGTCTTTCCTGATGAGAATGAGAATCGTTGGATCACCTTGACCAACTCCACGACGAGCACAGGCAGCAGCGAGCAGCCAAGGATGACTCCCCATTCCGCCATTGTTGGCGGGACCGTCTGCAGGACCTTTTGCAACAGTGGAACATAAACCGCTGCGATCTGGAGAATTATGCACACCCCCACTGCGGCCCACAGCCAACCATTCGTAAAGAGGCGACTCGTGAAAATCGACCGCCTCTGGGATCGTGCATCAAAGGCGTGAAAGACCTGGGCCAAAGCCAACGTCATGAACGCCATCGTGGTCGCTGCGCGCAAGCCGTCGCCCTCGGTGCCGTGCCACTGCATACCGATGCCAAACGCGAGCAGCGTGACTCCCGCCAGCAGCAGTCCTTGCCAGACAATCAGACCGACGAACCGCGGCGTGAGCAGCGACTCCTGTGGATCGCGCGGCTGGCGTTTCATCACGTCCGGCGCGGACGGCTCCAGCGCGAGAGCAAAGGCGGGGAAGATGTCGGTGATCAGGTTGAGCCACAATATCTGGAGCGCCACGAGCGGCAGTGGCCAGCCGATCATGAGGGCCAGAAACACCGTCATGATTTCTGAAAAGTTGCAGGACAGCAGGTAGTGCAGAAACCGCAGAATGTTTCCGTAAATGATCCGTCCCTGCTCGACGGCACCGACAATGCTCGCGAAGTTATCGTCGGTGATGACCATGTCGGCGTTTTCCTTGGCGATCTCTGTCCCCTTGATGCCCATGGCGATGCCGATATCGGCCTTCTTCAACGCGGGGGCATCGTTCACACCGTCGCCCGTCATGGCGACAATGTGCCCCTGCTGTTGCAGGGCTTCGACGATCTGCAACTTGTGCTCGGGAGAGACCCGGGCAAACACAGCTGCGTCGGCGACGATCCGTTTCCAGCCTTCAGCGTCCAGGTCTGTCAGTTCACGACCGTGGACGGTGCGGAGGGGACTTCCATGGAGGTCGTGGTCGATCCCCAATTGGCGGGCGATCTCGGCGGCCGTCGCCTGTTGGTCGCCAGTGATCATCACGGTCCGAATCCCGGCCGTGCGACAAGTGGCGATCGCGGACTTGGCTTCGTCGCGCAACGGGTCGATCATGCCGACCAGCCCCACGAAAGTCAGCTCCCGCGTGAGATCCTCTTCGCTGTAGCCCTCTGGCAAGTCGCGATAGCCCAAGCCCAGCACGCGCAGCGAGGCACCAGCCAGCTCCTCGTTCGTCTGCTCCCACAGCTTGCGTTCTTCCGACGTGAGCGGCGTGACTCCGGCGGCCCGAACCTGAGCCGTGCTGGCCGCGAGCATCGACCCTGGCGAGCCTTTCACGAACGCCATCGTCCCACCTTGTGGCGTCCGATGGACGGTGACCATCCGCTTGCTGACGCTGTCGAACGGCACCTCGCTGACGCGCGCGAACTCGGCGGACATCGCGGCGAGTTTCATCCCAGCCTTCTCCGCCACGACGGTCAAAGCCGCCTCGGTGGGATCGCCCAGCACGGTGTCAACGCCGTCTTTGCGATCGACTTTGGCATCGTTGCACAAGGCCCCGATGCGCAGCGCCAACGCGAGTCGTTCGTCGGTGAGCGGGTCCAGTTGCCGATCGCCCATTTGAAACTTACCGACCGGTTCGTACCCCACGCCGGTGACATCGACGCGGCCTTCGTCCAAGGCATAGACGCAGACAGTCATTTCATTTTTGGTCAGCGTCCCGGTCTTATCGGTGCAGATCACGGTGACCGCGCCGAGCGTCTCAACAGCCGGAAGCCGCCGCACAAGCGCGCGCATACGGGCCATGCGCTGCATCCCCAGCGCCAATGTCATCGTGGTCACGGCGGGCAACCCTTCGGGGACGGCGGCAATGGCCAGCGACAGGCCGATCTCCAACATGTGCCAGAAGTCGGTCGTACCGCGCAGCCAGCCCGCCCCGACGATGACGGCGCACAATGCCAACACGATCACGATCAGCAAGCGACCGAGGCGAGCCAGCTTTCGTTCCAGCGGCGTGGCGCGTGTGACCGCCTCGTCGATCAGCATGCCGATCTTGCCCACTTCGGTCTGAGCGCCGGTCGCCGTCACCAGCAACCGGCCGCGTCCGTCCGTGATCGTCGTACCCAGGAAGGCCATGTTGAGCCGATCACCGAGCGACGCGTCTTTGTCGTCCAACACTTCGGTCGTCTTGGTGACTGCGAGTGACTCGCCCGTCAGAGCCGACTCCTCAATTTGCAGCCGCGCGCTCTCGACGATCCGACCATCCGCGGGCACTCGCGCCCCGCCGGCGAGGACCACCAAATCGCCTGGCACGAGCTCTGCCGCCGGGATCTCGCCCTCGGCTCCGTCCCGCATGACATGCGCCATGCTCACCGCCTGCTTTTGCAGAGCGGACAACGCCCGCTGTGCCTTCCATTCGGTGAAAAAGCCGATGGCCGCGTTGAGGACGATGACCACCAGAATCGCGGCCGCCTCAATGATGTCACCCATGACCACCGCGATCACCGTGGCCGCCACCAGCAGAGCGACGATGAGGCTGCGGAACTGCGCCAGCAAGATACTCAGCGTCGAACGCTCGCGCGCCTGCGACAACGAATTGGGGCCGTACTGCGCGAGTCTGCGAGTCACCTCCGACGGACTCAGACCGCGCACGCCATCCGCTTGCAACCGCTCGAACGCCTCGGCCAGCGGCAACATGTGCCAAGCTTCCGCCGGTGACGGAGAACCACGCTCTCGACTCGAACGCCCATCGGTCGTTTGTTTGATCGGTGTCTGATTGGTTGTCACGAATCTTCCTGTTCCAGAAGGGGCCAATGCTCCTTCAATTCGAGATGCCACGCGGGTACGATAAATTAAACAAGCCGACGTGGCGAAACACCCTGAGGCGCTCCATCACGTCGGCTTACTCGATAACTAGCCCTCTGGCACAGCCAGCTTGCTCTTTACATAGTCGTCCGGCGAATGTGATCAGTTCCTGCGGCAAGCCGTCATGCTGAGACCGCTTCCCGCGCATTCAAGCTTACCAAGTTCTCGGTCTCAACCTCACGCCGCACGAGTTTTTGAGTCGCCTTGCGGCCCTCGTGCCGCCGCCGCGTAGACATCGGCATCGCTATCACGGCGTCTTCGCGCCGAATCATCCGCTGCGGTCGCTCGTGACGGAGATGGCAATCGGCAACGTCGCCTTACTCCCTCGCCCTCCGGGAGAGGGACGGGGTGAGGGTGCCTCCGCTGCCCTGTCGGCACACGACGCCGAGGGCGCCGCAATCGCAGCGACTCGCTCCCACGACACCTCCCGGATCGCGTGGGCCAAGCTCGTGCAGGGCCACTTTCGACCGCGACGTCGTGCAAGCCTCAGCCGACGAACTACCAGTGATCGACATCCACTTACTCTGAACCGCCCGCAACGGGGCAAAGCGGGGACGGCCTACGCCCAGTGTGAAAAACCGCGATCACACGGCTGTTTTCACGGGAATTGAAGGCCGGCCGTCGCGCCACAAGACAGCCTCAGACCGATTCGGCTACGCTGCGCCGATGCCCGTCAGTCATCCAACGATTGCCGAAGTGCCGTTGACCGGGCTATCCTTCGGAACTTTGGCGGAGAGCGGCATGCGAGTCCTTTTGACGGGCGGTACGGGAGTGATTGGGACCGGCGTGATCCCCGAACTCCTCGCCGCCGGATATCAGGTCCGTCTCCTGTCGCGCGCGGCCAGTGAACACGTCAGTGAATGGCCAGCGGGCGTGGAGGCCGTGGATGGCGATGTCACGAACGCCACTTCGATAAAGAACGCGGCTGACGGCTGCGAAGCGGTGTTGCACGTCACCGGAATCGTCGACGAGAAGCCCCCCGAAATCACGTTCACAAGCGTCAACGTGGAGGGGACGAGAAACCTGCTGTGCGAGGCCGAACGGGCCGGTACTCGCCGGTTTATCTACGTTTCATCGCTGGGCGCGGAGCGGGGCCAATCGCCGTATCACCAGTCGAAACGGGAAGCGGAAGCGCTCGTCCGTGAGTTCTCCCGAGAGTTCGTGATCGTGCGGCCCGGCCATGTGTTCGGTCCGGGTGATGAAATGATCTCGATGGCACTCAAAATGGTGCGGGTCTCTCCACTGGTGCCGGAGGTGGGTCTGGGGCAGCATCGTTTTCAGCCGCTGTGGTTCGCTGACGCCGGCCTCGCGCTGGCCAAATGTGTCAGCCACCCCGATGTCGCGGGCCAGACGATCGAAATTGCCGGTGCGGAGGTTCTGACGGTTCACGAGCTGATTTCGACGCTGGCGAAGATCACCGATCGCCCGGGGTTGGTCGTCCCGGTTCCCGCGGTTCTGGTGCGTGTGGCCTGTTGGCTGACCGAGCGCCTCCAGGGCCTGATCGGCAGCCGTCAGACACTGGCCCTACCGCTCAATACATCGAAACTCACCATGCTGGTCGAGGAAAACATTGTCGCGGACGGAACCCCCAACGCCCTCACCGGGGTGCTGTCGATTCAGCCGACACCGCTCGTCGAAGCCCTGAAGCAACTGGCGGACCTGGTGCCGGAAAATCCGCCGAAAACGGGCGTCGGCCGGCTGGAGCGCAAACGCTTCTGGGCCGACCTCTCCGGCTCTGACCTCGACTCCGCCGGGTTGATGAATTTGTTCAAGACGCGGATCACGGAGGTGATGCCCATCGATTTCTGCGCCGAGCCGGGCGCGGCATTTCAGATTGAACCCGGCTGCACGTTGTCGGCTCATCTTCCGGCACGCGGTCATGTGCAGGTTCGCGTCGAACAATGCGACGCGGACCGGGTCACGTTTGTCACGATCGAAGGCCATCCCCTGGCAGGCATCGTCACCTTTTCCGCCCAGCAGCAAGGACCCGGTCTACGATTTTCCGTCGAGACGTTTGCCCGGGCGGCCAATGCACTGGACTGGCTGGCGATCAAATCGGCGGGTCACTGGTTTCAGGATCTCACCTGGAAACGCGTCGTCGAAAAGATGGTGAAGATCAGCGGCGGGACCGCGCGCGAGGGCGTCCTGCACGAGGCGGAAGCGCTGGACGACGAAGCCGCCGCGGCTGCGGAGCGGTGGTCCGAGGACCTGATTGCGAATCGAAAACGGGGCGAGCGAGAGGCTGACCTGGACGAACGTGCGATGGGGGCGGGAGTTCTCAACGAGACCGCCGCCACAACCACCAGACAACAACGAGAATGAGCAGCAGCGCATTGACGACGAGCATGGCCTTCAAGCCTGTGGAAGAGGCCCCGCAGTTACCAGCGGGTGTCGCAGGACTGACAGCGCGGCGTTCAAGTGTGGTCGCCGAAAGCGCGTTCAAGGCGGCTTCCAGAGACTTTTCAATGTGCGTTGCCAACAACGGCGAGGGAGAGGCGAGATACTGCCGCATGTCGCGGACGGCGAACAGCATTTCCCGCCGGGCAAGGGCCTTCTGACGCGGCGAACCAGACGCGCTTCCGGAAACCGGGTGGGCGCGGAGTTCCTGCTCGAGATCGGTCTGCGTTGTCTCCAGCCAGGCGGCGACTCCGGCCGGGACAGTGGTTCGAGCAGCATTGGACTCCGCTCCCTTTGTCGCGTGCACCTGTCGCCAGACCGCCTTGATCTGCTGTTGGCGCGCGGTGTCGCTGGGACCCCGGACATCGAGGTTCGAGAAGACGAATGCAGAAATGGCCACGCCCCGGCCACCGTGATCCACAGGCGGCCGGTCCGCCCGAACCAGCGCCACGCGGAGCGACTCGCGCGAACAAGCACTTCGGCAATCGCGCTGGCCGCGCTGCTGATGACCTCAGCAAATCGTGACAGGACGTTGTCACGTCGGACGGAAGTCGCCACCCCGCCCTGCATTCGCCGGGTTGCGGCGGTCTCCAGAAGCTTCGCGGCGGCCGTCGCGGGGGAATCTCCGAAAGCGGGACACTTGAAGAGTTGCCGGATCTCCGCGGCGGGAACCCAGTCGTCGCTGCCATCCAGCCGTACGTCATCGCCTGGCCCTAGCCGGTTCGCATCGACGATCGCTTCGAGTTCTTCGGTCGCCAGCGGACCGCGAATGCGCCCTTTCGTCCTCCAGTACCACAGCTCAGTCATTCCACTTCCGTCGGAACAACATTCCGGGACGGGACGGCAAGGCGCCGTTACTTGAGGGCATCGCGTTCCCCGCCGTCGATACTGGCGGCCACCTTGTAGGTGATGAGGTCGATCGTATTGGAAAGGAATCGCACGCTGCCATCGTCCATCAGGACATGTGTTCCGCCGGGGTGTTCGCTGCCGAGGGAAATGTCGTTGAAGCCGGCACCGTTATCGAAAAACGTCTGGCCGATGGAGGTGAGGACATTCTTGCAGCCGCCGATGGGGTCCCCATTCACGCCCCGGACCCAGGTGCGATAGCCGTTGGCCGCGTTCCAAGAGATCTCGCCGACGACGAACGTATTCGACGACCCATCGGTGATGTCGGTGTGCTTCTTGCTTCTCGTGCAAGGGACGCGGCGTCTGCCCCTCATGCAACGGCCGCCGCATGGCCCAGACGGCCGCCCATCTGGTCGATCACGTCATTCCACCGGTCCCCGTGCGGCAGTGGGTGATTTCGGTACCCAAGCGGCTGCGCTCACCCTTGGCGGCTGCGGTGGTTTTTGGCACAGGGCGACCGGCCCGAGGCCGTCGCCGCCCTCACGAAGATCTTTATGAGCGAGGTGGAACGGCTCGTGCTCGAGGCGGCAGGCGTGGCACAGTGGGTTTTCGATAGACGCTTTGCGTGCAAATTTCCTTTTCAGTCCCCAAAGTACGTGCCTATTGCAAGCCCCTCGAGCACTTGGTGCGAAACTGCGCTCGGCCTGCGTTCGCCCTCGAACGGCTCGCGGTCATCGGTGGCCGCGACGACGGCGCGGAGCGCATCCGCTACACGCTGCCGCGGCACAAGCGCGGGCAGTGGATCGGGCCTGGGCGGCAGAAGAAGGCGACGAGTCCAGATGCCCAGGGCGTGATCACCCTGTCCCCGCACGAGTTTTTGAGTCGGCTTGCGGCTCTCGTGCCGCCGCCGCGTAGACATCGGCATCGCAACACGAAAGTGTTCGCGCCGAATCATCCGCTGCGGCCGCTCGTGACGGCGATGGCAATCGGCAACGTCGTCTTGCACCCTCGCCCTCCGGGAGAGGGCCGGGGTGAGGGTGCCTCCGCTGCCCCCTCGGCACACGACGCCGATAGCGACGCAATCTCAGCGACCCGCTCCCACGACACCTCCCGGATCGCGTGGGCCAAGCTCGTCCAGGCCCACTTTCGACCGCGGCGTCGTGCAAGCCTCAGCCGACGAACTACCAGTGATCGACATCCACTCACTCTGAACCGCCCGCAACGGGGCAAAGCGGGGACGGCCTACGCCCAGCGTGAAAAACCGCGATCACACGGCTGTTTTCACGGGAATCGAAGGCCGGCCGTCGCGCCACAAGACAGCCTCAGACCGATTCGGCTACGCTGCGCCGATGCCCGTCAGTCATCCAGCGATTGCCGAAGTGCCGTTGACCGGGCTATCCTTCGATGAGTGCCCCGCGTCAATGCCCGTTCTTTACGTCGGGTTGGCCGCAGAGGCCCCGCGCCATGAATCGTTAAGGTTCCGGATCGCCTCTTCGGCGGCGGCGGGGTTGACAATTGGTACCTTGTCCGCGCTCAGATCGGCGACCACGGCGTGAGGGAGGAGCTCGCTCAGAGCCATAATGAGGGGCGGGTATTCCTGGATGTGGCGGAGTGTCAGCGCTGCGGTGGCCGAGTCGTTGAGGGACAGCGCGGTGGTATGGAGCATGGTGGAACAGACGATGACAAAGCTTAGCGCCGTATAGTCGTCGCGCAGCATGCGGGCGGCTGTCTCGCCGCGCATCTTGCCGTAGAGACCAGCCAATGCCCCGGTTACAGCGCCCAACATGTCCTTTACCATCACGCCCCCGCTGGTCCCGCCCATGGCCTTGACGTGCGCCTCAAGGTCGGCGTGCTGGCGGATGAGGACCGAGTTGAGGTTGTCGATCACGGGTCCGGCATGAGCAATCCGCCGGAAGTCGTCATTGCCGGCCTGCTTGGCGACCGCCTGCGACACATGATTCAAGACAGCGATCAGGTCGCCGAGGTAGCTGCGGACGGTCTCTTCACGGGTTGCGGTCATCGGAGTTTCCTTCTAAGGAGATAGGACGGCCAACGGCACTTTGGTAACGCGGTGACGGCTGCTGGTCGATTCCAGAGCGTAGCCGATCGGGCTCAAGCGTGTTTTGCGACGCGAGGGGGGTTTGCCGAAGACACCGGAAAGCGCCCGAAAACGCCTTCCTGAGCACTGTTTTCACCCCCTGGTCGAGGCCGGCTCCGCTCATGCCCGTGTGAGGCGTTTCAGAGCGCGTGGATATCGATCACCGGCAGCTCGTCAGATGATGCTGATGCCTGCACGACATCGCGGTCGAAAGTGGGCCTGCACGAGCTCTCCCCAGTCGGTGGGCGGGCCTCTGGCTGGAGACACCGGTGGCGGCTCCACAGGTTCGCCGACATGGGCGAGAATTCTCAGAAGACGACGAGTCCTGACGCGCAAGGCGCGATCACCCTGTCCCCGCACGAGTTTTTGGATCGTCTTGCGGCCCTCGTGCCGCCGCCCCGAAAACACCGTCATCGCAACACGAAAGTGTTCGCGCCGAATCATCCGCTGCGGCCGCTCGTGACGGCGATGGCAATCGGCAACGTCGCCTTGCTCCCTCGCCCTCCGGGAGAGGGCCGGGGTGAGGGTGTCTCCGCTGCCCTGTCGGCACACGACGCCGAGGGCGACGCAATCGCAGCGACTCGCTCCCACGACACCTCCCGGATGGCGTGAGCGAAGCTCTTGGCCCGGATTGCTGAGGCTTTCTTGGAAGTGTCTTACTACCCCAAGAAGGAACCAGCGATGACCCACCAAGAAGAATCTCCCTTACTCAACCACGTCATGGCAATGCTCATCGAGCACGGCCCTGGGGCAAGTCCTAGGAGCCTCCGACGCGAAGGGAGCCTTCCCAATCAGCCCGCCCAGTCTCACCCGAGGACTTAATGGCAACCTGCTTCCACGTCTTGGGGATCGACCAAACGCTGCACTTCACGAACCCCGCCGGGTCAGGGGCAGCGTTTGGTTTGCTGGTATTCGTGACCAACATCCAACCCGGCGAGCATTTTCATCAGGGCTTGCGGGTCCACCGGCTTGACCATGTGGTGATCGAACCCGGCGTCGTGGCTCCGCTGGCGGTCGTCCTCCTGCCCCCAGCCGGTGACGGCGATCACGATGACCTTCCGGCCCCACGGCTGCTTTCGTATGAGGCGGCACGCCTCATACCCGTTGAGCTTCGGCATCCCGATGTCAAACAGCACCACTTCGGGCCGGAACTCCTCGGCCAGTTCGACGCCCTCCTTGCCGTCATAGGCGGTGCGGGTGTCGTTCCCCATCATCTTCAGTACCATCGCCAAGCTGTCGGCCCCGTCCTTGCTGTCGTCCACGATCAGGATGCGGAGCGACGACTTCGGAGCCGCTGGCTCTTGCTGCTTGTCCGCCGCCTGCGGCCTCGACGCCTCGACATCGACCGGGAGCCGGACGACGAACTCACTGCCCCGGCCCGGCCCGTCGCTCTTAGCCTCGATCCTGCCGCCGTGTATCTCCACTAGCCGCTTCACGAGCGACAGGCCGATGCCCAGCCCGCCCTGCGACTTCTCCAAGCTCCGATCCACCTGACTGAACATGTCGAAGACACTGGTCAGCTTGTCGGTGGGGATGCCGATGCCGGTGTCCCTGACGGACACGACCACGTCGCTGCCCTGCCGCTCGACGGTGAGCCAGATGTGGCCCCCACGCTCGCTGTACTTGGCCGAATTGTTGAGCAGGTTCATGAACACCTGTGCCAGCCGAGTCATGTCGGCATCCACGATGAGCGGTTGCTTCGGGAGCGTGACGGTGAGTTCGTGGCCCATCTGCTCGATCAGTGGGCGGGTCGTCTCGACCGCACTGGCGATCACCGCCCCCAGCGGCACATGCTCCTTGAGGAGTTCGAGCTTGCCCTGACTGATGCGGCTGATGTCCATCAGGTCATCGACCAACCGCACCATCTGCTCAATCTGTCGCTCCATCATGGAGCGGGACCGTTCGACGGCTTCGGCGTTGTCCCCGGCCAACTTCATCAAAAGCAACCCGTTGCGGATCGGGGCCAGAGGGTTACGGAGTTCGTGGGCCAACGTCGCCAAGAACTCGTCTTTACGGCGGTCGGCATCGGACAACGCGGCGGCGACTTCCCGCAACTGCTCCTCCAGCCGCTTTCGCTCGGTGATGTCGCGCACAACGCCGATGAAGTAGCGGCGTTCTCCCAGCAGGAACTCGCTTATGCCCAAGTCCATTGGGAATGTACTACCGTCCTTGCGGCGTGCCTCGACCTCCTGGCCAATACCGATGATCTTGGCTTGGCCGGTGCGCATGTAATTGGCGAGGTAGCCATCGTGTTCGCTGTGATACGGTTCGCCCATCAACACCTTGATGTTCTGGCCCACGACTTCTTCGGACTGGTAGCCGAACAGCTTCTCGGCGGCGGGGTTAAATGACTCCACCACACCCCGCTCGTCAATCGTGATGATGCCATCGACGACGTTGTTCAACACCGACTCGGTTCGGGCGACCGCATCGAACCGTTGTTGTTCGGCCTGTTTTCGTTCCGTGATGTCTCGGAACACCAGCACGCAGCCGACGATCTCGCCGTCCTTGCAACGGATCGGGGCCGCACTGTCGTCGATGGGCCGCTCCGTGCCGTCCTTGGCGATGAGGACGGTGTGGTTCGCCAGTCCGACGATAATGCCTTCCTTCAACGCCCTCGTTGCCGGGTTGAGAACCGTCTTGCGGGTCGTCTCGTTCACGATGCGGAATACAGCGTCGAGCAGTTGCCCCATCGCCTCGGCGTTCGTCCACGCGGTCAGCGATTCGGCCACGGCGTTCATGTTGGTGATGCGGCCCGCCATGTCGGTCGTGATGACCGCATCCCCGATGCTGGCGAGGGTGGTCCGCAGCCGTTCTCCTTGTTCGGCGATGACGGCGGCGGCTTGCTGCCGGGTCCGCAGGCTGCGGTTGAGAAGCCAGACGAACGCCCCGACCGTGACCAATCCCAAGAAGGTGGTGATCAGGCCGGTCGTCACGGCGGCCTGATAGGTCGTGGCGGTCTTCCTCTCCCGCTCCTTGAGCAAGTCGTCTTCTACCTTCAACATGCCCGCAACCTGCTGGCGAATGGCGTCCATCTGCACCTTCGGCTTACCGGTCTGAATAAACGCCTCCGCCGCATTCTCGTCCTTGCGCCGCAAGCCGATGACCTCTTTCATATGGCCCAATCGCACGGCGGTCATCTCTTCCAGCTTCGTGATGCGGGCTCGCTGGCCGGAATTGTCTTTGGCCGCGTCTTTCAGCTTCGCCATGAGGCCATCGAGCCGGGCGAGGGCGTGGTCGTAGGGCGGCAAGAACTCATCCTTGCCGGTGATGACAAAGCCCCGCGTTCCCGTCTCGGCATCCACCAACGTCAGCATCACGTCGGAGGTCAAGTTCAGCACTTCATGCGTGTGGGCGACCCAACGGGCGTCCTCGTTGAGTTGGCGGGTGTTCCGGTAGTTCAGACTGGCGATGATGACCAGCAGCGCCACTATC
>Ga0163151_10005003_pt1 | contig 17302 bp, 10 predicted proteins | sample OliLakLV19MP5IB2_FD_145596 | JGI IMG/M metagenome (GOLD analysis project Ga0163151, IMG submission 145596) | Freshwater microbial mat bacterial communities from Lake Vanda, McMurdo Dry Valleys, Antarctica - Oligotrophic Lake LV.19.MP5.IB-2 | ecosystem: Environmental > Aquatic > Freshwater >...
CGTTGGCTGTAGAAACCCGAAGGCGGGTATAATAACCAGCGCGTTGACCCATCGAATTATTTTTCTGCATCAACTTCCAGCTATCGCCACCATCATCTGAGCGATAGAGTCGCGGTTCCTTATCCTCAACCAATGCATAAACTCGTTTTGGATTTGTGTACGAAACATCTACGGAAGTTTTTCCTACAGGATGAGTTGGTCCGCTTTCAATACCATTGCGTAAAGGCTCCCAGGTTTTGCCACCATCTTTAGATCGATAGATACCACTGCCTTCGCCTCCACTATTCAAATTCCAGGTGCGAATGTCGGCTTGCCACATAGCGGCAAACAAGATCTCAGGATTTTTTGAATCGATACTTAAATCAGAACAGCCTGTATTTTCATTAACAAAAAAAACGCGCTCCCACGTTTTGCCTCCATCGGTTGTTTTATATACACCTCGCTCTTGCTGTGGCCCATGCGTGTGCCCCATAGAAGCAACATACACCGTATTGGTATCAGTAGGGTGAACAATTACACGACTGATTCGAAATGTTTTCTCGAGCCCCATGTTCTTCCACGTCTTGCCCGCATCGGAAGATTTATAAACGCCATTACCAACGGCATGAGCAGGTCTGATTAGAAAAGTTTCGCCTGTGCCTGCCCAAACTTGTTTGTGTGCTGAAGGTGCAATTGCTAAAGCACCAATTGAAGAATCTTCTGTGCTATCAAAAACAGCCTTCCAGGTGATGCCCGCATCATCTGTTTTCCAAATGCCGCCCGAGGCCGCACCGGAATAAGAAACATTAGCATTACCGGGTTCACCCACAACAGAAATCATGCGATTGCCATCAGGGCCGATGAATCTAAAGTTTAGTTTAGAAAAAAGTTGAGGATCAAACGACTGAGCCTGCCCTGCTTGAAAACAAATACTCAGTGCGGCAAATAAAAAAAGCTTTCTCATAGGAGGAATTTAGGTGAGTAAATTACCTAAGAGAAAGCGGAAATAATAGGTATCAGTTAGCTAACCCTGATGAGATTGTGATAAGTGGTGAATATCTATCTATTCATATTGGAGCGAATTGACAGGATTTGAGGTAGCCGCTTTGATGGATTGATAACTCACGGTAAGCCATGCTATCAAAATAGCTGCAACACCGCTTAGCACAAATACCAACGGATTGATATCGATGCGATAAGCAAAGCTATTCAGCCAGGTATCAGAAATATACCAGGCTAAAATGGCAGCCGGCACAAAAGCGATCACTACCAATTTAGTAAACTCCTTTGATAGTAAAATCGATAAGCTGAAAACCGAAGCTCCCATTGACTTACGCACTCCTATCTCTTTGGTTCGTTGCTCAGTGGTAAATGCTGCTAAAGCGAACAATCCTAAACAGGCAATGAAGATTGCTAAACTTGAGAAAACACTAAATAATTTACCCATACGCTGCTCAGCACGGAACAGCCGATCAAAGCTCTCGTCCAGAAAAGAATATTCGAAAGGTTCACTGGCAGCATGCTATTTCCAAAGTTTTTCAACGTTTTGTATCATCACAGCCGGATCTCCTTCATAGCGAACTAAAAGATTGTTTGCATTTTGAGTTAATAGGATTGACAAAGGCCTTACTTGCTCTTTGAAGGACTCAAAATTAAAATTCTTTATCACTCCAACGACTTTGTATTTTTTAAAAGTCGACCCATTGTCGTTATAAAGTACCTCTTCCCCTACCGGATTATCAAAACCGAATTCTTTAGCTGCTGCTTCATTTAACAAGATCGCCAATGAATCCGTGGCGAATTCTTTAGAGAAGTAACGCCCATCTTCTAGTTCAAACTTGAGAACATCCTGGTGGGCATATCAGCTATGATCCCTCGCTATCGATCATTAGGCACCTTGGGCATACTCCTGTTAATGCTGGCATTTTTACCTCTCCATGTGATGGATGTCTTCAGCGATCAACCGGCCATCGGAAGCCATCAACTCGCACTCATCCGCTTGCCCATTCAATTTGTTTTTATCTTGTGGGCCTGGTTCATCAATAAAAAGTAATACGGCTATTATGGCTTTTCTGTTTGACTAAGATTTAGAATTATTCTAAACGATAAATACAGAGTTGTCTTACAATAATAGCCAGAGAAAAAAAAGTTAGGATTTCATAAAGCGTTCGAAGGTTTAACGGTTTTGTAAAGTAACGCGCTTATCGTTCTATGAGCTCATCATGCATGCGCAAAAAGTAAGCTTGCATTTCATGGATGCATGGCGGGCGCACTCAAGGCATGAGAGGCAGCGAACGAGTGCGTTCGCTACCTCTCATGTTTATTAAACCTTCAGGCACAAAAGTTCGCAAGCGACCTTTAGGGCCCAGAGGCATTTAGCGCGGCCTACGTGTTTGATCAGATGATGCTTCTATTGCTGCGCCATTGCCACAAAGTCTTTCTGTTCAAACCCTACATATTTTTGTAATGGGATCACTCTGATAGCTACAAGGTGTATCAATGTACCCTGTGCTTATTGTCAATTCTGTGAACTCATACTGCCATCTGCTTACTGCCTACCTTTTCAGCCGATCATTATTCAAAAGATTCACGGTGTGCCTTTTATCCTATTTTTCATGGGATAGGATTGCCGGCTGATGATCAGTAGTAAACCGTCAATTCCACTCTCCGGTTCTTCGCCCGCTCTTCATCCGTAAGGTTACTATTTAATGGTTGATGTATTCCTTTTCCTTCACTCTGCAATCGTTTGGGATTGATTCCCGACTTAATCAGATGAAGTTTTACAGCATCGGCTCTTTTCTGCGACAATCTTAAATTGAATTTGTCAGAGCCAACATTATCGGTATGTCCTTCAATTTTTAACTTCAGGTTTTCATTTTCTTTTAAGGTTGCCGTAAGCTCATCCAGAAAATTTTCTGTTGGGTCGTCAAGCTCTGCCGAATTAAATTCAAACGGAAAGTGAAGCGTTACCTTTTCAATTATTAAAGGTTCTTGTTTCAAATCACCTGCTTTTGCGAGCGTGGCTGGCGACACTTCTGTTATCTCAATTTGTTTTTCAACAGCCGGTATCGCACTAATGATGGAGTCTTGTTTCACCTCATCTACAACAGGAACAATTTCTTTTGGTGTTGCATTAATATGTTGAGGTCTCTTTGCCACGGAGTTTTGTTTTTCCACCGCTTCCTTCTTCCGTTTAGCCGTTATTTTCTGCGGCCTTGTTTGAACCGGCTTCCGCCATGCAAGGCCTACTTCTAATGCGCCCATATTGCCAACATTATTAATCAGAAGAGGAAAATCGTAAGAGAGTCCTAACGAGATTGTCTCGCTATGCAGTTGCACTCCTAAAATTCCTGATCGGCCCACCACATATTTAGCGATCACTTCAACGCGATCCGACATTTGCTTTGGTTGGGGATTTAGTTCTTTCTGCAACCGCACACCAGCATTGAGGGTTACGTTAGAAGCTGAGTAAGTCATAAGCGCTTCTGGGAAAATATGAAAGTCCTTTGAGGAATAAGCCTGGAAGCCACCATTAAAAACAAACGTGGACGACAGTTGGGTGGGGTCACCAAAAAAAGAATCCTGAGGTCGGTTCATATCAAAAAAAGAAAAACCAAGATGATGCAACAGGCGGCCTTTTTTGTCCGTCTCCTGCCAATATACTCCGGTGCTGAATGTTTGAAAGGTGGTTCGTAGTTCAGCAAAACTTTCGCCACTTGAATAGGAAGGATCAAATCCGCGATCAGGAACATATTGCGAGCCGGTATAAAAACCATCTAAACTGATGGAACGTGTTTGAAGCAGCGCCTTTGCACCTAACGACAGCGTTTGCCATCTGCTCAAACGAATGTGAACTGCATAGCTAACCGATGCCTCCTGAGTTTTGAAAACTCCAGTTGCTTTATCATTATGGAGCGTTACTCCCAACCCCGACCACGGTTTGCCTGTGCTGGAATTCAGCAGCGGATAATCAAAAGAAACAAAACTGCTGTTGATCGGAAAATCACCACCTGTTTTTTGATGGCGGTAATTCAAGCTCATGCTGGCGTATCGACTGAGGCCGATCATAGCCGGATTGATACGCTGCTCAGTAAAATTATATTGCGAGTATTGAAAATATTGCGCGTGCAAACTATTTCCCATGGAAAGGAAAAACACAAGAAACAAAATTCGCTTTAGGATAATCATCAGCCTAGTGAACTAATAGAATGGATCCTGTTTTCTTTCCGTTTAGCAGAAGCTGCTCTCCATTACTTGTTTTTCCATCTACCTTCCAATAATAGATGCCACTGGATTGAAGCGTGCCGCGCACCGTTCCGTTCCATCCGTTACTGGTTGCCTGCTGGATATCGCTGGTTTCATACATCACATTTCCTTCACGATTGTAAATCTTGAAGGTGAAGGAAGATGCTTGTGTTAGACCGTACACCAAAAGCATATCGTTTTTTCCATCGCCATTAGGAGTAAAAAGGTTGGGAATAAAAGCCGTTTCCTCTACCTGTATCTGCACACGTCCTTCGATGGCACATCCTACTGAGTCGGTGGCAACCAGTGTATAATCGATAGTTTGCACGGGTGTGGCGATAGGGTTAGGTATTGCGTCATTGCTGAGCCCTGAAGATGGTATCCATTTAAATTGAGATGCCGTACTCACCGCTTCCAGTTGCACGGAGTTGCCTTTCAAGATTTTATATATTTCTCCATTCAATTTTAATTCAGGTTTACTCACCCGCAGGATAAACTCTTTTTGATACGTGCATGTGTTTTGAGTTTTTGCTGTAACCAAAATCGTATCGGCCTTCTTAAGCATAAAATTGATTGAGTCCTGCTCGGTAATAATGGGCGCTGTTTTCCATTCTACGTTTTTCCAGCCAGGGGCTATGCCCAAACGAACCGGCTTGCCTTCACAAGCATATATGATTTCTTTCTCGGCTTTTGGTCCTTCGTTTACATGAATTACCCACACATTATTCTTTGAGCAGTCAACCCCTTGAGGCACCAAGGAGAAGATGGTATCATTGGCAACTGCGGTAAATTTCAACTGGTTAAATATTCCCAAGAATCCTGTAGTGACCGAGAACCAGTATGCCTGGGTTGGGGAGATTAACGTTACCTCTTCGTTTTTACAAGACTGAATATCTTTATTTACCAGGTCAAAACAAGGCACACATTCTCCTGAACAGATAGTATAACCACCATTATAAGCATTGTCTACCGATTGAATCCGATAATTGTATCTATTGTCTGTAAGACCCTGGATAATCTGCGAGGTGTTTGTACCTGCATTGCCATGCGAAACGGTCATCCTTCGTTTGGTGACAAGATCAAAAGAGGATGTGATCAATGTTGATTGATTCGTTCCTAACCAAACATCGTAGGTAATCGATGCGCTCTCAGTATGGTCATCTTGAGGGGCAGCCCAGTAAAGAAATGTTTTATTAAAAACTGAAATTGCAAATGCTTGCGTTGGAGTTCCTGGTCGTTGGTTTTCAACTGAAATTGAATTATCATAGAACTTTATCCATTGCTGACTTGCTGAGTCAATCACTTGCAAAAGATCAAGATCTCCGTCACGATCAAAATCACCCATACGTTGTACCAGCAAACCCGCAGTATCGAGATCCGTTAAAAGCGTGTTAGGATCGAGAATGAAATTCTCTTTTTTATTTTGTGCATCATTTCCATTGATCAATTGGTCCGCACGGCCGTCTGAGTTCACGTCCCCTGTAAATAATTCTGCCTTTCGAAGAGAGGGATACGTTTGTTCGATTGAAAAACTATCCACTTTATTTATCCAGATGCGGTTAATGAACTGACCAGAGCGATCTTCTCCGGCCGCAAACAAATCAAGCAAGCCATCATCATTATAATCGATGGAGGATAGCTTTCCTGAAACCGAGCCTGGCAAGACCTGCGCTTTGAATGTGAAATTGTCTTTATTTAAAAAAAGAATAGTAGCCGATTGTTGTGCTGCATCTTTTCCGGTTAATACAAAATCATTTTTACTGTCTTTATTAAAATCGAATACAACAAGGTCATTGATCGTTATCCCTACCGTATCAAACACCAAAGTGAATCCGGCAGGTGTGTTCTGATAAATGTTAAGAAATGAAGTTGTGTTTTGCTTGCCTGCCGATATCAAATCCAATCTTCCATCCTGATTAAGATCTGCTATCCTAAAAAACGAACCATGGTCTACTAATTTCGATGTGCTTTTCTGAAAGCTGAAGTCTCCTTTATTTTCAAAAACGAAAAGAGCATCCGTATTGATCAGGGTTTTGCCTGCAATCATCAAATCTACGCGGTTGTCACCATTCCAATCAGATAATTGAAGCGTTCCGCTTTTAAATCCGGTGAGTTGAGTGAATTTCTTCACCAGCGAAGTGCCCAGGTTATTTTGATAGGTGATGATTTTCATCTGGCCATCGGCTGCGATGCCGGTCACTACCAAATCCAACAGGGTATCGCGATCAAGGGCCATCCATTCTGTTTGAATACCCGTGAGCGGCTCATCGATACTTAATTGGAATTTCTTATTGAATTGCTGACCGCTTGCTGTTACTGCAATCGTTAACAATCCCACCACCATCCCTATTGCTCTTTTCATTTCTTTTCAGGATTTGATTTTACAATTTGAAACGTGAAGGGCAATGAAACTTTTGCTGCTACAGGCTTCCCATTCAGGGTAGCTGGTTTCCATGAGGGCATATTTTCAATCATGCGTTTCGCCTCTTTATCAAAAGCCGCACCTAGTGAATTCACTATCTTTATCTGAACTGGTTTCCCAACCTGATCAATTAAAAAGGACACCGATACAATTCCCTGAATGGAATCCTTTAAACCCTCCACCGGGTAGCGCAATTCCCTGGCGAAGTAATCATATAAATTTGGATAGCCATCCGCTGGCTCTGCTTCCAGATATTGAAAAGCAGGTGCCGCAGATTCTTCCTGAACAGGCTGCATTTCTTCTTGTGGCTGCTCCCTTGTTTTCGATTGGACAGATTCATTTACGCTGACCACAGTTTCTTTTTTCAGGTCATCCGTTTCAGCAAGTACAGGTTCTGTCTGCGTTTGCACACCATCACTTACCAGCGGTGACGCCAGCGTTGGCGCATTAGAAGTTGCTACTGCGGGTGCATCCGGCCAATACACGTAGGTCAATATGGCAATGCCTGCAATGCCCAGCAAGAGTGAAATATTGCGTTTCCAGGTTAGCTCTGTTTTCTTCCGGGCTTTATGCTGGCTTAAGACCGAATCAAAATTCATATAGCTTCGGATTTCTTCATCCGTTACCGAGGGTCGGTTTTTCATAATCTGTAATTTTTTTTTCATCTCTTTTGGAGAAAAAGCTTTTTCATTTTTTCGAGTATCCGATAGGTGCGAACCTTGGCATAGTTCTCGGTGATGCCCAGTATGTCTGCTATCTCTTTGAAGGGCCTTGCTTCAAAGAAGCGGAGTTCAATTACGTAGAGTTCATCCTGTTCAAGCTGCTCAAGAATAGCAGGCAGTCGGCTCTCCCATTCTTCCAGTGTTTGATCAGCGGTTAACTCTGCATATAAATTCTCAACCGATGATTCTTCCAAAACCACAGTGCGATTTCGTTTAGTCTTTCTGAAACATTCGTTGCACTGGTTAATCGCAATGCGAAACAACCATGCTGAAAAAGGCAACCCCCGAAATTGGTAACGATTAATACGGGTCAAAGCACTCAAAAAAACTTGTTGGGTCAGGTCACCCGCCAGATCTTTATCGCCCACCCGATGCAACACAAAGAGATACACCTTCTTGAAGTAGGTTTCATAAAGAGGACGAAAGGAGTCCGGATTAGCAATTGCTTTCCTTACCCACTCATCTTCTTCGAGCTGCCAATTGAAAGTTACATTCGTTTTCTTTTCTATCATGAGCTTGCTTCTCGCTACCAAAATGCCAGATCATCAAAAAGATACACCTATCTGTAAAATAAATTAACATCCCCTCAGTATTTCATGATGGCCGACAGCGGATGCCCTTGTTGAATCAGGTTTTTTAGTGCCTGACTGATTAATAGGTTGATTAAATTATTCTAATTTTATCCCAAACAACGAATTATGAAGAATCTTCTGTGCTATCAAAAACAGCCTTCCATGTGATGCCCGCATCATCTGTTTTCCAAATGCCGCCCGAGGCCGCACCGGAATAAGAAACATTAGGATTACCGGGTTCACCCACAACAGAAATCATGCGATTGCCATCAGGGCCGATGAATCTAAAGTTTAGTTTAGAAAAAAGTTGAGGATCAAACGACTGTGCAGATAGAAATTGAAAACAACTGCTCAGGCAGATGAATAAAAACAGCTTTCTCATAGGTCTTACTTGTTGAAGAAGTAAATTACCTAAGAGAAAGCAGAAATAATAGTTATCAGTTAGCCAATTCTGCTAAGATTGTAATCAGTGGCAAATATCTATCTATTCATATCGGAGCGAATTGACAGGATTTGAGGTAGCCGCTTTGATGGATTGATAACTCACGGTAAGCCATGCTATCAAAATAGCTGCAACACCGCTTAGCACAAATACCAACGGATTGATATCGATGCGATAAGCAAAGCTATTCAGCCAGGTATCAGAAATATACCAGGCTAAAATGGCAGCCGGCACAAAAGCGATCACTACCAATTTAGTAAACTCCTTTGATAGTAAAATCGATAAGCTGAAAACCGAAGCTCCCATTGACTTACGCACTCCTATCTCTTTGGTTCGTTGCTCAGTGGTAAATGCTGCTAAAGCGAACAATCCTAAACAGGCAATGAAGATTGCTAAACTTGAGAAAACACTAAATAATTTACCCATACGCTGCTCAGCACGGAACAGCCGATCAAAGCTCTCGTCCAGAAAAGAATATTCGAAAGGTTCACTGGCAGCATGCTGTTTCCAAAGTTTTTCAACGTTTTGTATCATCACAGCCGGATCTCCTTCATAGCGAACTAAAAGACTGTTTGCATTTTGAGTTAATAGGATTGACAAAGGCCTTACTTGCTCTTTGAAGGACTCAAAATTAAAATTCTTTATCACTCCAATGACTTTGTATTTTTTAAAAGTCGACCCATTGTCGTTATAAAGCACCTCTTCCCCTACCGGATTATCAAAACCGAATTCTTTAGCTGCTGCTTCATTTAACAAGATCGCCAATGAATCGGTGGCGAATTCTTTAGAAAAGAAGCGTCCATCTTTTAATTCAAACTTGAGAACATCTTGATGGTCATAATCAGCATAGTACACGCCCATGATGTGATCTTGCTCTGATCCGGCTGTTTTAAATATGGTGGTATTATTTACGCCTGGAAATGTGTTATTCGTATAGCTGATTTTGGCAATACCCGTAAGTTGCGCGAGTCCGTTCCGGAAAGCTTCCTTGTTATTTCCCAATCGGTTGGCATTGTCAAGGATCAATATATTATTCTTATCAATACCCAGGTTCTTCTTTTGCATGAATTGAATCTGCTGAAAAACCACCACGGTGAAAATGATCAGGAAAATAGAAAGACCAAATTGAAACACCACCAGGAAACTGCGGATGCCTTTGCTCTTAGCCCCTGCACGGATTTTTCCTTTCAAAACTTCTACCGCACTAAACGAAGTGAGATAAAATGCAGGATAGCTTCCTGCCACCACGCCAACGAAAAGTACTAGCCCAACAATGCCAGCAACGAATCTTGGTGTTTGGAAAACTTCCATACCCAATTCCTTACCGGAAAGCAGATTAAACGTGGGTAATAAATAGTAACAGGCAATCAGGGCCAGCACAACTGCGACCAGACTATATAAAATTGATTCCGCAATAAACTGACCAATCATCTGCCCACGTAACGAACCGAGTGCCTTACGCAATCCAACTTCTTTTGCTCGGCCCGCAGAACGTGCCGTAGACAAGTTCATGAAGTTGATGCACGCGATGATGAGGATAAACAGCCCAATGCCACTAAAGAAATAAACGTACATAATGTTTCCTCCTGGCTCAAGATCCCCCTGTGAAGTGGAGTGCAGGTGAATGTCTTTGATGTTGGTTACGTAATATCCGTAGGCTCCCCCTGCCTCTTGCATTTGCTTCAAGGTGGTGCCCATAAATTTTTCGATTTCAGGGCCAATGTATTTATCCACCAACGGAATAAATTTAGTTACAACCTGATCTACAGAAGTATTCGGTTTAGTCTTAAAATACGTGTACATGAAATTATTGAGCCAGATACCTGACTTCAAATCTTCACTTGACACGGCCGACACCAATATATTATAAGTGAAGTGCGAATTGGTGGGAGGTGTTTCCGCAATGCCTGTAACCTTAAATGTTTTGTTCTCACTTCCCATGACCAGCAAGCCACCCATAGGGTTTTGGTCACCGAAATATTTCCGCGCCATAACCTCCGTGAGCACTACCGTATTGGGTTCCTTCAATGCTGTTTTGATATCTCCTTCTTTAAGTCGATAACTAAAAAATTCGAAGAAGTTCGAATCAGCGAAGAATACTTTTTCTTCTGTGAAAATCTTTTCTCCATTTTTTACTACTGGCTGATTCATTTGCGCAATCCGTGTCGCTGCTTCTACTTCGGGTATATCTGCCACCAAGGCCTCTGCCATGGGAGGGCAGGTGTTGGACACACGGATGTCCTGGCCGCCAATTTTTCCATTTAATCCCACTTGATAAATTCGATTCGCATCTGAATGAAACGTATCATAGCTGAGTTCATGCGTCACATACAAAATGATCATTAAACAGGAGGTAACTCCAATGCTCATTCCTAAAATGTTAATTGCCGAAAACATCTTGTACTTGAGGATGTTGCGAATAGCAACTTTATAATAATTCTTAAGCATATGGCTTAATTAATAATGGTATGATGTAGAATTTAGTGAAGAGGTTGCATCTCTATTAAAATATAGGCAGTTAGGTATGGGTTAGACGTAAAGGCAATATTTAAGTTACAGGCATGCTATATTTTATTCATCCCGCAATGTTTTAGTAGGATTAAGTGACGCGGTCGAAATTGTTTTATAGCCAACTGAAACGATAGCTACAAAAATCAATGCCAGAATAGAAATTGAGAGGCTCGCAATACCGATCTTAAGGTAATATTCCCAAATTGAATCCATTAAAAAATCTGCCATAAAATATCCCGCAGCCCCACCAATTACAGTTGCTACCATCAGATTAACTACAAATTCGAAATTGATTACCCCCGCGATATTAAAAATCGAAGCCCCCAATACTTTTCTAACGCCAATCTCTTTCATCTTCTTAGCAATATTCAAAGAGACAAGCGTGTACATTCCAATGCCTGTCATTAGCACTGCAAAAAAACCAAGAAAGCCAGACATGGTTACGATGTTATTATTAATCTCACTGGTCTCCTGCAGGGCTACATCTATCATTCTGCCATTATAAATTGTATTAGGAAAAACTTCTTTCCATTTTTTCTCCATAAACTCATTGACGGATGAAATTTTCCTAGGATCAACTTTAACGATTAATTGCTGATACTTATCAGGTGAAGTATAACGAACCATCAATGGCTGAATTGGATTAAACAATGCACGCGCATAGATATTCTTAATCACACCAACTATGTACAACTGAACGGTATCCCTCCAAACCAAGCGCTTTCCTACTGGGTTATCAGTCCAACCAAACTGTTTAACCAACTCTTCGGTAACAAGAACTGATTCTTTCCTGTCAGTCTCAGAATCCTTCACAAAATTTCGTCCTACAACCAATTCCATATCCATTACTTCAAAATAGTTATCACCAATATCAAAAATATCTACCTCACGCTCAACCGATTCATACTTTATTGGATCGTTATACCAACCGTTAGCAACATGATCGCGTGTGCCTGCGATTAAATCGATCTCTTTATTCGTTGACAACGCATCGCGATACGTATTGAACCCACTTTCATTATTTACCCAAACTGAAATTACACCTTGGGTGGCAAAACCAAGGTCATAGTCTTTCTGATATTGTCCATTGTTATAGAAAGCAACCCCCATAATAATTGCTAGTAAGGAAATTACAAACTGCCCACATAGCAATATTCTGGTAAACCAATTGGTGCCTCCAAATTTGGCTTTGCCTTTCAAAATACTTACCGGTTCGAATGAGGTAATATAAAAAGAGGGATACCCGCCTGCTATTAAAGCGGTAATAATTAACAGAGCGAAAAGGAAAAATATAAATTCAATATTATCTGCATAAACTAATCTAAGTGTAAGCCACGACCATAAAGAATCATAGGCCGGCACCATCCATTCCGCGATCAGCATTCCTGCAAGCATTCCAAAAATACATAGAATCAGATTCTCACCTAAGAATTGAAATACTAACTGACTTCGCATTCCACCCATAACCTTGCGAATACCTATTTCCTTTAACCGCCTGCTGGAAATTGCAATAGACGTGTTTGTAAAGTTAAAGCACGCCAGCAGTAACAACAATCCAGACATAACTGCCGGAATTGTTACAGCCTCTGAAGGAATACCACCACGCAACCAGTCGTTATCAACCTTGGCTGCGCGATTGCGTGTCATCATACCCTTAAAATTCTCGAGGTAGTAGGTGGTTACTTTAAAGTCTTCCCGAGCTGTGTTTTGAGGCTCAATATAATTTTGCAATTGTTGAGTTACGGATGCTACTAAACTTGGATCATCAATCTCAAGAAACAAAGTACTCCAGCGTTTCCAGCTTGTTTCCGTTTGTTCCTGATCCAGATTGATATCCCAAAAATTATCAAAGAGCGTAATTACTTCAATAAAGCTAAAGCTGGAATTGCTCGGAGGTTTTTCAAAGACACCACCAATAATAAACTCGTTCGGTCTTCGAACTCCATCTTTTCCCAACACAATTTGAGTAAGACTTTGTCCGACAACATCTTCCTTGTTAAAATATTTACGCGCTACTTCATCACTAATAAATACTTTACTCCTATCATAAAAATTAGCAAAGTCACCATACTTCAGTTTGTAAGTAAAAAGATCAAAGAAGGCTGAATCAACAAAAACCACCTGCGTACCAAAAACTTCTTCTCCAATTCGCATATCGCAATAAGAAGTTTGATACCGAACAACATTAGATACTTCGGTGAAATTCTGTTTTACATTGGCGCCCAGTGCCATGGGTGCCATTCCAAACCGATCCTGATTTCCTTGAAATTCTCTGAGGAACTGTACCCGATAAATCTTCTCAGCATTAACGTGGGTGCTGTCCCAGGTTTCAGCATAGTCCCAATTTACATAGGCCACAATGCAACATGCTATGGCTATGCCCATTCCAAACACATTTACAAAAATGAAAAACTTATTCTTCGCCAGACTGCGAAGCGTGATGAGCAAGTAGTTTTTAATCATGTGTACTTTGATTTACTGAACAATGACATTCACGTTAAAGAATGGTTGCACGAAGTCAATAAATATGCCAACGAAACTTTGACCAATAATGTTGGAAAAACATATCATAAACAAAGGTGGCAAGCGAGCGACTGTTCAGTATCGTGCAAATAGTGTTCAATTGCAGATTCTTCTGAAAACAAATAAGGCTCATTCTGAAAACCAGAACAAGCCTTATCTATAACCTAAACTATGAAGAACGAATCAAGGAACTTACTTCTTTAAAATCTTTAATGCTATACGTGAAATTGTTCTTTTATATTTTCTGTCACCACTTTACCATCAAAGAGATTAATAATGCGATGCGCATAATTTGCATCATACGGTGAGTGCGTAACCATAATTACAGTTGTGCCTTCTTCATTCAATTGTGAAAGTAATTTCATTACCTCTTCACCATTGGCCGAATCAAGATTACCAGTCGGTTCATCGGCAAGAATTACTTTTGGCTTAGCAACAATAGCTCTTGAAATTGCAACCCGCTGTTGCTGTCCACCCGATAATTGCTGTGGGAAGTGATTTCTTCTGTGCATGATATTCATGCGTTCCAGCACTTCTTCAACACGTCTTTTGCGTTCATCAGAAGGCACTTTTAAATATAGTAGTGGCAGTTCAACATTTTCAAAAACGGTCAACTCATCAATTAGGTTAAAGCTCTGAAACACAAAACCGATTGAGCCTTTGCGCAACTGGGCACGCTGACGTTCTGAGTATTTAGCAACTTCATGATCACCGAAGTGATATTCACCACCAGAAGGATTATCGAGTAACCCAAGAATATTAAGTAAGGTTGATTTACCACAACCTGAGGGACCCATAATGGCTACAAATTCTCCATCTTTGATTTCAAGATTAATGTGGTTAAGGGCAGTGGTTTCCACTTCTTCGGTAGTGTAGACTTTTTCTAAGTTTTTTAATTTAATCATAACCGGTTAGGTTTATTGTTTAGATGATGTGATTTGGAGTATATTTTTAAGGATTACTTTATTTTCTTTTAAAGTTTACTATGTTCTACTATTATTTCCTTGTGTTAGACGCCCGTTTGTTTAAATAGTTGCATCAATTAAGAATTAAAACCTCGTTGTTTCCAAAATTCTCGTATGATGATGTTATAACGCGATCGCCTGGTTGAAGCCCTTCCAATACCTCAAAGTTCTCAGTGTTTTTGCGACCAAGCTTAATATTTCTGCGCACGGCCTTATCATCACTATCAAGAACGAACACCCAATTACCACCGGTGTCTTTATAAAATCCACCCACTGGCAATAACAATTCTTCTGATGCTTGTCCTAATTCAATCCGTAAGCGAAGTGATTGACCTCTTCTTATATCATTTGGAGTTTCACCAACAAAATCCATGTCCACTTCAAACCTTCCATTTTGAATGGTTGGATAAATATAATTGATCACTAATCTGTAGTCTTTTCCTGCGTAGGTTGTAGTTGATGGCAAGCCAACTGATATTTTTGGATAATACAATTCGTCAATGGGCACACGTACTTTATAAGCTCCTACAATGTCCACCTGGCCTAATCGTTGGCCTTGACTCACCGCTTGCCCAATCTCCCAATGTGGCGTTGAAAGTTGCCCACCAATAGGAGCGCGGATCACCAGATTGTCCAAGATTTTTGATAACCCATTTAAACTTATCATCATTTTCTGCTCCGATTCACCTGTAAATTTCAATTGACGTATGCGATCAATTGAATCGGCTCTATAAGCCGCATACGTAATCCTCATCCGCTCTTGGTTATACTTATAATTTGCTTCAGTTTGTTCGAACTCTTGCTTGGCAATCAATTTCTTTTCAAACAATTGTTTCTGTCTCCTATACTGAGGTGCTAATATTTGCAATTGATTTTCAATCAGCGCTATTTGTTGCTGCTGCTCCAAATCGTTTCGCATAATTACAAGCCTTGTCTCGCGCGCCCGGTTGATACTTTCATTGAAAGATGCTTCTTGTTGAAGCACAGTTAATTCACGATTAAGATTGGTAAGTTCCAAAATCACATCGCCTTTGTTCAACATCTTTCCGCTTTCGCTGATGATGTTTTTAATGTTTCCGCCCTCAATCGCATCCAAATAAACAGTGCGTGCTGGCTCTACGGTGCCTGTTTGCGGGATAAATTCTTTAAACTCTCCGCGTTGAACCGTGGAGATTGTAAGTTTGTCTTTATCAGTTTTAAAAGTTGATCTGCGGTCGGCAAAAATAAATTGATAGGCTATAAAACCAACTAGCAGAGCAATACCACCATACGTTGCAGTTCGCTTTAAAGTCCAGTACTTCTTTGCAATCTTCTTGTCCATGTTCAGTTCTTAAACGCCTGTGGTGAGCGTTGGGTATAACGATTCCGCCATGCACTTGCCAACAAGTGTGCCAACCGAGATACTAAGCCTAAAACCATTATTTCAGCGTTAAGAGAACCTATTCTCGTTCACATGTGAACGCAGATGTCCGCATACGGACAAGGTTTGCTATCTTTGAAAGCACGTTTGCACGAATTGAAGCAAATAGCGGCTATCTCGATTTCGGTATTAATATTGCGCGCCTGCGGATAGGCAAAAAATTTATTCTACTTATGTCTGATTCAAAGCATGGCAAAATTCTGATCGTTGATGACAACGAAGATTTATTAAAGGCGGCTAAAATGTACTTGAAGCGCCACGTTGCTCAGGTTGATATTGAAAAAAATCCGGAAGCCATACCTTCCCTTATGGGGAATGAGGATTATGATGTTATCCTGCTTGACATGAACTTCACCAAAGATGTAAGCAGCGGCAGCGAAGGATATTATTGGCTTGAAAAAATTCTGAGTATTGATCCCTCCGCGGTAGTGGTATTGATTACTGCGTATGGCGATGTGCAGATGGCTGTGAAAGCGATTAAAGCTGGAGCTACTGATTTTGTTTTAAAGCCGTGGGAGAATGAAAAATTATTAGCAACTATTTTTTCTTCCATGCGCCTGCGCGAATCACGCGATGAAGTGGAAACACTCAAATCTAAAAATCAGGAGATCAATCAGGCGATCAATGAAAAATATAGCGACATCATTGGGCAAAGTCAAATTATGCAACGCATCTTTCAAACCATTGAACGCGTGGCTCAAACGGATGCCAACGTTTTAATTCTTGGCGAGAACGGAACTGGCAAAGAATTAATCGCACGTGCAATACATAGAAACTCCGCACGCAAAAATGAATCGTTTGTGAGTGTGGACTTGGGTTCAATAACAGAAACCCTTTTTGAAAGTGAATTATTTGGTCATAAGCGCGGAGCTTTTACCGATGCAAAAGAAGATCGGGCTGGTCGATTTGAATTAGCCAATCAAGGGACATTATTTTTAGATGAAATCGGAAATTTAACTATGCCTTTGCAGGCGAAGTTGCTTACGGCAATACAGAATAAAAAGGTGAGCCGCGTTGGCGCGAATAAAGAAACGCTCATCGACTTGCGATTGATTTGTGCTACTAATCTTCCGCTATACGAAATGGTAAAAGAAAATCGTTTTCGCCAAGACTTACTGTATCGTATCAATACTATTGAAATTGAAATTCCACCGTTGCGAGATCGAATTGAAGACATTCCTTTGTTAGCTCATCATTTCCTTAAGCATTATTCAACCCGCTATAGCAAAAACATAACTAAGATAAGCGAAGGCGCTATGGCACGCATGACAAAACATCCGTGGCCGGGAAACATCCGTGAGTTGCAACATTCATTAGAGCGCGCTATTATTTTGAGCAACTCATCGGTACTACAGCCAGAGGATTTTAATTTCGCTGCACCCATTGTAAAGGAAGGTGATCAACAAATTAATTTAGATCAGTTTAATCTCGAAGAAGTAGAGAAGCTGCTTATCAGAAAAGTTTTAAAAAAATACAACGGAAATATAACGCAAGCTGCAGC
>Ga0163151_10005006_pt1 | contig 17294 bp, 16 predicted proteins | sample OliLakLV19MP5IB2_FD_145596 | JGI IMG/M metagenome (GOLD analysis project Ga0163151, IMG submission 145596) | Freshwater microbial mat bacterial communities from Lake Vanda, McMurdo Dry Valleys, Antarctica - Oligotrophic Lake LV.19.MP5.IB-2 | ecosystem: Environmental > Aquatic > Freshwater >...
AAAACTTAACTCAACTCCTAGAAAATGCTTAGGATATTTGACACCTAAACAGAAGCTGGATATACTCCTCAAATCTACATAACTGCACAGGTGGTGAAATTCAACTTAGAATGCAGGAAAGTATAAAAAGCTTTATTTTAATCCCATAGTAGTGTATAATATCCCTATGTTTTTGATTCCGCTCATTGCTATCTGGGCAGTTATTCTAATAACAAATTTTTCCTTTTCAGCTTGGATTTCAGGCTGGGATAATTTGCACCCGGAATTCAATTTTGGATTAAATATCCAACGTTCACTATTTGCAGTTTGGCAAGAATACCAAGGCTTGGGGCTTTTAGGAGGAATGGGTCACGCTTCAGATTTAGTCCGTCAACTTTTCCTAGGCTTTATCTCTCCAATTCTTCCAGAGTATTTATTAAGACAGGTTTATCTTTTTCTAATGCTTATTACCGGGCCTGTTGGGGTTTACTTTCTACTAAATAAAATTTTACTAAAAGATTTACCAGAAAAAACCAGAAAGCTCTCAAGCCTGGCAGGTTCTTTGTCCTATCTTTTAAATCTTGCAACTATTCAAACATTCTATTTGCCATTCAGTTCTTTTACTCATCACTTCGCATTTTTACCTTGGTTAATATATTCAGTATTAAATTATTTTAAGAATCCTGGTAAAAAATCAATGATTATTCTTGCAGTAATTAATTTACTTGCAACACCACAATCATACGTTCCAACAATCTTTGTTGTCTATTTTATAGTTCTATTAATGATTTTAGGTTATGAGATTTTCTCAAAAAGAACTTTAGATCAATTTAGAAAAGCATCAAAAGTTTTATTAATAACGTTATTAATAAATGCTTTCTGGCTTTTGCCTTTTGTATATTTCACTTTCACAAATACTTCGGTTGCGTTCAGTTCAAAAATTAATCAATTAGCAACTGAAGAAGTTTTTTTAAGAAATAAACAATATGGCAATCTTGCAGACGTTCTTTTATTAAAAGGATTTTGGTTTGAGAATACCGATTTTTTAATAGCTGAAGATAGGTATGAATATGTACTAACAGGTTGGAGAGAGCACCTTAAAAAACCTGCAACTTTGATTGCTGGTTTCTCAGTAGTAGCTGTTATATTTTGGGGTCTTATCTCTTCGTTCACAAAAAAAAGAAAATACAGATGGCTCCTATTATTTTTGTTTTTATTCCCATTCACAATCCTCGCAAACAATACCCCAGTCTTTAAAATCATAGATGAGTTCATTTATAAATTACCTTTAGTCGCTCAAGCATTCAGGTTCCCTTACACAAAAATGTCACTTCTTGCAGGGCTTATATATAGTCTGTTATTCGCTTTTGGAATAGCCGATCTCTTAGAAAGAATGACAAAATATCTAAAGCAAAAAACTCTTCATGGCCTATTTTTTATTTGGATAGTCCTAACATTGGGCGCTTTTACTTTTCCAGTATTTCAAGGAAAATTATTCTATCCTCAAACAAAAGCAGACATCCCTCAAAAATATTTTCAAACTTTTGAATTTTTAAATAGACCAGAAAACAAGGGCAGAATTGCTAATCTTCCCCAAAACAATTTCTGGGGTTGGAGTTTTTATGATTGGGGTTATAGTGGATCAGGTTTTATATGGTATGGCATTGAATCACCGGTTTTAGACAGAGCCTTTGATGTTTGGAGTAGAGAAGGTGAAAATTATTACTGGGAATTATCCTATGCTCTTTCAATAAAAGATAAAGCCTTGGTTGAAAGTGTTCTAAATAAATATCAAATTAAATGGGTAATGATTGATGAAAGCTTGGTAAATGTTTATGGCAATAATGTTAATTATCTTGAGGTTATTAATTCACTTACTGAAAATAACGGCTCACTTAAGTTAGTTAAAACAATCGGTAAAATAAAATTATATGAAGTAAATGCTTATAAGAAAGTAGATAACTTTGTATATGTAACAGGCGAATTACCAAACGTAAATTCAAAAAATCAATGGAATAATATTGATAACTTCTATCATTTAAATGGTGAGTACAAAACAACAGGTAATTTAAATTCTGAAGGGAAATCATACTATTATCCTTTTGCAAGTTTATTTACTGGCAAAAATCAGGATGATATTCAACTTGAAATAGAAGAAATTGATGACTATATATTATTTAGATCAAGACTCCCAGATGGCATAGAAAACTATGATATTAAAATTCCAGAATTTAATAATAATGAATTGGTCTGGGTTGATACTGAAGGTCTGACTCAGGTAGCTTACTACAGTCCAAGAATCCAATCAGATGGTATGAATCTTGAAATTGTTGTCCCTAAAAGCTATGGATACTTTGGCACAAAATTAGATGTTTTTAATATTCCAGGACTCGACAAGCCTCAAGAGTGTGATCAACTAAATTCTGATTCAGGTATTAAAACTGGCGAATTATCAAATAAAGTTGTAGAAGAAGGTGGTTTCAAAATGTTAAGACTTTACTCTAAAAATACTAAAAACTGCAGCGCCTCATATTGGCTTCCTAATTTATCTCATAAATATGCTTACATGGTTTCAATTTTAGCTAAGAATAACGAAGGTAAAACTTTAAGGTTTTGGGTAGAAAATCTCAGCACCAAAAAAACCGAAATGGAATCTTATCTTCCAGAGAATAAGGATTTAAAATTCTCACGTTTCATAATCCCACCACTTCAAGAAGATGGTTTAGGTTATTCGCTTCATATTGATAACGTATCAATAGGTGATTTCCCGTCAAGCAATGATTTATATCAACTTGCAATCTTCCCAATTCCGTATGAATATTTATCACAGATTTATTTTGAAAAAGGCGATTCAAATAACTTGCAGTATTTTGAAGATTTCAGTGTAGTACATCCTAACCCCAGCCTTTACAAAGTAAATATTACAAACCCAGAAGGTAAAACCTTAGTTTTGTCTCAGTCCTTCGATAAAGGCTGGATGGCTTTTAATATGACAGGCCTGAAACTTAACCTGATTACTGATCATTTTAAAATTAACAACTGGTCCAACGGCTGGAATATAAATGGCCTTAAAAATAACTCAGAAATAATTATTTTCTATGTACCTCAACTTTTAGAATTTGCAGGTTTTATATTTTTGGGCTGGGGATTTGGGTTTATCTTTCTTGAAAAAACTAAGAGACACTAATAACTCTCGTATCTTCTGACGGACTCTCAATATTAAGACGAGTAACGCTCTCTTTTAAATGATCACTAATCTTATCAGCCCACTCAATTAAAACCACATTAGAAGGTTCTGTTAAAATCTCCTCCAAACCGGAATTTTTCAAATCAATACTTTCAAGTCTATATAAATCAATATGATAAAAAAAATTCTTCTGTTTAGGAATTGGATACTGTCTGATTATCAAAAAAGTAGGGGAGACGATTCGGTCTTCAATCCCCAAGCCTAAGGCAAATCCCTGAGCAAAAGTAGTCTTCCCAGCTCCCAAATCCCCCGACAAAGCAATAATCCCGCCATTTAAAAAATCCTTCGCCAAATCCTGCGCCAATAATTTCGTTTCCTCAGCAGACTGTGTTTTAAATGTTTTCATAACAAGCTGTCATTCCTAACGTTTCTTAAATTTATAAAAAGTATATCCTGCACCACCCCCAACAACTCCCAACCCTAAAAATACCAAAACCCAATTCACTCTTTTCTCCTCTAAAACTCTGATCTCCTCCTTAGGAGTGATATTATCGCTTTTCGTAGCCTCACCTGCAACTGAAGCAATTTTAATCTCATAAGCCCGCGACGGAGCTGCTTTCGTTAAGCTCTCTTCTAAAGAATCCTCGCTCTCAACTTCCTCACCCGGCTCTTCTTCCGGCTGCCCAGATTTCGTTGGTTCAGGAATATTTACTGCATTAATCTTAACACCCAACTCATTGCTCCAAGTCGGGCCTCCTCCAGAGTCCGTATACCTCCCCACCTTAAAAACGTAACTTCCTGTTCCGTCAAAACCAGAATCTTCTATATCAGGACGAACCTTAATTTTCCCCTCCCATTTACCGTCCTTATCAGTTTCTACTCTGAACTGATTAGAGTAAGACGAATTATTTTTAATCCAGGAATTTCCAATAAAACTCTCGCCGAAATAATTAGAAGAATCACTTTTCTTAAATGCTCCTTTCAAATGGAATCTCGTGGTAGCTTTATCTGGCAAACTTAGAAAAACAGAAATCTCAAAATCCTGATCGGAATTAATCTCAGAAGGCAAATCTTTTATAATAAAAGCATTATCAGATTTGGAAGGTGTTGCAGATGCAGAGACTCTGGAGGGGGAGGGAACAGGTTGAGAAATAGGTTGAGTGCTGGAACTGCCGGAGCCAATATTGAATTTGAATACCGTACTCCAATCACTCCAAATCTCATTTTTATCTTTCGCCTTAACCCGCCAACTCCAGTTCCCATTCGGCAAACCCTGAGGTGAATACGAAAAGCTGTTAGTGTATGAAGATTTATCAGGAGAAGAAAAGTCAGCTGTATTGTCAACCTCAATCCTAAAACAAGACCCACCCTCAATGCACCCTCCTGTATATTCCCAGATTAACTTTGGGGATTTACCTTCATTAGAATTATCAGATGGTGAAATGAGGTTGGGGGCGTCTGCTGCAAATACACTTTGGGCCAACAAAAAACCCAGAGAGAATAAACTAGTGATTAAAAAATGCTTACCAAGCATGTAAGGCATTTGCTAATTAAATATACCACTTCTGCAATTTTTCGTTGCCGCTACGGTATATGCCAGTAAAGCGTCACAGTTCCGTTTTTATGATCAACGAAAACCCCCTTACCCACAGTCCCCGTCAGATAACAAGACTTAGTGTCCTGTGTCGCGTATGCATCACCATCCTCAGCTGCGTAAATCGAAGCCCCGGCAAAGTCTGCAATATCCAGTCCCGAATGAGTTCCTAAGAAGTAAACCTGTCCAAATCTAGTAGTAATATCGCCTATATTACAACTACCACCTTGAGAGCAATCACCGCCCGTATAACTACTTGTCGGCTTAGGAAATCTGCCCGAATCTATAAAAGGCTTAGGATCGACTTTATTGTTGCGCCCAATAATAACGCCGTTTTCCACACTTGCCGGAGACATAACCTCCATATGCAGATGCGGCCCGGTCGAGCATCCGGAATTGCCAACACCGGCAATTCTCTCACCTTTTTTAACCGACCCCAATTTCGTACCGGCATTAGCCAGCGCTCTGGAAATAGAATCAGTATCTGCCTTAAGCTTTGCCAGAAGATCCTGGAATTTTTTCTCATCATTTTTGGTTACTCTAAGTAGTTCTTCTTTTGCTTCTTTTTGCTGAGTCAGTTGAGTAGTGTATTTCTCCAAGTCCTTCTTTAACTTCTCCTGCTCAACTTGGCGGGTTTCCCGGTCAACTTTCTGGTCATTATAAGTAAGCTTTGTCGCCTGTAGTTGGTACAGTGTTTTCTGGTCGTAAGCTTGGGCAACCTGTATATATTTAATCTTAGTAAGTAAATCTGTGATACTTTTGGAAGAGAAAAGCAGGGTCAAAGGCGAAGTAGTGCTTGATTCCTGATAATTTTCAACAATTCGCGCAAGTAGGATTTCAGAAATAACATCAACTGAATCCGAAAGCCTCTCAATCCGCCCGGATAAATCATTAATTTCTTTATCTAACTTCTTCAGTTGAAATTCAGTTTCCTCAATTTTGAGTTGAGTTAGCTTATTCTGCGCGTCGATAAATTTAAGCTGTGAACTTAATGTTTTCTCCTGAGCATAAGCCTGGGCAAGTTGCGTCTCAACCTCTTTGATTTCCTTTCTTTTATTTGCCAACTGCGAAGCAAGCTCATCATAGCCCTGAGCAAAAGCACTAGAAATCGGAGATAAAAAACAGGAAACCAGAAGCACTAATACAACTAATATTTGAAACAACTTCATAAAGCATTATTTTAAGTATCTTCTAACCGCAGAGAATGACCCAATAAACCCAATGATCATTGCGGAAGTGAGTACTACAAGTAGAAGTTGCAGCATAATCAAAGGGGACACCGGCAATATACCAGGAATCTCACTAAGTTTAGGCTGTAAAAATGGAGTGAAGTACCAGATGACTATGTATGATCCAGTCCATGCCGTAGCTGCGCCTACTGTGGCATAAGTAATACCTTCCCAAATAAATGGGGCTCTCACAAACCAGGTAGATGCTCCGAGTAATCTCATTATTTCAATTTCATTCCGTTTAATTCTTATTTTAAATCCTATAATCATGAGTATTATTAGTACCGAAAAGACAATCAAAAACCCGACAATTATCCCACCGACCCATCGCACTAAAGATGTGCTCTCCAAAACATTTTGCACCACATCTTTAGGGAATCCCACAGAGCGAACAGCCGGCTCCTTACTTAAAACATCATTTATATAATTTAAATCAGTTAACGTGTTCGTTGAAACTTCTAAAGAAGAGGGGAGCATGTTAGAGGTAACTACCTCATACATCTCAGGCTGAGCACTGTTCAGATCTTTATATATTTGAAATGCCTCTTCTTTAGAAATATACCTAAGTGACTTTACTTTTCCTGTTTGATTTAAAGAATTTTCTATTAGATCAACATCTTGTTGGGTGGTATTGTCTTTAAAAAATGCAATTACCTGAGGTTTACTTTCAAAATATTGCAAGATTTTCTGTGAGCCTAAAGCGACCAACAGGAACATCAGCAAAGTCAAAAAAGTCAAAAACATAATCATCGTCGCAGCCAAAGCCTGATACGGTGTTCTTCTGATATTCTTGCCAACGTAATTAAAAACTCTCATATATATAAATTGTTAAATTGTTTCATTGCTACTTTGTTGTTTGCTTTTTTAGCAATTTAACAATGAAACAATAATCTAATGTATCTCGTACTTTCCTTCTTTTTTATCTCGAATAATTTTTCCATCTCTGACAGAAATAACCCGTCTCTTTAAAGTGTTAACTATTTCTACGTTATGAGTTGCCATTAGCACTGTTGTCCCCCAGGAATTAATTTCGTTCAAAAGTTGAATAACCCCCCATGAAGTTTGCGGATCTAAGTCCCCGGTTGGCTCATCGGCTAAAAGAATATCCGGCTTACCGATTATTGCCCTGGCAATTGCAGTTCTTTGCGCCTCTCCTCCTGAAAGTTGATTAGGAAATAAATTTCGCTTTGGCCAAATCTCAAATAATTTTAATATCTTCTCAACTTCCTTTACAATCTCCACATCAGAGTGTCCTCTAACCTCTAAGGCAATTGCCACATTCTCAAAAACAGTTCTATCGTCTAAAAGTTTGAAATCCTGAAAAACAAAGCCTAATTTTCTTCTGTAAAACGGCAATTGTCCCGATTTAATATCAGCAATATCTTTATCAAAAACAAGTATCTTACCTGAAGATGGCGCATACTCTTTAGCAACCAGTCTTAAAAGTGTCGATTTCCCAGCCCCAGATGGTCCAACCAAAAAAACAAACTCACCAGCTTCAACTTCCAAATTCACATCAGAAATGGCCAGTGCGCTGCCATACTTTTTAGAAATATTCTCAAATTTAACAATTGATTGGGACATTTTAATTTCTGATCACCTAGTTGACCTAATTTCTAAGAAATGACAAAGTCCAAATTGGTTATTGGGATTTGTTCAGACCAATTAGAAATTTATAGTTCTTAACGTGCAGAGTTTAGAAGAAAAACTAAACGCTATACGCTACTCTCTATACCCTGACTTATTGAACTTCTTCAACTCGACCAACATCCATAAACCAGCCTGCACCTGTAGCTTTATTGGTTTCGCCAAACACTTTAACTTTTTTATTCTCGAAAGTGGAGAGATCAACAACGGAAGAGGTGAGTGCAACCGGAGTTGCGCCGTCGCGCATTAAAAGATGAGTTCCCTCTGAGGTGTCTATTCCTTTAGTGGTAGGCTTTTTAGAAACTTTCCCTTCAGCAAAATCTCGGAAAGTTCGGGTATCTTCAGCTGCATGTTCTGGGGTTTTAGTAATTAAAGGAATCCCAGCGCTTCCGGTTCCGCCACTTGAAGAAGCCATCAAATACCCAGTTCCAGCCCCGGCAATAACGGAGATTACTAAAACTGCAATAAGAAGCTTAAAGTTCAAACCTGCTTTCATTCTATGGATTCCAGACTCATCCTGGTCAGTATTTAGAGGACGCATACGTAATTAATTGTAACATACTTTAAGAATTTGCAAAGACCATTGGCGTCATTGCGACACCATGAAATGGCGAAGCAATCTCACGAAGCTGGGATTTAGTTCTAATTTAACTTAACAATATTTCCCTCAATAAACTTATCCAAATCCCCATCCAAAACCCCCTCAGCATTCGAAGTTTCGATATCTGATCTTAAATCCTTAACCATTTTATAAGGATGTAAAACATACGACCTGATTTGTGTTCCCCACGAAGCCTGAGTATGCGAGCCCTTTAATTCTTTCTTCAGTTCCAACTGCTCAATCCGCTGCTTCTCCCATAATTTACCCATCAACAATTTCAGCGCATTTTCCCTATTCTGAAGCTGTGATCTCTCAGTCTGACAAGTCACTGTAATCCCCGTCGGTTTATGAACTAGTCTCACCGCAGTTGAAACCTTATTAACATTCTGACCTCCAGCTCCGCCAGAACGAAAAGCTTCAAATACCAAGTCACCCTCATTTATAGAAACCTCAGCTGCATCCTCAATAACCGGCAAAGTCTCAACCAAAGCAAATGAAGTCTGTCTGAGGGAATCAGCATTGAAAGGGGATTGTCTAACCAGTCTATGCGTTCCAGACTCCCGACGCAGCATCCCATACCCGTAAGGCGCATGCACAATCATCGACATCGTCTTAATACCAGCCTCCTCGCCAGCCGATTCATCAGTCACCTCGCACTGCCAACCCTTTTTCTCAAAATATCTTTGGTACATCCTCGCCAGCATAGCTGCCCAATCCATAGCCTCAACTCCACCAGTCCCAGAGTGAATCGAAATAATCGCCTCAGATTCATCATGCGGTTCTGACAAAAATAATTTTAATTCCAATTCCGAAAGCTTCTCTTCAATCTGATCAGTCTCTAGAGTTAAATCCTCAACCATCTCTTCTTCAGAAGAAATCTCAACCGCATTTGCGATTCTGGTTTCTAATTCTTCAAGAGTTGCAACAGTTTTCTGTTTTTCTGAAAGCTGACGACTGACAGCTGAAGCCGCCCTCTGATCCCCCCAAAACCCCTCCTTCATAGTCTGCGCTTCTAATTCCCGAATCTCCCGATGCAGCGCGTCCACATCAATCTGCTCCTTAATCTTAGAATAGCGTATCTTCAAATCTTTCAATCTCTGCTGAATTTCTTCCATATCTTTATTGAGTGCACAACCACTTTGTGCTATACTAGTCACAGATCACGACGAAAAGCCCCTCTTAAGATTCTGTGCTTAAGAGGTTCTTTTCATTTTAGACCCTTTAAACTCCAATTTATTTTTTAGTTCATTCATAAACGCCAAATCTTTTTCTGCGGATTTCTTAAGAAGTCCGGAGTATTTCTTTGAGTTTGGAATAAGAACTTTATGTAACTTACCCTCTGCTTTTAAGTATTTAACGAGACAATAAAAGTCTCCGTCCCCAGTTACGATAACGGCCTTATTATAATTTGGATACTCAATCATAGCTTGTAAAACTAATTCTGCATCAACATTCCCTTTAACCTTGCCATCCTTATTCCTAAAAGTAGGCTTAAAAATTAAATGAAAACCAAAGTCCTGCAAACTTGAATATAAATCACTATTACCAGGAACAAACCCAATAAAATAATAAGCTTTAGTAATCTGATATTTTTCCGCCAGGTAGATCCTGAATCTTTTAAAATCCAATTTCCACCCCGAATCCTGAATCGCCAAGTTTAAATTCTGCCCATCAATAAAAGCAAAATTTATCTTCTGAATTCCTTCCATGAGGGAATTATAACTTAAAAACGGATTAAGAACTTAGAGTCTAAAACGAAGTGCAGCACCCTTTAGGTAAAATTAACTACCCTAAAGGGGGTTGCATTTACTATGCCACAAGCAGTTTTCCAAAGTTTATCAACAGAAGAATCAGCCGCCCTCGAACCTTTTGTTATATTTGCTAGACAACTTCACTCATACCTTAACGCCTGAATTGGATCAAGTTTAGAAGCTCTAATCGCTGGAGCTACCCCGAATACCACACCAACTAACATCGAAAAACCAAATGATAACGCCACCGACCATAAAGTGATCGTTGTAGTGATAAAATAATTAGCAATTAAAGCTGCAATTATCCCCAGCAAAATCCCTAAAACCCCTCCAACCCCAGATAAAGTCAAAGCCTCAATCAAAAACTGATTCCTTATGTCTTTGGAACGTGCTCCAAGCGCTTTACGCAACCCTATCTCCCTAGTCCTTTCAGTTACCGAAACCAGCATAATATTCATTACCCCAATTCCTCCAACCAAAAGCGAAATCGCCGCAATTCCTCCTAAAGCGATAGTTAGAACCCCGGTTATTTGAGAAATAGTAGACAATGCCTGCTCTTGAGTCTGGACTGTAAAATCCTCCGGCGATATTCGTTTCTCCAAAGTCTTAGAAATTTCCCCTTGAATTGGTTTTATATCTTCAGTTTTGTTAGCAGAGACATAAATCGCGTTCGGCTGCTCCACCCCAAATTGTTTGCGCACTGCCTCAAGAGGCAAGAATGCAGAGTTATCCTGATCAATCCCAAAAGTCGCCCCGCGCGCCGTCGTCACCCCAATAACCTGATATTTAGAATTCCCGATAATAATAGTTTTCCCAATTGGGTTTGAATCCCCAAATAAATTCTTAACCGCCGTCGGTCCCAAAACCGCCACCCGTTTTCCCGAGTTGGCCTCCGCCTGATTAATAAAACGGCCTCTATCAACTTTAACCGAAGTAACAATTTTCGTATATGTATCCTCAACTCCTGAAATACTCATATTCTTACTCTCATTACTGTTATATTTAGCCGAAGCCGCCTTTTGAGTTACAGTCGAAACATCCGCCTTCCCCTTAAGTTCCCGCTTCAAATTAGTCACATCAGAAAACTGCAGTCTATTAACAGTCGACCCTCCAGGTCCTCTTCCCGCCCCAGTTTGCCCCGGAATCACAAATATTAAATTAGATCCAAAAGAAGAAATCTGATTGGTTATAAAACTCTGCAACCCCGTTACCAGTGCCACTAAAATAATCACCGAAAAAACCCCAATCACAATTCCCAAAACCGTCAAAAAAGACCTCATCCGATTTCTTAAAATAGCGATAAAAGATAATTTGAGTGTTTCTAGTAAATTCATGATTGGCTAATGGCGTATGGCTCGCTTCGCTATATGGCTTACGGTTTTTTGCTTTTACCATCAGCCACGCGCTATCTGCCATCTGCTATTTCGTATCATCCCCTTTCTCATTAGTAATTTCCCCATCCTTAACTCGAATAATTTTATGAGCATTTTTCGCAGTCACCGAATCATGAGTAATCAATATTATCGTCCGCCCCTCTTTATGTAATTGTTTAAGCAACTCCATAGCCTCAGCCCCGGATTTAGAATCCAAATTCCCGGTTGGTTCATCTGCAAAAATAATATCTGGATTCGTAACCAAAGCCCGGGCAATTGCTACTCTTTGCTGCTGACCACCCGAAAGCTGAGACGGCCGGGAATTATACTTATCAGAAAGCCCAACCGAATCTAATGCCTTCTTCGCTCTTTTTGCCCGGTCACCCGCTGAAACCCCCGAATAAATTAAAGGCAACGCCACATTCTCAACAGCAGACGTTCTATTAAGCAAATTAAAACTCTGAAATACAAACCCAATTTTTTCATTTCTGAGTTTAGCCAGATGATCATCTTTCAAATGTGACACATCCATTCCATCAAGATGATAGGAGCCTGAAGATGGATGATCAAGTAGACCTAGAATATTCATCAAAGTCGATTTGCCCGACCCTGAAGGACCAACAATAGCCACAAAATCTCCTTTTTCTATATCCATATCAATATCTTTTAGCGCCTGAAAAGTTAATTCCTCATCAAGCTGGAAAATCTTATTTACTTTTGTAAGTTTAATCAGCGACATATTTTAAACATGTCATTCTTGGCTTGACCAGGAATCCAGGCTGATTTTCTGGATCCCGCATCAAGTGGGGGATGACAACTATTGTCCGGGAAATTTAAATCCATTGTTGTTCGTAACTTTTACAGCCTGAGGATTCGTCACAACTTGATCACCTGCCGACAACCCCGATTTAACCTCAATTTCTGTATCAGATTGCAAACCCGTCTCGATTTGTACTTTCTCGTAACTTTCGCCTCTTTTAACATAAACCTCTTTCTCATCAATTAAAGCCTCAATAGGAATAACCAGAACATTATTAACCGCGTCTGTAATGATGTCCGCCTGCCCATTCAAACCCGCAACAAAATTAATCTCCGGCTTACCCAGGGATAATTTAACAATCACCACAGTAGCCCCTGAATCTGTGGTCTCGGTTACTGGTGTAACCTTTGAAACTGTGGCATTAAAAGTCTGATCAGGATAAGAATTTAAAGTAATGGCTGCAGTCTGCCCTAACTTAACCCTCCCTAAATCAGACTCATCAACTTCTGCCTCAAAAACGTATTGCGAATCATCAACAATTTGAGTGATAACATCTGCCGCTGAAACGATCTGCCCTACATTAGGGTCAGCTTTCGTTATAACACCTGAAAGCGGAGCATAGATATACGCATCCTGAAAACTTCTTTGGACTGACTTTATATCGTCAAACGCATTGTCCCGAGCCTTCTGCGCCGCCGTTCGCTCTTCCTGCTGGGTAAAATCCTCATCCCCATCGTTATCTTTAACATCATCCTCAACCCGCTTCGCCGCCGCGTCTTTTGCAACAAACGTATTCCGCGCCTGCTGCAAATTAATAGCTAAATCCTGTGTATCCAGTCCCGCAATTAAATCGCCTTTCTCAACTCTATCTCCAGCCCTAACCGAAATCTGATTCAATTTCCCCGAAATCTTAAACCTCAAATCCGCCGAATCCGTCCCCTCCAAAGTCCCCGAACTGGAAATAACCGACTTAACCTCCCCGGTCCTAACCTCAACAGTCTGAACAATTTCGACCGTAGGTTTTGGCCAAAAATAATAAGCAGAAGCTCCGATAATAATTAGAAGTGCTGTTACCCAAATTTTCTTAGGTAAATGCCAGAATTTTAAAACCATAAGCAGTCGCATAAAGCGAATCTATCATAGCAAGAAATGACCCCTTTGTGGGTGAGTGAAACTACATTATTTTATAATTACTGTCACTTGTCATTCCGAGCCTAGTCGAGGATGACCATTCATTGATTATACGCAGGTAAAAAAGTACAATTTACGCATGATTCTTTGGATCAACACCTCTGACAGAAAAAAAATAGAAGTCGCCCTAAAAGATAATGGGGAAGTAATAAAAACCAAATCCGCCGAAAACGACTTCGGCTCCCAGGTCCTCCTAAATTTAATTACAGAAATCCTAAAAGAAAATAATCTGGAATTTAAAGATCTAAAAGCCGTAGAAATAGAAAAAGGCCCCGGTTCCTACACCGGCTTGAAGGTCGGAGCCTCAGTAGCCAATGCCCTGGGATTCTCTCTAAACATTCCTGTGAACAACAAAAAAATGGAAACGGAATTGATTTACTAGTAATTTGCTATACTAAATTTCATGAAGCTGTCCCATTTTTTCCTGCCCCATCCCGAAACCCACAAAAAAGCCCATCTCTTATCATTTAAAGCACTATTCGTTTACATCGCTTTTTTTGTAATTCTTTCTCTGACTTTCAGAGGAGTGAATGTTTATAAACCAGGAGTTTTAGGAGTTGAATCCTCCGTAAGCCAACAGGAATTAATTAGGTTAACTAATGTTGAGCGTCAAAAGAATGGTTTATCTCCGGTCACTGAAGACCAAAGACTAAATGCGGCAGCTTTAGCCAAAGCTCAAAATATGTTTGAAGAAGATTACTGGGCTCATTTTTCCCCAAGCGGCAAAGACCCCTGGGGTTTCATAAACGGCGCCGGTTATAAATTCACTTACGCCGGGGAAAACCTGGCTAAAAGTTTCTACCAATCCGATGAAGTAGTCAAAGCCTGGATGGCCTCACGCACCCACAAAGAGAATATTTTAAATAAGCACTACCAAAATATCGGCATCGCTGTTTTAGAAGGCACGCTTAATGGCGAGAAAACAACTTTGGTAGTCCAGGAATTCGGTTCCCCGGTCGATGTCGCCATCGCCCAGGCTCCTGGAGTCCAAAGTATCCAAACCAGCGCCGAGGTAACAACCACAGAAAGTGAAGAAATTGCGGAAGCAAGTCCTGCTATTGTCTACTCAAGTCCTGAAGTCAGAGCTCAAACCCTAATTGCCTCAGAAAAACAAACATCTGAAGACGTCCTTTCTGATCCTTACCTGGCAGTAAAAGTCGCCGGTCTGTCCTTACTATTTGGATTATTTCTTCTTATCGCCGTTGATTTGTATATTGTCAGAAGAAGAGCCATCTATCGAGTTACCTCAAGTCATTTACCACATTTAGCCTTAATTTCCGTCTCCGCCAGCGTGTTATTTAATCTAAGTCCCGGACAAATCTTATGAAAAAGTTCTTTAAAAAAAATCTATTAAGTAATGTCTTTTTACTAGTCAGCCTTATTCTGATTATTGCCAGTTTCTTCTATCAAGACAGCAATGCCTGGCAATACAAAATCATCTTTTTAACAGTAGTCATTTATTTAGCCTCAGCAATCCTCCATCACCATTTCGATAAAAGTTTGACTTTTGAGGTGGGACTCGAGTATATTTTGATAGGAGCTTTGGCCTTCCTGGTTGTGTTTGGTTTGGCCATTTAGGAAGTGTCATTCCCGCGCAGGCGGGAATCCAATAAATAACGTGACATAATGATCACTCTTAATTAATTGGATCCTCTCATTAAAGGATGACTTAAATATTTATGAAGGGAATTATTTTAGCCGGAGGATCCGGTACCAGACTTTATCCACTAACTTTAGCAATCTCCAAGCAACTTATGCCGGTTTTTGATAAACCTATGATTTATTATCCTCTTTCAACTCTTCTGCAGGCCGGAATAAATGAAATCCTAATCATCTCAACAGAAAGAGATCTTCCCAGATTTAAAGATCTCTTGGGCGACGGCTCCCAACTAGGTTGCAAATTTGAGTATAAAGTTCAGGATCACCCTCGAGGTTTAGCTGACGCTTTCATTGTTGGGGCAGAATTTATCGGCAGTGATAAAATAGCCATGATCCTAGGCGACAATATTTTCTATGGCTCGGAAATGGATGAAGATTTAAAACAAAACTCCAATGTCCAGGGAGCTATTGGTTTTGCGGCCCAAGTCAGAGATCCCGAAAGATACGGAGTTTATGAATTCGACGAACAAATGAATGTATTATCTATCATTGAAAAACCTGAACATCCTAAGTCAAATTACGCTAATGCCGGTTTATATTTTTTTGATAACGAAGTAGTAGAGATCGCCAAAAATGTCGTTCCTTCTGAGCGCGGAGAAATAGAAATAACCTCAGTCCTCGACGCCTACCGCCAAAAAAATAAACTCAAAGTCTGCTTACTGGACCGCGGAACAGCCTGGTTAGATACCGGAACTTTCCCCTCCATGATGCAAGCCTCTCAATTCGTGCAAGTCATCGAAGAGCGCCAGGGCTTAAAAATAGGCTGCATCGAAGAATCAGCCTACAGATCAGGGTTCATTAACAAAGACCAACTCCAAAAATTAGCAGAACCTCTACTTAAAAGCGGCTACGGAAAATACCTGATGTCGTTAGAGTAACTACATAGAAGGAGTGTTTGTCATCCCGGACCGGAGAGAGTCCAGTGGACTCTCGAGTGTCTTGATCCGGGATCCATACAAATAACTGGATTCTTGCGTTCGCAAGAATGACAATATAGTGTGATTAGAATTTATGAAATTACTAGTAACCGGAGGAGCAGGTTTCATCGGCTCCAATTTTATTCGCTATTATCTGGAAACCCATTCAAACGACTTTATCGTCAATTTGGATAAACTAACCTACGCTGGCCACGTTGAATCAACTAAAGATTTCGCCGATAATCCCAACTACAAATTTATAAAAGGTGACATCACAAAAGAAAACGATGTTGAAGAAGCAATGAATGAAGTTGATGTAGTTGTCCATTTCGCCGCTGAATCCCATGTCGATCGTTCAGTTCTGGATCCGTTAGAATTTGTAAAAACCAATGTCTTGGGAACAGGACAACTCCTCCAAACGGCTCTTAAGAAAAAAATCAAAAGATTCCACCACGTCTCAACAGATGAAGTATTCGGAAGTTTAAGCATGGAAGATGACCCTTTTAACGAAGACACTAAATACGATCCCAGAACTCCATACTCTGCCTCAAAAGCCGGTTCCGACCATCTTGTAAGAGCCTATTCCGAAACCTATGGCTTGCCAATCACCATAACTAATTGCGCCAACAACTTCGGCCCCTTCCATGAACCAGAAAAATTAATTCCCCGTTTTATAACAAATTTACTGGAAGATAAAAAAGTCCCCCTCATGGGCAAAGGTGAAAACATCAGAGAATGGCTTTACGCGAGGGATCATGCCGCGGCCATCGATCTGGTTCTGCAAAAAGGAATAGTGGGGGAGACTTATTGTGTAGGCGGCGAGTCTAAAACAAATCTCGAGATTACAAAACTGATCTTGGAAATTCTCGGCAAAGACGAGTCCTATATTGAATATGTCGAAGACCGCTTAGGCCATGATTTCCGTTACGCTATCAACGATTCAAAAATCCGCGCCTTAGGTTGGAAACCAGAACACACTTTTGAAGAATGGTTGGAAAAAACAGTTGAATGGTTTAAAGATAATCAGTGGTGGTGGAAGCCGCTTAAACAAAATGTCCCAAATCTGGATAGAACCGCCCAGGAGAAATTAAGATATGATTCAAAAAACTAACATCAATGGATTATTAGTAGTAGAAGGAGGGAAAACATTCGAGGATGATCGCGGCTTTTTCCGCGAACCTTTTAGGAGAAATGATTTTGTTGAGGCGTTAGGCTATCCCTGGGTACATGTCCAGGAAAACCATGCTTTTTCCAAAAAAGATGTCCTACGAGGTATTCATATAGCTCCTTGGGACAAGTTTATTTATTGCCCCTATGGTGAAGTCGTTTCTATCGTAGTTGACGTCCGCCCTCACTCTGCTACCTTCAAGCAAGTTTTTCAAATGCAAATTGGTTTTTCAAATAAG
>Ga0163151_10005007_pt1 | contig 17293 bp, 30 predicted proteins | sample OliLakLV19MP5IB2_FD_145596 | JGI IMG/M metagenome (GOLD analysis project Ga0163151, IMG submission 145596) | Freshwater microbial mat bacterial communities from Lake Vanda, McMurdo Dry Valleys, Antarctica - Oligotrophic Lake LV.19.MP5.IB-2 | ecosystem: Environmental > Aquatic > Freshwater >...
TCAGGAAGCAGTACCGCAGGAGAGGCGCCCAAATCGCTCGTGATAGCGACTGAGGTTCCGTCCTCTGCTTTGACCCGTACGCTCGCAGACCCAAGTATGTGTCCCGTGTCGCGAAGCATGATGGAGAGTCCTGGCGCCACCTCGCGCTCCTGGTGATACTGCAGTACTTCAATGCGTGATAGAAATGCTTCGATGTCGTGTTCGTCATAGAGTGCGGCAAGTCCCTGCGTCTCTGCTTTGCCCCGCAGAATATGCGCGGAATCGCGCAGGATAAGTTCTGCGAGATCACGGGTTGGCGGGGTCATGTACACCTTTCCTTTGAATCCGTACTTCATCAACCGTGGTGCGCGACCCACGTGATCGAGGTGCGCATGGGTAATCACGACCGCATCGAGTGATGGTACGTCGTACGGAAAATCGTCAAAGGAACAGCTTTCGCAGTAATCTTTCCCTTGCTCAATACCACAGTCGACAAGAATCTTGCCCCGCGCTCCCTCAATGAGAAAGTTGGACCCCGTTACCTGCCCCGCGCCACCATAGGGCGTGAGCGTCAGAGAACTTACGCCTTTTTCCATATAGTGCGTGCGGCAACCGTGTAGGCAACAAGCGCTCCTAGCGTATCCATGACGATATCGATGCTGGTATCAAACGCGTAGTTTGCTTCGCGTGGCACACCAAAGACATACTCGAAGACTTCCCATCCAACAAACGCAAGCAGCAGAGACAGTATGAAGTAACGCACGTTGCGCGTATTAATGATTCCAACCGCAAGAACACCAAGCGCAAGTCCGCCAAGGAAGTGCATGGGCAAATCGAACCAGACGTATTTCCAGAATATGAAATTCTCTACCGCCCACCACTCAAGAGCGGCAAGTACGGTGCATAACAAAAGCGCAGCAACCAGCCACCGAGTTCGCATATCGACTATTCTAGCGCAGAAATCCCCGCCAGAGGCGGGGATTTCTGCGGAACCATCCTTACGGCAACTCATGAAAATAGGTGGGTGCCCGCACGAGCGTCCGTTAGACCATAAAATGCTCACCCGGACTGCACGGATATAAGGCTCCCTGAGTTGACGCAAGTTGCATTGAAGGACGGCTCCGGGGTCCAGTATACTCCTTCGCCATGAAGGATCTGTGTATAAGTGAAACGGCCCCGAACAGGGGCCGTTTCGCGCACGCTTCCCTTCTTATTCGAGGATTCCGTCCAAGTTTACGTCGTAGAGAATCTGTTCTCCGACGAGGCGGTACTCGAGGATGCCAGTGTCGCCGAGCCACAACTTAATTTCGCGCTCTGCTTCAGCAGGAGCATCAGAACAGTGAACGAGGTTACGTACGGCACGATCATCCACTGCTGAGATTGCGTAGGAGTCAATCGTGAAGTCACCACGGATAGTACCCACATCTGAAGTCGAGGGCTCAGTGCCACCCACAAGTTTCTTAACCACCGCAACTGCCTGGTTACCTTCCCAGACCATCATGATGACCGGACCTGACATCATGAACTTTGCATTCGTACCGATGATGTCCTTACCGTAATCAATTGCCTCCTTCTCGATAGGAAGCCCCGCTTCTGTGCGGTTTGCGACAATACCCGTTCCCTTCTTAAGGAACCATGCGTCATCCTTGCCGTAATGATCCCAGATACGCTTCTCGTCTAGTACGGTGAGCGAGATATGGACGAGCTTGAGTCCGGTGCGCTCGAAACGACGAATGACTTCACCAACGAGTCCGCGCTGGACACCGTCTGGCTTTATGAGAACGAACGTACGTTCATGCTTTGGATGAGGGTTGGGCATAGGTATAAAATTAAAAATGGCTTTGCGGGCCGTGAATGAGCGGACTATAGCACGACTTATACGCTCTCGGAAGGGCGGCGCGTGACGACCAACGCTTCTCCGTCTTCAAGGATAATCGTGTGCTCAAAGTGCGCTGAACGGCTCCCGTCCTTGGTGCGATAGGTGTACCCGTCAGATGCGATGGTGACCCCGCCCTTTCCTTCGTTCGCAATCGGTTCAAGCGCAAGCACCATGCCCTTCTTAAGCATTGGTCCGGTTCCTTTGCGTCCTGCGTTCGCAATCCACGGCTCTTCATGCACATGGTTTCCAACACCGTGTCCACCCAGCAGCTTCACGACTGAGAATCCGGTTCCTTTGTATGCGCTTTCGGTTGCGTATGAAATATCACCAACCCGATTTCCAGGGACTGCGGCAAAGATAGCCGCCTCAAGCGCTGCTTGTGTTGCGTCCATGAGTTTCTGCGCATTTGCGTCCACCTTCCCGACAGGAACCGTTACTGCGCTATCGGTAACAAATCCATCATGGATAAGACCAAGATCGAGCGAGATGATGTCGCCTTCCTTAAGGACCTTCGGCGACTCGTTTGGAATACCATGCACCACTTCTTCGTTTATAGAAATACAGAGCGTTGCAGGGTAGGGCCGGGTCGAACGGTCGGGCGTGTAACCCTTGAATGCAGGGAGATCCCCACCATCACGAATAAGCTTCTCCGCAAGCGTGTCGAGTTCGAGCGTTGAGACACCTGGCGCAACCGCGTTCGCAACTGCTTCGAGCACCGCACCGAGCCTCCGACCTGATTCGATTACGCCCGCCCGCTCCTTGTCGTTCGTAATGATCATGCAAGCTTTGCCTTGATATCCGCAGCAATCTCTTCGACAGAAGGCGTTCCATCTATTTCAACCAGGGTTCCATTCGCCTTGAAGTACTCAAGCATCGGCGCGGTACAGGTATCGTATTCTGCAAAACGAATACGAATTTGCTCCTCAGTCGCAGAGTCCGGACGGTGATCAACCTTTGCTCGCTCTATCTGACGACGAAGCGCTTCTTCCTGCGGAACCGCGAGATTCACCACCTTATACTCGCGTCCGAGCCATTCTGCCGTCTCATGGAAAATCTGTGATTGCGCGAGATTGCGTGGATATCCGTCAAATACAATGCCTTTTTCTACGGAGAGGTTGAGCATCGCATTCTCAAAGAGATAGGTTGCAAACCAGTCTGGGAAAAGGAGTCCTGAGTCATAGGCCGCGCGTACACGATCTGCGAGTGCGCCTTCACCTTCACGCAGTTCGCGGAAACGGTCCCCGGTCGAGAATCGTTCAAAGCCGAGCGTCTCTGCAAGAAGCTTGGCTTGTGTACCCTTCCCCGAACCCGGGAGACCCATAAACACGATGGTTGAAGTTCCTTTCATAGGTTTATTTTACGCTAGCAACGACATCACGAACAACGCTAACGAACGCTTCTTTCGCTTCCTCAACCTTTCCGTCTTCATTCATCACGACGGCATCCGCAAGATGTTTTGAGGCTGACTCTTCCTCATAGCGAATGCGGCGTTTCTCGAGATCTTCGTCAGTTATAGATCCACGCAGGCGCGCACGGCGCTCAAGCACTTCCCAGGACCCTCCTTCGACGTAGAGCAAGAAGAGATCTTCGCGCGGCAGCTGTTCAAGCGCCTGACGAACACCTTGCAGCTCCATTTCCTTGAACAGGATTTCTCCGTTCGCAATTCCCTCTTCAATCTCCTGACGACGCGTGCCGTATGAGTTACCGCCGAACTCTGCCCATTCGATAAACTCCGCATCGTCGCGCATGCGATCGAACTCGGCACGATCGATAAATTCGTAACTCGCATTTTCAAGTGCTGAGCGCCGAGCACGCGTCGTATACGACTTTGCATAGTGCAACTCAGGCATAGTCACACGCAGATGCTCAGCAAGAACGCTCTTGCCGCTTCCGGTCGGAGCGAAGGTGAGAATAAGTTTTCCGCGTGCCATATGGGAAGAATCTACCACGAATGAGAAACCACTCGGTGAAGAGTGGTTTCTGTTCTTTTAATATTCGCGAAGAGAAGCCTGCGCGTCGATCTTGCGAATGAGGTCGAGGAGTACGTTAACCGCGATGAGGAGTGCCGTACCGCCGATCAGGATTGCCGTGATACCAGTCAGACCCTGGACGATGAACGGAATGACGGCGAGCAAACCGAGGAAGAGCGCGCCAGGAAGTGTGATGCGGTTCACGACGTTGCCGATGTAGCGCTCGGTCTCTGGTCCTGGACGAACGCCGGGGACAAAGGCACCGGTCTTCTGAAGATTATCCGCAACGCGCTTTGGTTCAAACGTGATCGAGGTATAGAAGAAGGTGAACATCACCACGAAGATGAAGTAGAGACCGCCGTGCCACCATGGATTAGCGGAGAACGCGGTGTACCAGGTAATCGCGCCTTCAAGACCGGGAACGCCAACTGCCTGGAGACCCGCGAGAATGACCTGCGGCAAGAGGAGGAGCGAGAGACCAAAGATGATTGGCATCACGCCTGCCTGAAGGATACGGATTGGCAAGTAGGTTGCTGCTCCCTGCTGCATCGCGCTACCACGAACCTGACGAGCGTACGCAATAGGAATGGAGCGCTCAGCTTCAGAGACAAGCACCACAGCAAAGATTGTTGCGATAGCGACCGCCGCAAAGCCAAGGTATGCCGGAATGTTTGCTGCCGTTGCAGTAAAGAGGAGCTGAGAGATGCCGCCCGGAACGCCTGCGATGATGCCGGCGAAGATGATGATTGAGACACCGTTACCAATACCGAACTCAGTGATGAGTTCGCCAATCCACATGAGGAACATAGAGCCTGCGGCAACAAGGAGTACGTTTGTCGCAAAGGCAAAGGAGTCGAGTGACGACACAACACCCTGTGTTTCAAGGAGTGAGAGGAACGCAACGGCCTGGAGAATAGAAAGAGGAATGGAAAGGGTGCGGCTCCAGGTAATGAACTTGGTGCGTCCTGCCTCCCCTTCTTCCGAGTACATGGTCTTCACCTTTGGGAAGATCACGGTCGCAAGCTGCATGATGATGCTTGCGGTGATGTAGGGACCAACGCCGAGCATGACAATAGAGAGCTGGGAGAACCCGCCTCCGGAGAATACGGAAAGAAGACCGAAGAACTGGTTGTTCGCGAGGAACTGCGAGAGCGCGATCTGATCAACGCCAGGAATTGGAATAGCCGCAAGGATACGGAACACCACGAGGGCGCCAAGAAGGAAGAGGATGCGGGTGCGGAGCACCGGATCCCCGAAGATATTCTTTACCTTCGTGAGAATCGGGTTGCTCATGCTAGGAGACGACGGAACCGCCGGCGGCTTCAATTGCTGCCTTTGCGGAGGCTGAGGTTGGGATGCCGGAAATCTCAAGCTTCTTTGAGAGCGTGCCGGTGCCAAGAATCTTTGCGCGTGCGATGCGACCGCTCTTTGCTTTGACGAGTCCTGCCTTGAAGAGCGTCTCGTTGTTTACCACATCACCTGCAGTGAAGGCAGTTTCGAGGGATGCGAGGTTGATAGCTGCGTAGCGAACGCGGTCAGCACGGACCGTGCGTGCGCGGTTCTTACCGTGACCACGGAGCTTTGGAAGCTTCTTGATGAGGTCGCGCATTTCTGGGCGCATCTTGTGACCGGAGCGTGCCTTCTGACCCTTGGTACCACGACCTGAGGTCTTACCACGCTTGCCGCCACGACCGACGCGAGCCGATGTGATGCGCTGTGTCCTTGCTTTGAGAGTGTTGGTCTGCATACGTAAATATTAGCCGCGGAGTGACTTGAGCGCCATAACGGTCGCGCGGGCGATCGAGAGCTTGTTCTTGCTGCGAGAAAGAATCTTCGCAATGACGTCAGTGACACCCGCGTATTCAAGAACGGTGCGCATTGCAGAACCTGCAACCAAACCGCGACCTGGTGACGGCATGATGGAGATGACCGACGGACCAAGGATAGCGGTGACGTCATGGCGGATAGAACCGGTCTTGGTGCGAGGAACCGTGATGAGGCGGCGCTTTGCATCGCGCACTGCCTTATCAATTGCGGCTGCAGTGTCTGCTGCCTTGCCGATACCAACACCGACACGACCTTTCTTGTCGCCAATAACAACCGTAACGCTGAATGAGAAGCGGCGACCACCGGCCATAACGCGGGCGACACGGCGCACATCAAGCGTTGCCTGATCAAACTCGCTGCGTTCGCGCGGAGCACGTTCGCGACCACGGCCGCGACCACGATCACCGCCTGGGCGACCTCCACCACGACCACCGCGCATTGGCGCGCGCGTATCACCAGGAGCAGGAGCTGCTGGTACTGCTGGAGTTGGCTTCGGGTCCATGGTTGGGGTGTCAGTCATAAAAATATTAGAACTTCAGGCCGCCTTCGCGTGCGGTGTCTGCAAGAAGCTTAATCATAGCAGCGTAGGCATAGCCACCGCGGTCAAAGACCACCGTATCAACACCTGCCTTCTTCGCACGTTCAGCAATCGCCTTACCGACAGCTTCTGCCTGCTTGGTGAGTGAGCCCGGGAATTCGCGACCATGTGCCTGCGCAAGAGTCTTCCCTGCCTCGTCATCGACAAGCTGCACCGATACAAAGCGGTTTGAACGGAACACCGCAAGGCGCGGACGTGCTGCCGTACCCGAAATAAGAGAACGAATGCGCTTGTGGCGACGTGCGCGAGAGAGTTCTTTGAGTGAAGTTTTTGCCATAAAAGTTTAGACGGCTTTCTTGCCCTGCTTGCGGATGATGACCTCGTCATCGTACTTGATACCCTTTCCAAGGTACGGCTCCGGCGGCTTTACGCCACGGACGATGGCTGCGAACTGGCCAACCTTCTGCTTGTCGGGGCCTTCGACCGTGATGACGTTCTTTACGACCGTCACCGTGATGCCTTCAGGAACTTCAACATGGACGAGGTGTGAGAAACCAACCGTAAAGATGAGTTCCTTGCCCTTCAATTCAACCTTGTACCCAACGCCGTTTAGGATAAGGGTCTTCTTGAACGGAGTTTCAACGCCCTGGATCATACCGCGGAGGTGTGAGGCGAAGGTTCCGGTGAGCGCCTTAGCAAGACGGGTGTTGTTAGCAGGTGAGATCTGAACGCCTTCTGCACCAATCTCCATGTTAATGAAGGAGTGCACTGCCTTAGTGAGTGTCTCCTTTGCACCCTTTACGGTGAGCACGCCGTCAGCCACGGTGACGGTCACCTTTGCGGGAACGGGAACGGGCTTTTTTGCGAGGCGTGACATACGTTCAATAATTACCAGACCTGGAAGAGGGCTTCCCCACCGACACGATCCTTACGTGCCTCCTTATCAGAAAGGATGCCCTTCGGGGTCGAGAGGATGGATGCGCCAAGACCATTCTTCACGCCGTGTGCTTCACGGGTAGAAACGTAGAGGCGGCGTCCTGGCTTCGAGATGCGCTTTACGTCATGAATCTTATGGTTGCCCTGCTCATCATACGCAAGAACGACTTCGAGGGTGCGCTTGCCGTTTCCTGAGGAAGAAACCTCCGATACGAAGCCAAGCTGCTGGAGCTTCTTTGCGATAGCTTCGAGGTGTGCTGAGTATGGGAGTGAGACCTGCTGGGTGCCGATGGCCCCTGCGTTCTTCAAACGAATTATGAAATCTCCGACGCGGTCAGTTACCATGATGCTTTCTTTACGCCTGGGATCTTACCTTCACGGGCAAGCTCGCGGAACTCAATACGGGAAAGGCCAAACGGACGCATATACCCGCGAGAGCGGCCAGAGACTGCGCAGCGATTCTTCAAGCGTACTGGGCTTGAGTTCTTAGGAAGCTTCTGGAGACCGACTGAGTCACCGGCAGCCTTAAGTTCCGCACGCTTTACGGCGAACTTAGCAACGAGGCGTTGCTTTTTGATGAGACGGGCGAGTTGTGAGGCTTTAGCCATAGATATAGATGCCTTTGGCTTGCTCGGGAACTAAGCGTCCGAAGACCTCCTAGTTATCCTCACTCGCTGGGCATTAAAAAATGCCGCTGAGGGCGTAGGGGTAAATTACCAGGTCTAGGGAGGGGTGTCAAATACGCCTCCTTCTCAGTTTCTGAGGGGAGGGCTATAGGACCTTCCCTGAAATATAGGCGGTAAGCTTACCACCCTGCGAGTAGCCAGGCTCCTCAAACCTTCCATCCAAACCCCATCGCAACAGCCGATGTAGCCCATCTTGATGAAACAGGCTTCCGAGAGAAGGGTCGACGAGACTTCGTCTCCCCTTCCCCTCCGTTGGCTTAGTGCTCAAGAATATTGGGGAAAAGGATTTGCCTTGCCAATACAGGGGATTACTAATTTTTTACCGAAACACTACGGATACTTAGGTGGTAGCTTCGGACCAGAACCAACAAAAAACCGCCTTTCGGCGGTCTTTCGTTTACTTCTTGAACGGAATTCCGAGGTATTTGAAGAACTCGGTTGCTTCCGCTTTGGACTTTGCGGTCGTCACGATGGTGACGGCAAGTCCGAAGACGTCCTTGAGGTCTTCGTCGGAAGTCTCAGGGAAGATGGTGTTTTCCTTGATACCAATCGAGAGGTTACCCATCTGATCAACACCTGATTCTGGAACACCGCGGAAGTCGCGTGTACGAGGAAGTGCGATGTGGATCATCTTGTCGAGGAAGGAGTACATGCGCTCGCCACGAAGGGTGGACTGGAAGCCAATGACATCACCTTCACGCATCTTGAACTGTGCGATAGATGCCTTAGCGGAGCGCGGTGCTGGCTTCTGACCAGTGATACGGGTAAGACGCTTTGAGACGAGCTCGTTGCGGTTCTTGTCCTTCGCCTTTCCGGTTCCAGAAGATACGACAATCTTCACGATGCGCGGTGCGCGCATGATGTTCTTGTAGCCCTGGCTCTCGCCAAGCGCCTTGAAGGCATTCTGCTGTTTCTCTTTAGTAAGCATCATAAATAAGTAGGTTATGCGGTGGCGTCCTTCTTCTCAGCCTTAACGGGCTTCGCCTTCTTTGTGGTTGCGGTAACCGTGACGTTCGAAGCATCGATAGGCATTGGGCGCTCAACGATACGACCAGACTGACCACGTGCGGATGAACGGAGTGAGCGCTTTGCGATAGCAACGCCATCAACGATGATCTTGCCCGTCTTTGGCATGACCTTGGTCACTTCCCCGCTCTTACCCTTGTCCTTGCCGGACATGACCTTTACAGTGTCACCCTTCTTGACGTTCATCTTCATTGCGCGAAGCGGAACAGCAAAGCGAAGCTTCTTGCCGCTTACCTTGCGCGCATTCGGACGATTCTTTTTGAGGTTCTTTTTCATAGGAGGTTAGACGATTTCTGGCGCCAATGACGCGATGTTAGACCATCCCTTCTCGGTAAGCTCACGGGCAACAGGACCAAAGACGCGGTTACCCTTCGGACCCATTTCCTTACCCTGCTTCTCGATGATAACGACGGCGTTGTCGTCGAATGAGATGTAGGAACCGTTTGCGCGGCGTGCCTTGTTCTTCAAGCGAACCACAACGGCGCGGCAGACATCCTTCTTCTTCACTGCCTTACGAGGTTCTGCAGTCTGGATGGAGATGACGACGGTGTCACCAAGTCCTGCGTAGCGGCGCTTTGAGCCGCCAAGCACCTTGAAGACGCGGCCAATCTTGGCTCCTGAGTTATCTGCGACGGTGACGATTGAGCGGTCTTGGATCATACAAATGTGATTACGCGATCTTGAAGCGCTTCATCTTAGAGATGGGGCGGCACGCAACAATCGTGACTGCCTGACCGATCTCAAGCGCGTGTTCCGGAGCATGCACCAGATACTTCTTGGTACGGGTCTGGAACTTCTTGTACTTCGGATGCTTCACGTAGCGAGAGACCGCCACGGTGACCGTGTCCTTCATCGCCATCTTCACGACGGTGCCCTTCAGGGTCTGTGGTTTTGGGGTGGTTGTAGTCATACGAGTGTTATGCGGTCTTCTTTACGGTGAGTGCGGTCATCACGCGAGCGATATCCTTGCGGACCTTCGAACGGGCATGCGCATCCTTGGTGCGTGCACCTGCTGCAGTGAAGCGAAGGGTGCGGAGCTCTTCGCGGAGCTTCGCAAGCTCCTTGATGAGCTCTCCCTTTTCCTTCTTGTTGTAATCGGTTTTCTTAGCCATACGAAAATTATGAGCGTGTGATCACGGTTGTCTTCATCGGAAGCTTGCCGCCTGCAAGGCGCATTGCCTCACGTGCCGCCTTGTCCTCAACACCGTCGAGCTCGAAGAGCACACGGCCAGGACGAACTTCAAAGACGAAGAACTTCGGATCACCCTTACCCGAACCCATGCCCACTTCAGCTGGCTTCTGGGTCACAGGGCGGTCTGGGAAGACGCGAATCCAGAGCTTACCACCCTTGCCCGTTGCGCGGGTAAGTACTTTGCGGGCAGCCTCAATCTGGTTTGAGGTGATGCGACCGGCAGTCGTTGCCTTCATGCCATGGGAACCGAACGACACTTTGGTGCCGCGGGTATCAGGGCGCGCGAGCTTCTCCGGAGACTTACGTCCGGTCTGCCACTTGCGGTGCTTAACTTTCTTAGGAAAAAGCATACTCGTAGATATTAGCGGGCGCGAGGCGCAGCTGACTGTGCTGCTGGTGCGTTCTCACGAGCCGCCTTAACGTCCTTCTCGAAGGTCTCGCCGAGGTAGATCCATACCTTGATACCGATCTGACCGTACGGGAGGTGTGCTTCGAAGTGTGCGTAGTCGATGTTTGCGCGGAAGGTCTGGAGCGGGATACGACCCTTCTTGATCTGCTCGATGCGGGACATATCAGCGCCACCAAGACGACCGGAAATCACGATGCGAACACCGAGGACTTCGCGGACGGCCATAACCTTCTCAACAGTGCCCTTGAGGACACGGCGGAACGGAAGGCGCTTCTCAAGACCCTCAGCGACCATGTGCGCGACGACCATCGCGTTGGTTTCTGGCTGGCGAATCTCAACAATGTCGAGCTTGATAGTGCGACCGTGTGCGGGAGCTGCCTTGCGGACAACCGTGGTCAAGTCCTTGCGGATCTTGGTTGCGTTCTCGCCAGAACGCCCAATGACGAGGCCTGGGCGTGCGGTGTGGAGGACGATGCGAACTTCGCTCTGGGTGCGCTCAATCTCAACGTCAGCAATGTGCATGCCGCGGAGCTTGCTCTCCACGAAGCGACGCACGCGCTCGTCAACGAGGACGTTCTCGCGGTAGCTCTTCTTGTCGCCTGCGAACCAGCGGCTCTTCCAATCACGGATGATGCCGAGGCGGTGTGCGTAAGGATGTACGGTATGCGTCATAAAAATTTAGGCAGAAAGCTCCACGTGAATCTGGGACTTGCGGCGGCGAATCGGCGTTGCGCGACCCATGGCACGCGGCATGTACTTAACGAGCATGCCTGCGGAATCAACCGTGATGTTCTTCACGGTAAGGGTTTCGACGTCTGCGCCAGAGAGCTTTGCGTTTGCCACTGCGGACTGGATAAGCTTCATGATTGGTGCGGCTGCACGCTTTGGGAGGAATGAGAGCGCAGCAAGGGCCTGAGGAACGGTCTTCCCTTTTACAAGCTCAGTTACCAAGCGAACCTTGCGGGGAGGCTGGTTGTGGCTTTTAAGTGAAGCAACCGCAGTTGGCTTTACCTTCACGACCTTATTCTTCATGAGTCCTTTGGAAGCCATACTTATTTCTTAGCGGGCGCTGCTGCTGACTCCTTAGAAGCCTTTGCGGAAGCGATTTCAGTGTCCTTCGCCTTCTGCTCAAGCTCCTTCTGCATCTTTCCGCCGTGACGGGTGAACTTCTTGGTTGGGGAGAATTCTCCAAGGCGGTGACCCACCATATCCTCAGTAACGAGGACAGGGACGTGAGTCTTTCCGTTATGGACACCGAAGGTGAATCCGACGAACTCGGGAGCAATCTGGGAGTTGCGTGCCCATGTGTTAATAACCCCTGCAGAGGCAGGTTTCTTGTCGGCAACCTTCTCCATCAACTTGTAGTCGACGTAAGGGCCTTTTTTAAGTGAGCGTGACATGCAATTAAAAACCCGCGAGGAAAACGCGAGATAGCTAGAATGTACCGCAGCGCATACGGCCTGTCAAACATTGGCCCAAACGGCCTTCCCGAAGCGCGGTATGATGGTCCTATGCTTCCAAAACCCCTCATCCTTTCCCTCGCCGTCCTCGTGCTTTTAGGTCTTTCCGCACTCGTTGCGTTCTTCCTTATCCGTCCTGCAGCCGACACTCCCCTTCCAGCACCCGCACCAACCACACCGACCGAACCAACCACTCTTGAAGATACCGGCCAGTACTACGACATCACTGCTACCTACCCAAGTGCAGTCGCACTCAAAGCATCTGCATCTGTTGCCGCCCAAGCAACGACAAAAGCAGTTGTCGATGCGTGGGTGAAAGAAACAATCGCAACATTCAAAGCGAACTCGGGACTTGAAACACTTACCGACGAAGACGTGCGTATCCAAGGACTTGGTGAAGGTCGCAAGTACGCACTCGACATTAAATACAAAACCTTCGAGGATACGAATACTATTACGTATCTGTTTGAGATCTACGAAGACTCGCTCGGCGCACATCCAAACGCTTTCTACCGCTCATTCACCTTCGATACGGCATCCGGCAAGGAATTACGCATTGCCGACGTATTTGAGGGCGATGGATACCTCGACACGCTCTCTCGCATTAGCCGGGAGATGTTGGTCCCACAGATCATGAAGGCTACCGAAACCCCCGAAGAGGAGTTCGATGCTTCCTACATTGAAACTGGGACCACGCCAGACCCGAATAACTTCCAGGTCTTTTACTTCGAAGGCGACCATCTCGTCATGGTCTTCCCGCCCTACCAGGTTGGCCCCTGGGTTATTGGTACCCAGGCTATTCGTATCCCGCGCAGCGAGCTCTCAGCTGAGCTGAAGGCGGAATACCGCTAAGAGCTACGCGGCTTTGCGATATGGCTTCTGAAGGAACGCGACCCAGCTGTCGTAATTCTCTTTGAGTTTTGCAGGGTTCTTAAGGGCTGGGCGAAGTAACAGTTCGATTCTAGATAGCCGCGCTTCATTGTCAGCTATGCCAAGAGCGCGCGAAACTGGAAGATAGTGGTTGTCATATATCTCTACGGTTTCTTCGAACACCTTGGTAAACGAGGCAAGATTGAGTTTGCCTCCCTCATTAAGCTCAATGAGGCGTTCGCGAATTAAATCACCATGTTCGAGCATCTCACGAACATGCATCAAATCCTTCATCGTAAACGTTACCGACTCCTTCGCGGTCTCGGCTTTTGCTTCTGATGTTTCAGCAGCGAGATCGTCTTTCCCAAACACCTTCTCGTGGATAGGTGCCACTATGCGCTCTTCCTTTCCGAATACCTTTTCATGAATAGGAGCTGGGTCTGTTCCTACAATACGTCGCGCCTCTTCCGCGGCCTCTTTCTCAGACTTTTGATTCTTAAACACGGAATCATCAATCATCCGCGACTCCTCTCCGAATACTGCCTTGTGCGCCGGTGCCCAGCTTTCTTTCTCCGCCGCTTTCTTCCCTGTTGGTATTCCTTCGTAGAGACTCATGCCCGTGAGTATAGCAAGGAAAAACCCGCCTTTCGGCGGGTGTTTCGTTAGCGAGCCTTGCCGACCTTGCGGCGCGACACAATGAAGGAGTTGGAGTACTTCTTCGGCGTACGAGTCTTCTGACCCTTGCCGGTTGGCTTGCCCCACATGCTCTTTGCACGACGGAGACCACGTCCCTGGCGTCCTTCGCCGCCGCCGTGTGGGTGGTCGACTGGGTTCATGGCAGTACCACGAACAGTCGGACGAATACCCATCCAGCGAGAGCGTCCTGCCTTACCGAACTTCACGAGGCGTGAGTTCTCGTTACCAACGGCACCAATCGATGCGTAGCAGGTATCGATAATCTTGCGGATTTCCGTTGAAGGAAGCTTGATCTGCGCGTAGCCGCCGTCATGTGCAACCACTTCTGCAAAGGTACCTGCAGAACGAACCATGCGTGAACCACCACCAAGCTTGAGTTCGATGTTGTATACGAAGGTACCGGTTGGAATCTTCGAGAGTGGGAGGCGGTTACCCACTTTTACGGGTACTGCTTCACCGATGATGAAGGTGTCTCCTACCTTGAGATCCTTCGGCGCAAGGACGTAGCGACGTGCGCCGTCAGCGTAGAGTGCGCGAGCGATGAAACCGGTGCGGTACGGATCGTATTCAATAGTCTCAACCTTCGCAGGGATGTTCTTCTTGTCGTACGCGAAATCGACATCGCGAAGGCGCTTCTTATGACCACCACCCTGGTGACGGACAGTGATGCGACCGAAGGCGTTGCGGCCTGACTGTGACTTCTTAGCCTTAAGAAGTGACTTCATCGGACGGTCGCCCGACAGGAGCTCCTTGTACGGGAGCGTGGTCATGTTGCGGCGACTCTTGGTGTACGGTTTGTAGGTCTTCATACGAGTGTTCGTTATGCGAAGGTGATGGTCTCACCCTTTTTGAGGAAGACGTACGCCTTGGTGCGCGCAGCACGGGTACCAAATCCACGCTTTGAGCGAAGGGTCTTCTTCTTTCCTGGAGTGTTCACGATGTTCACGCGGCGCGGAACAACTTTGTACACCTTCTCAACCGCAGCCTTGATGTCAGTTTTGGTTGCACGGGGAGGCACCGCAAAGACGTACACACCCTTCTCGGTTGCGATAAGTGCCTTCTCAGAGAGCCACGGTGCAGTCAACATGCCTTCGAGGCGACCAGATGAATCCTTCACCTCAGCGGCTGGGCGTGAAGTACCTGCCTTCTTTACGGTCTTCTTTGATTTTGTTCCGAAAATAGCCATACGTTAGTTGTGAGAGACGCGAGCGGCGAGTGCAGCAATCGATTCTACCGGCTTCTCGATGATGATGTACTTCTTGGTAGCAAGATCAACGACGTTCAGGTTACGAACCTCTCCCGTAACGATGTTGCCGATGTTACGAAGTGACTTCTCGGTGTTCGCATCCTTAGTCGCAAGCACGATGATTGCTGAGTTCTTTGCCTTCGTCATGAGGCCGACTGCCTTTGCACCCTTTCCAATTGCTGCGAGTGCGGTAACCGCGTCTGCAGTCTTTGGTGCAGCAAATGAGAAGGATTCAACAAAGATAACCTCACCATCCTTAACTTTCTTCGAGAGGAGGGATACAAGCGCAGCAGAACGCATCTTGCGATTGATCTTCACTGTGTAGTCGCGCTCTGCGCGTGGACCATGGGTCACACCGCCACCCTTCCAGATTGGAGAACGGGAAGAACCGTGACGAGCACGACCGGTACCCTTCTGCTTCCATGGCTTCTTGCCGCCGCCGGAGACTTCGCCACGACCTTTGGTATGTGCAGTGACTTCGCGTGCGTTTGCGAGCATGCCGGTCACTACCTGGTGCACGAGGTCAGCATTCCACTGTACGGAAAAGAGTTCTGGAGGAAGGGCGATTGAACCTGCTTCCTTGCCGGCCATAGAATAGACGAGCGCCTCGCCTGCCTTTGCAGTCGTCACCTTAGGAGCCTTCGCCTTCTTTGCGACGATCTTCTTTGCTGATGCTTTCTTAATAGTTGCCATACGTACGTAAATTATGCGGCAATGACCTCGACGAGGGATCCGCGGGGTCCTGGAACCGCGCCGGAGATGATGATTTCACCTGCCTTAGCATCCACGTGAAGAACCTTGAGGTTCGTCACAGTAACGCGTGCGCCACCCATGCGACCGGCCATCTTCATACCAGGAGCAACACGACCGCCGGCACGACCTGGGCCGCCGCCGGAAGAACCGCGCTCACGCTCTGAGTGCTTCTGACCGTGGGAGCGAGGACCGCCCTTGAAGTTGTAGCGCTTAACAACACCCTGGAAGCCCTTACCCTTGGTGGTACCAACGACGCTGACTGGATCGCCCGCAGCAAACGCATCAACCGTGATTGCAGAACCGACCGCAAGCTCAGCAGGAACATCACCACGAACCTCCTTCAAGACCTTGAAGGCCTTGGTTGCGCGCTGTGCCTTGTTCACGCGTTCTGCCTTCTGGGCGTCATAGCCAATCTGGATAGCTGCATAGCCGTCCTTCTCGACAGTCTTTACCTGGGTAACGATGGAGGGGCCCGTCTTGAGGACAGTTCCGGCATGGACATTTCCCGCCTCATCGAAGATTTGGGTCATGCGCTCTTTGCGGGCGAAGATGAATTTCATGAAAATAGAAATCGCGCCTCCAATGGGCGCGGTGGTTCTCCTTGGAGAACTCCCGTCCATTGGTCCGTCCGAAGACGTACGTGCGACTTGGGGACTATACAGGGGTGGCTATAAATATGCAAATTGGGCCGGACATTCGTCCGGCCCGCTTCGATTGAGGGTGACCCCTCAGGCATACTGCGGCGTAGGTACTGCTGCAGTCTGCTTTGCGCACGTGAGGATGAAGACATCGGTGACGGCACAGAAGCCGTCCGGAAGCAGAATCACGTGACCCGCTTCCTTCCATCCACCAACCATCGCACCGTCGCGCACGAGACCAGAGAGGCCAAGAAACATCTGCTCCTGGTCCCAGACCTGGCCGCGATAGTGAGTCCGAATGAAATCCGTAGTGAACTTCTTCCAGTACACCATTAGCTTGAGCACGGTCATGAGTCGTCCTGCAGCCTGAGCGACTTCGGGACTTCCGAAAGTGCCGCAAGTAAACGCTTCAGAAACTTCGATGTCAGCCGGCTTGATGAGACGGGCGCGACGCTCGTTCGCATCACTCGTTGCAACAAATCCATACGGTAGTTTCATAGCCGTCCTCCCTGAGTTGAACGCAGGCACTCTGCCACTACTATACTCCCTCCCTACATAAGGAAACGGCCCGCAGTTGCCTGCGGACCGTTTTGGTTTGTGAGAGCCGGAATGCGCCTAGATGAAGAGAGTTTCTCCGTCAGCGACACTGGCGTAGTCGTTCGGGAACTGAGCAAGCAGGTTCAACACATGGTCGCGCCGGAGCATGTGAAGCTTCGCCGCGACCCCGAACACGTAGAGCTCGTCGATGTGTTCGGGGAAGCCCGAGAACGCCATGAAAGCGTTGCGGTGCGGAAGATGAAGTCCCCCGCCCCACAAGCCGTTCTCGGGATCTCGCCCTTCCCGCGACATAACGCGGTCCGGATTCTTGAGCAGGTATTCGACCTTCCGTTCGGCGTTCGCGCGGTAGGAACCTGCTTTTTCAGCAAGACAGCTTCCCATGAGCGTCGAGGTCAGAATGCCGAATCCCGACTCAGCGACGCAGAAAAACCCGCCGCCCTTGTTCTGGTCTTTCAACACCTGCCCGATTTTTGGGTGGGCCTTGAAGGCTTTGAGCACATCACCGGCTGCCGTAATCACCGTCACTGCCGCAAACTCAATCGTGCGTCCATCAGTCGTCATTCGTGAGGCCCTCCTTCAGAACCTCTGAAATTAGAATGACACACTATGGACAAAAAGCAAACCGCCCCT
>Ga0163151_10005008_pt1 | contig 17291 bp, 14 predicted proteins | sample OliLakLV19MP5IB2_FD_145596 | JGI IMG/M metagenome (GOLD analysis project Ga0163151, IMG submission 145596) | Freshwater microbial mat bacterial communities from Lake Vanda, McMurdo Dry Valleys, Antarctica - Oligotrophic Lake LV.19.MP5.IB-2 | ecosystem: Environmental > Aquatic > Freshwater >...
CCCTTACCTCTGTGAGGTGCCCAGTTGCCACAGTGTGTGCGTCCGCGCACTGTGCCAAATGGGCACCTCACGTAAGCGACGACGGACGGAGCGGCTGATGCTGTATGCCACGACGAGCGCGGCCGACAAACGGGCCAGATTTCGCGAGCGCCTTGCTAGCGTTGAGCTGCTGCGCCTGCCGGGCGCCTTCAACCCGCTCAGCGCCAAACTGATTCAAGACAAGGGCTTCGACGGGGTCTACATCTCCGGCGCTGTCATCAGCGCAGACCTCGGACTGCCAGACATCGGGCTCACGACCCTCACTGAAGTGGCGACCCGCGCTCAGCAGATCGCGAGAATGACCGATCTGCCTTCTCTCGTTGACGCCGACACCGGCTTTGGCGAGCCAATGAACGTTGCGCGCACCGTGCAAACCCTCGAGGACGCCGGGGTCGCCGGTCTCCACATCGAAGACCAAGTCAACCCGAAGCGCTGTGGCCACCTCGACGGCAAAGCGGTGGTTGACCTCGACACCGCCGTCAAGCGCATTCGAGCAGCGGCGGATGCTAGGCGAGACCCGAACCTGCTGATCATGGCGCGCACTGACATCCGCGCAATTGACGGCCTTCAAGCAGCGATCGACCGGGCCAAAGCGCTCGTGGATGCCGGCGCTGACGCGATCTTCCCGGAAGCGATGGCCGACCTGGCTGAGTTCGAGGCTGTGCGCGGCGCAGTCGACGTGCCGATCCTCGCCAACATGACCGAATTCGGCAAGAGCGCACTGTTCACGACCTCGCAACTGGCAGACATCGGCATCAACATCGTCATCTACCCGGTGAGCCTGCTGCGGCTCGCGATGGGGGCCGCCGAGCGCGGGCTCGACACGCTGCTCGCTGAAGGCAGTCTGGCCTCGACTGTCGAAGCGATGCAGACTCGTGCAAGGCTGTACGAGTTGCTCGACTACGAGTCGTACAACGCATTCGATACCTCCGTCTTCAACTTCAAGGTGTGAGCATGAGCGAAATCAAGAAGGGGCTCGCGGGTGTCGTGGCCGACACGACCGCGATCTCGAAGGTCAATCCGGAGACGAATTCGCTCCTCTACCGCGGGTATCCAGTGCAGGAGCTTGCCACCCGGTGCACCTTCGAGGAGGTTGCGTACCTGCTCTGGCATGGGGAGTTGCCCACCCCGCAACAACTCGAAGGCTTTGAGCGGCTCGAACGCATGCAGCGCGCCTTGGATGATCGCGTCAAGCGCGTGATCGACGAACTACCGCTGACGGCGCATCCGATGGACGTCATTCGCACAGCCGTGAGCGTGCTCGGTGCAGCGGACCCCGATGCTGCCGACATCAGTCACAGTGCGATCCTCAACAAGTCTGTGAGCCTGTTCGCGCAATTGCCGTCGATCGTCGCCTATGACCAGCGTCGCCGCCGCGGCGAGCACCTGATCGAGCCACGCGACGACCTCGGTTATTCGGCCAACTTTTTGCACATGACGTTCGGCGAAGTGCCAGATCTCGTGGTCGTCAACGCCTTCGACGTATCGATGATTCTGTACGCCGAGCACACCTTCAACGCGAGCACCTTCACCGCTCGCGTCGTGACCTCGACCCTCGCCGATCTGTACTCTGCCGTCACCGCCGCGATCTGCGCGCTCAAGGGACCGCTGCACGGGGGGGCCAACGAGGCGGTCATGCACACCTTCGACGAGATCGGCTCAGCCGACAAGGCCGCGACCTGGCTGGATGGGGCATTGGCCGCCAAGCGCAAGATCATGGGCTTCGGGCACCGGGTGTACAAGAGCGGTGACTCTCGGGTACCGACCATGAAGCAAGCGCTCGACTCGCTGATCGTCGAGTACGACCGGCCCGACCTTGGCGATCTCTACGATGCGCTCGAGACGGCGATGAACGAGCGTAAGGGCATCCTGCCGAATCTCGACTATCCCAGTGGTCCGGCCTATCACCTCATCGGCTTCGACACCGAGATGTTCACGCCGCTCTTCGTTGCCTCGCGGGTCACCGGCTGGACAGCGCACGTCATGGAGCAACTTGAGGCGAACGCGCTGATTCGTCCGTTGAGCGAGTACGTCGGGCCTGACGAGCGCCACGTTCCTGAAGTCGAAGAGTAGGCCAGCCACCGCGTTTTCATAAGCGCGAGCGCTGGGCGTAGGTTGGAAGCATGACTGTTCCCACCATCACCCTCAACGACGGCGCCTCGATTCCCCAACTCGGTTTTGGGGTGTTCCTGGTCGAGGCGACCGAAGCCGAACGCATCGTGTCAGACGCCCTTGAGGTGGGCTACCGCCACATCGACACGGCTGCCGTGTACAAGAACGAAGAGGGTGTCGGCCGCGCGATCGCTGCCTCGGGCATCCCGCGTGACGAGCTCTACATCACGACCAAACTGTGGAACAGCGATCATGGCACCCAATCGGCATTCGACGCGATGGATCTCAGTCTCGCCAAGCTCGGGCTCGACCACGTGGACCTGTATCTGATCCATTGGCCGCGGCCGGATCAGGATCGCTACGTCGAGAGCTGGCTCGCGCTCGAGCAGATCAAGGCCAAGGGCCAGTCCACCTCGATCGGGGTGTCCAACTTTCACCGGCCGCACTTGGAGCGAGTTCTCGCCGAAAGCGACACGGTTCCTGCCATCGACCAGATAGAACTACACCCCGCGTTTGCCCAGCGCGAGTTGCGCGAGTTCGCGACCTTACACGGAATCGCGATCGAGTCATGGGGTCCGCTCGGCCAAGGCAAGTACGACCTGTTTGGTCTAGCGCCGATCAAGGCAGCCGCAGCCGCACACGGTGTGACCCCCGCTCAAGTCGTCATTCGTTGGCACTTGCAGAACGGGCTCATCGTCTTTCCAAAGTCGAACTCGCGCGAGCGCATGGCCGAGAACTTCGACGTGTTCGGCTTCGAGCTCAGCGTCGCAGAACTCGCGGCGATCGACGGACTCGACGAGGGCCGGCGCGTGGGCGCTGACCCGGAAATGGCGACGTTCTGAACCTCGAAAAACAACGCCGTTCTCGTCTCTTGCAAGACCTCTCAGGCTGGACTTGGCTAGACCTTCTCTCGAGTGCGCCCGTAGACTCTGCTGCATGAGCGACCCTGACCCAGCCGCACATAAGCAGCTAGCGATAAACCTTCCGCAAGAGATGTTCGGTGGAGTGTGGGCGAACTTCGCCGCCGTGTCTCATTCAGAACACGAGTTCACAATTGACTTCATTCGAGTTGACCAAGCGGGCGAGAACGGCGTGGTTACGGCACGGGTCAACGTTCCACCGTTGTTCGTTACGCAGCTCCAAGAAGCATTGCGGTTGAACTGGGAACAGTACGCAAAGAAGGCAATGCCTCGAGAGGTGCAACAGGACGGTTCCTGATTTCGCGCTGGCAGGCGCCGGCGCAGATTCGATCGGCGCGCCATTGGATGTTTCGTCGGGCACAACATTCACGTCCGCCGCATTGAGCGGTGACGCACAGTCTTACTTTGCGCGGGTGATTCGGTGCGGTGGCTCTCCACAATAGATACGCTGATGTGAAGATGGCCGTGGACCCTGAGGTGGTAGCGGAGAGTGCGGCCCAGCGCTCGCAGCCGAGGCCTGAGCAAGGCCTCGGTCGTGAGGGCAACGAGGACCAACACGTCCGCAGAACACGAGTTGTTGAGTTGTCACCCGGCGGGCTTGTAGCAACGACGCATCGGTCTGTTCCAGGCTCGGTGTTGAGCCAAGGTCCAGTAGTCACAGCGCGATCGTGACACCACGCGGCGTCGCCACGAGCACCTCAGACTCCGCGAACGCGGCCTCGAGTTCGACGCGAGTTTCTGAGAAGTGCGCCCAGTCTTCGGTGTGTAGGCCGACGACCCGCGAGGCGCCAAGAATGCGGGCGGCGGCCGCGGCATCCGCTGAACTGAGCGTCAGATTTGCCGGGATGCTCGGCACGCGAGCAGCGCCAGCAAACAGCACGGCGATCTCGATGGCCGGAAAGCGATCAGCGATCTGCTCGACGAGCCCCAGGGATGCGTTGTCTCCGCTGACGTAGACGGTCGGCAGAGAGTCCGCTTCGAGCACGAAGCCGATGACTGGGCCGAGCAGGGCCTCAATGCCGGGCAGACCGTGAAGTGCTGGCACGGCGGTAACTGTGACCGACCCGACGTCGTGGCTCTGCCAGGCATCCAGTCCGACGACCGGGAGGCCAACCAGCTCGCTCGCCGCTTTCGCGGTACTGAGCGTGAGTGCGCTGTCTGCGAGCAGCCCGAGCCCCTCGAAGTCGAGGTTGTCGTCGTGCTCATGGTGTGAGAGCAGCACGAGATCGATAGGTCCGATCGCCAACCGCTCGATCGCCGGACCGACGGTCTTGACGAGCGGCTCTCCGTCATCATCCGGATACTCGCCAGGCGGATCGAACGTCGGATCAGTGACGATTCGCAGACCCGCGTATTCGAGGATGGCGGTCGGTCCACCGATATACGTGATGGTCGTCGGCGACATACGCTGAGACTATGCCCAATCGCTTGGCGCACGCCGCGAGCCCGTACCTGCGCTCGCACGCCGATAACCCGGTGGACTGGTGGGCATGGGGACCAGAGCCCTTCGCCGATGCCGCTCGGCGCGACGTGCCGGTGCTCGTCTCGATCGGCTACTCGACCTGCCATTGGTGCCACGTGATGGCGAGAGAGAGCTTTAGCGATCCGACGCTCGCTGCGTTTCTGAACGAACACTTCGTGGCGATCAAGGTCGATCGCGAGGAGCATGCTGAGGTCGATTCGACCTATCTCGCCGCGGCTGGCGCGTTCACCGAGAACCTCGGCTGGCCGCTGAATGTGTTTGTCACACCGACGGGTCGGGCCTTTTTCGCCGGTACATACTGGCCGCCGGCACCGGTGCAGGGGCATCCGGCGTTTCGCCAGATCCTTGACGCCGTGCTTGACGCTTGGCTCGACCGCCGTGAGGAGGTCGAGCGCAACGGCGAAGCGATCCTCGAGGCACTCTCACACCGGCACTCCTCGCCGTCGGTCGCGATCAACTTCGCGGCAATCGTTGCCGAGCTCGAACAGTTCGAAGACACTGTGCACGGGGGTTTCGGGGGTGCGCCGAAGTTTCCGGTGACACCGGTGCTCCAGTTCCTCCTGGCGCGGGCCAGCCTCGGGGATGCCGTGGCGCACGGCCTCGCCGAGCGCACCCTCGACGCGATGGCTGCCTCGCCGCTCCTAGACCTCGACGGCGGCTTCTTTCGCTACGCAACTCGCCGCGACTGGAGCGAGCCGCACTACGAACGCATGCTCTACGACAACGCCCAGTTGCTTGCGGTGTACGCACTTGCGAGCCGCCACGAGATTGCCGCCGGAATCGCCGACTTCATGCTCGGTACCCTTCGCTTGCCGAACGGCTGTTTTGCTTCCGCTCAGGACAGCGAAAGCACGGTTGGCGGAGAACGCGTCGAGGGGGAGTACTACCTGCTCGACGCTTCCGCGCGCAAGGCCGAGATCCCCCCGGCGCTCGACGAGAAGGTGCTCACCGGGTGGAACGGGCTCGCAATCGGCGCGCTGGCCAGGGCTGGCACATTCCTCGAACGGCCGGACTGGATCGCAGCAGCCAAGCGTGCGGCGAATGTGTTGCTCGCTGAGCATCGCCGCGATGAACCAACGTCGTCTGGCGGCTCGGTGCTGGTACGCGCTTCGATCAACGGTGTGCAGTCGACTGCGAAGGCGACGCTTGAAGATTACGGGATGCTCGCAGGTGGCCTCCTCGAGCTGGCAACCGCGACCGGCGAGGTCGAGCACGCACTTTGGGCGCGCGAGCTCATCGACGCCTCGCTTGCGGCCGCAGAAGGGTCCGGCGAGCTCTTCGGCGTGCCGGGCGGAGCCGACCCGGTGCTGCAATCTCAAGGTCTTGCCGTCGCGCCAGACACGAGCGACGGCGCCTACCCATCCGGCCTGAGCGCGATGGCCTCGGCAGCGCACCGGTTGTGGCTCTTGACCGGGCACGCCGCCTACCGCGCGGCCGCGGCAGCCGGCGTCGAGTCGGTGTCGGCGGCTGCGGTGCAGCACCCGGTCTCGCTCGGCGCGGCCCTCGCCGTCGCCACCGCTCTCGATGCGCCAGCACTCCAGCTCGTGGTCGTGACTGACCCCGAGACCGATGCCGCGGCAGCCGCCGTTGGAAGAAGGCACCGGCCGGATGCCGCGGCAGCCGTCGCCCGCACCTGGCACCGCGCGGGTGCCGTCGCCATCGTGGTGACGAGCGCGCAGGCGGAGGCGTTTGCGGCATCCGGTTTCGAGCTATTCGAGGCTCGCACCACCGACCTTGGCGTCGCGACGGCCTACCTGTGCGAAGAGTTTGTCTGTCGCCTGCCGCTCACCTCGGCAGCGGCGCTAGCGCAGTTGCTCAAGTGACCACACGGTGAAAACCACCGTGCCCGCCGACACGACCGAGGAGCCAGCTGGCTGATCGCGCCCAAGCGCAGCAGCGCGCGCACTCGGCGGAGCGCCGTGATGACGATCAGCGCAACAGTGGCAACCGGCAAGACGATCACTGCGACGTGAACCACGAGCGGCTGCGCCGGGAGGCCGCATCGAGGGCCAAAAGTCCCGTCGGGATGGTGCTAACGCACCTGCTTTTTCGCGCTGATCACCCCGGTGTCGAACCCGAGCAAGTGCAGACCGCCGTGGAAGCGGGCGTGCTCGATCTTGATGCAGCGGTCCATCACGACCGTCAAGCCATTGGATTCTCCGTAGATCGCCGCATCCTGATTCCAGATGCCGAGTTGCACCCACACGGTCTTTGCGCCGACGGCGAGCACCTCGTCAATAACAGTTGGGATGTCGCTGCCCTTTCGGAACACGTCGACGATGTCCGGCACCTCCGGCACCTCCGCGAGGGACTTGTAAGACTTCTGCCCGAGAATCTCGTCGGCCATTGGATTGACGAGGTAGACGCGGTAATCGCTTGACTGCAGCAGGTAGGTGCCGACGAAGTAGCTGGAGCGAGTCGGGTTGGGGGATGCCCCGACGATCGCGATCGACTTCGCGTTGCGCAGAATCGCGAGCCGTTCCTTCGCGCTCGGGCCGATCCACGTGCGTTGCGACTTGAGCTGCTTCGCGAGCGGTGAGTCGGAAGGCAACTCGCACGTGAGTCCGTTGGCGAGTTGCGTGGTTACTGTGTTTGTCGCAGCAGTGTGGTCGGTGGCGTTGCCCATGTCAGTCCTTCAGCGCAGCGGTCAGTGCTTGGTCAAGGTCATAAACGATGTCTTCCGGGTCTTCTATTCCCACGCTGATGCGCACAACGCCGGGCAGCACGCCAGCGTCAACGAGTTGCTGCTCGCTGAGTTGTGCGTGCGTGGTCGATGCCGGGTGGATGACGAGGGTCTTCGCATCGCCGATGTTGGCAAGGTGGCTGGCGAGGTTGACGTTCTCGATGAAGCGCTGACCGGCTTCGCGGCTGCCTCTGGTTGAGGTCGCACGCACTCCGAAGCTGAACACCGATCCAGGCCCCTTTGGCAGGTACTTCAACGCTCGGTCATGGTGCGGATGCCCCGGCAAGCCAGCCCAGTTCACGAACTCGATCCGCGCATCCGCTTCGAGCCACTCCGCGACGATTCGCGCATTGTCGACGTGCGCCTGCATGCGGAACGGCAGCGTCTCGACCCCCTGAGCAAGGAGCCACGCAGAGTGCGGAGCAAGCACCGGCCCGATGTCGCGCAGCTGCTCTGCCCGAAGACGCGTCAGAAAGGCGTACTCCCCGAAGTTGCCGTGCCAATTGAGCCCGCCGTAGGTCGGCACCGGTTGGTCGAAGAGCGGAAAGTGCTCGTTCGCCCAGTGGAATCGACCAGACTCCACGACGACCCCACCGAGCGTCGTTCCCGCCCCGCCCAGGAACTTCGTCGCCGAGTGGATGACGACATCGGCCCCCCACTCGATCGGGCGGTTCAGGTACGGGGTGGCGATCGTCGAGTCGATGATGAACGGCAAGTGGTTGGCGTGAGCGACATCGGCAAGGCCCTCGATGTCGGCGATTTCACCGGAGGGGTTCGCGATCGTCTCGGCGTAGATGATCTTGGTCTTGTCGGTGATGGCCGCGGCGTAGTCAGCCGGGTCCGAACTCTTTACGAAGGTCGTCTCAACCCCGAAGCGCCGCAGCGTCACATCGAGTTGGGTGATCGAGCCGCCGTAGAGGTTCGCGCTGGCAACGATGTGATCGCCAGAGCCAACGAGGGAGGCAAAGGTGATGAATTGCGCGCCGAGTCCGCTGGCAGTCGCCACCGCACCGAGGCCGCCTTCGAGGGATGCCACGCGCTCCTCGAAGCTCGCAACAGTCGGATTGGCGAGCCGCGAGTAGATGTTGCCGTACTTCTGGAGCGCGAATCTGGCCGCGGCATCCGCTGTGTCATCAAAGACGAAGGCGCTCGTCTGATAAATCGGGAGCGCTCTCGCGCCGGTGACCGCGTCTGGGATGTTGCCCGCGTGAATCGCGCGGGTGCGAAAGCCCCACTCCCGGTCTGCGTTCGTGTTGTCTGCCATGCTTTTAGGCTACCGACTGGCATGCTGGGGTCGTGACTCTTGCTTCATCAAGCGCGCCTCAACCTACTGAGCGACGTGCGCGAGCGATTGCCCCGGATGTTGCGCGCGGGCTCGTGCTGCTTGGCATCGCCGTTGCCAACGTTGTCTACTTTCTGGTCGATCGGCAGTTCGGTATTCTCTACCGCCCGATCGGTGGGACCGAAGCCGACACGGCAACCAACGTCATCTCGGCGCTCTTCTTCGATAACCGCAGCTTCCCGCTGTTCGCGCTGCTCTTCGGTTACGGAATCACGCAAATCGCACGCCGCGAGTTCGATGCAGGTACGCCATGGCCGCAAGCGCGCACGTTGCTGCTTCGGCGCAATCTCTTCTTGATTCTGTTCGGGGCGGTGCACGGCATCTTCATCTTCTTCGGTGACATCATCGGCACCTATGGACTCCTCGGACTTGCGCTCGTGCTGTTGGTGCGCGCATCGCTTCGAGTGCTTGTCATCGTTGGCAGCGCGGCAGCCGTGGTGTTCGTCTTTTTGGCCTCTGCTGATGGATTGAGCGGGGTGCTCACCGAATCTGGGGTGGTGACGACACTGTTCCCTTCGGTCGCGGCCGACTCGTACCTCGAGGCGACCGGTCTTCGAGCGATCGAATGGGGTGCAACGCTGATCTCGGTACCGTTCGGTGGAATCGCTCTGTTGGCTCCGATGATTGTCGGTCTTGCGGCGGCGCGCTATCGCGTGCTGGAAGAGCCGTGGAAACACCGCCCGCTGCTGGTCCGGGTTGCCGCGATCGGTCTGCCGGTGTCGCTGCTTGGCGCGATTCCCGTCGCCCTCAGCCTGGCGGGAGTCGTTGACTGGGGATTGGGGGGTGACGTCGGCGTCGCTGTGTTGCACGGTGTCAGCGGGCTTGTCGGTGCTGTCGCGTATGTTGCCGTGATCGCTCTCATCGTCGGACGCGAGCGAACACCGTCTGGCGGACCGATAGCGCGGGCATTTGCCGCGCTTGGCAAGCGATCGTTGTCCGGGTATCTTGCCCAATCGGTCGCGTTTCTCTTCGTGTTCGCGCCGTACTTCGGCGGGCTGGGCTTGACCGCTGGCGTCGCTCAGGCGACCATGATTGCAGTCGGAGTTTGGCTCGCAACCCTCGTCGCTGCGAACATTCTCGAAGCCTTCGATCGGCCAGGGCCGGCCGAGTGGTTGCTGCGAAAGCTTGTGTATGGCAAGCAGGTGCGCACCTCGAACTAGTGCGCTCGCGAACGCTTGACGCGGGCGCAAGCCGGGTTCACCTTCAGCGCAGCCGCGGCCATCATCGCCACGTCGGCAACCACCAGTGCGCGGCCAGAAACTCGTATGGCAATTGGATGCCCGTCCAGAGCGGCCAGAAGAAGATGCTGACCGCGACGGCGACACCGAGATACACCCCGACCACACGGAGTCCGCTGACTCGCCGCCAGCTCGGATCGTTCGCCGAGCCAAGAAGAATGCCGATCACGAGCGTCAGGGCCAAGATCAGGTAGGGCTGGAACGCGATTGTGTAGAACTGAAACACCGTGCGGTTCAGGTACAACAGCCACGGTAGGTAGCCGGCTCCGAGCCCCAACAGCACGAGGCCAACCCTCCACTCGCGGAACCGAACGAGCCGATACACCAAGTAGATGGCTGCGGCAGTGGCTGCCCACCAGATCAAGGGGTTGGCGATACCGGTGATCGATGCGCCGCACAGGTTCGCCGTGCATCCGTTCTCGCCGGTTTCGGACCCCAGGTACCACATGCTCGTCGGGCGAATCATCAGCAGCCAGCCAAGGGGATTGGCCTGGTATGGGTGGGGTCTCGTCTCACCAACGTGGTAGCCGTAGACGCTCGACTCGAAATGCCAGAGGCTCTGCAGCGGTAACGGCACCCAGGCGAGCGCGCCCGTCCAGGCGTTGCCCGGCTGCTCGGCCCAGTCTCGGTTGTAGCCGCTGTCGCTGAGGAACCAGCCGGTCCAGCTTGCGAGGTAAACGAGTGCCGCAATCGGCACAATGAGCAGGAAGCTCGTCGGTGCTTGCTTAAAGATTGTGCCGGTCGCCCAGAATCGAACGCCAGCGCGACGCCGGGCGAGCGCATCAACGACGAGCGTGTAGACCGCAAACGCTGCGAGAAAGTAGAGCCCGTTCCACTTGACTGCGGTCGCGGCGCCAAGCGCGACTCCGGCCGCGATCAGCCACGGTCGCCACCACATGGCCGGGCCCCAGTCGCTGGCGCGCCCGCGTTTCTCGCGCCGCGAGATCCACAGCGCCGAGCGGGTCGAACTCCACTGACGGTCGAGCAGAATCGCCCCAAAGCCGAGCAGCACAAAGAACATCAGAAAGTTGTCGAGCAGCGAGATGCGGCTCATGACGATCGCGTTACCGTCAATTGCAAACAGCAGACCCGCGATGGTCGCGAGCAGGGTCGAGCCGAACAGCCTCTTGGCGATGAGCATGATCAGCACGACCGCGATGATGCCGACGATCGCGGTCGAGATGCGCCAGCCAACAGGGTTCTCTGGGCCGAAGGCGAGCATCCCGAGTCCGATGAGCCACTTGCCGAGCGGCGGATGCACGACGAACGATGGATCCGTGTAGAAGATGTCGGCCTGGCCCACGTTAAACCGCGGGTCGGTCTCGGCCGGCCACGTGGCCTCGTAGCCGAGATTCACGAGAGTCCAGGCATCCTTCACATAGAAGGTCTCGTCGAAGACGAGCTCTGCCGGACTGCCGAGATTCCATAGGCGGGTGGATGCCGCGACCGCGACGACCGCGGCCGGCGCCCCCCAGCGCAACACCGTGCGCACTCGCGCCGACTGCCGCGCCCACCACGAGTCGAGGCGGGAACCGCGCGGCTCGTTGCCGGCGGCGGCGTCGGCAGAGTGCTCGGCGATCTCTTCGCCCGAGTCGCCGGCCGGGCGGTCCACCGAATCCGGGGGAGCGCCGCTCGCCTCGCCGACGAGCACCGCATCGAACTCGGCGTCAGGCGTGCGGCTCACTTGGTCATGGTACCGGCGGCAGCAGGCGTTCGGCGGAGCGCACAGCGCCGATGCTCGCGATGATGACGAGCACGATGCCGGCGGCCTGGATCCAGCCAACGGTCTGCCCAAGCACGAAGAATCCGGCAGCCGCCGCGATGGCTGGCGAACAGCTCATGAGCACCGAAAACGCGGAAGCAGAAATGCGTCGAAGCGCTATGAGCTCAAGAGCGTACGGAATCGTCGACGACAACACCGCCACCGCGAGCCCGAGCGCGAGGATCGGCGGCTGCACGAGCTGCGCTCCCGCCTGCGCAATGCCGAACGGCAGGCTCAGCACCGCACCGATCGCCATCGCAATCGCGAGCCCGTCGAGGCCCTGGAACACCTGTCCGGTGCGGCGCGAGGCGAGGATGTACCCGGCCCACGTCGCGCCAGCGGCGAGCGCGAAGGCAACACCGACGGGGTCGAGGTCGCCGAAACTCCCGTAGCCGAGCAGGCCAACGCCTGCCAGCGCCAGCGCGGCCCACAACCACGCACTCGCTCGGCGCGCAACGATCACCGACAGAATGAGCGGTCCGAGCACCTCGATCGTGACCGTCGTCCCGAGGTCGAGGCGTGAGATTGCCTGGTAGAACAGCAGGTTCATGGTCCCAAGGCTCAAGCCAAAGATGGCTACGAGTGCCCAACCTCTTCGCGAGATGCCGCCGAGCCTTGGCCGCGCGATCGCCAGCAAGATGAGCGCCGAAAACACCAGGCGCAGCGTCACCATCCCAGCAGGTCCAACGGTCGGAAAGACAAGTACTGCAATGGATGCCCCGATGTCCTGAGTCAGCAGGCCGACCAGCACAAGGGCGACACCGCCGATGCGAGGGCGCGGCGCGGCGGGCGGTTCGAGCATCCCGCCAGCTTATGAGCCGAGTGACTGGCGGCTCGCACCGGGCCGCCAACAACCGGGGTGACACAATGACGGGGTGATCATTCTGGCGGCGACCCCGATCGGTAATCTGGGGGATGCCTCGCGCCGGCTCATCGAGACGCTCAGCACGGTCACGGTCATCGCGAGCGAGGACACCCGCACGACCATTCACCTGATGCGTGCGCTCGGGATCGAGAACCGTCCGCGATTGGTCGCTCTGCACGAGCACAACGAGAGCGAGAAGGCGGCCGAGCTCGTCGAACTCGCCAAAACGATCGACGTGCTGGTACTGAGCGACGCCGGCATGCCGTCGATCAGTGACCCCGGCTACTCGCTGGTCGCCGCCGCCGCTACCGCGGGAGTCACCGTGACCGCGCTGCCGGGCCCGAGCGCCGTGCTCACGGCGCTCGCCGTATCGGGCCTTGCGACCGACCGGTTCACGTTCGAAGGGTTTCTTCCGCGAAAGTCCCGTGTCGCCTACTTCCGCGGCCTTGCGCGCGAGCCGCGCACGATGGTGTTCTTCGAGAGCCCGAACCGTTTGGGCGCTGCGCTGGCCGACCTTGCCGCCGCCCTCGGCGACGACCGCCGCGTGGTGGTGTGCCGCGAACTGACGAAGCTGCACGAAGAGGTTGTGCGGGGGAGCGCTCGCGAGCTTGCGACCCGTTTCGCAGACGGAGCCCGCGGAGAGATTTGCCTTGTCGTTGAGGGGGCTAGTGCCCTGGCATCGGATCTGCCGACCGGTATTGCGCAGGTACTCGCACTCGTCGCCGGCGGCGCGAAGCTCAAGGATGCGTCGAGCGAGGTAGCGGAGGCAACCGGACTGAGTCGGCGAGACCTCTACGAGGGCGCGCTCACTAGCCGGTGATGAGCTCGACGTCGTAGGCGCGGACTCGCGGGCCATAGCTCGCGAACGTGAGGGAATCTGTCATCGCCTGCGCGATCAGGAAACGATCGAATGGGTCGCGGTGGTGCAGCGGAAGCTCCTCGAGCACGACGGCGTGGGTCGAGAGCGACGGAAGCTCTTGAAACCCCTCCTCAACCAGGCTTCCGAGCAATCCAGGCGGGCCGGGGAGCTTTCCCAAAGAACGCTTGATCGCAATCTCGGCAACCGTTATGGACGAGACGAAGATCTCGTTCCTACCATCCGCAATAACTGACCGAACTCGTGGGCCGAGCTTTGCTTCGTCGAAGAGCCACCAGAGCAAGACGTGCGTGTCGAGCAAAACCCTCACTCCCCGTACCAGTCAATCTCGTCTTGTGCAGTGAATTCGTCGAAGGCGTCCGCGAGAACGAACTGTCCCGCGAAGAGACCCGGGGTTCGATCGGGTCGGACCGGTATCGGCACGAGGCGTGCCACCGGATGCCCGTTGCGCGCGATTACGATCTCTTGCTGGGGTCCCGCCCGCGGCGGCAGTGTTGCGCCACCAGAAAGGGCACCGCGGAAGCCACCGAAGTAACACGAGCCGCGGCATCCGTAGACTTGGAGAATGGCTACGGGCGACTCCTTCTACATTACGACGCCCATTTTCTACGTCAACGATGTTCCGCACATTGGGCACGCGTACACCGAGGTGGCCGCGGACGTTCTCGCCAGGTGGCACCGTCAGCGCGGCGAAGACACCTGGCTGCTGACAGGTACGGATGAGCATGGCCAGAAGATCCTGCGCACGGCCGCGGCAAACAAGACGAGCCCGAAGGATTGGGCTGACCGGCTCGTTGAGACTGCGTGGAAGCCGCTGCTTGCGACCATCAACATTCACAACGATGACTTCATTCGCACGACAGACGAACGCCACGAAAAAGCGGTCGCGATATTTCTGCAGAAGCTCTACGACGACGGCCATATCTACTCCGGCGAGTACGAGGGCTTTTACTGCGTCGGCTGCGAGGAGTACAAGCAGCTCGACGATCTGGTGAAGGCCGAGGACGGCGAGTACGCCGGCCAGCTCGTGTGTGCCATCCACGGGCGGCCCGTCGAACTTCTCAAGGAGAAGAACTACTTCTTTCGCATGAGCGCCTTCGAGAAGCCGCTGCTTGAGCTCTACAAATCAAACCCATCATTCGTGCAGCCGACTTCGGTGCGCAACGAGATCGTGCAGTTCGTCAGTCAGGGCCTTGCCGACCTCTCGATCTCGCGGTCGAGTATCGACTGGGGCATTACGGTGCCATGGGACGACACCCACGTCGTCTACGTCTGGTTCGACGCCTTGCTTAACTACATAACGGCAATCGGCTACGGGGTGGATGAGGCCGAGTTCGAGCGCCGCTGGCCGGCCGTGCACATCGTCGGTAAAGACATCGCGCGCTTCCACGCCGTCATCTGGCCAGCCATGCTGATGGCCGCAGGCCTCCCGGTTCCGCGCACGGTGTTCGGCCACGGCTGGCTATTGGTCGGTGGCGAGAAGATGTCGAAGTCGAAGCTCACGGGCATCGCGCCCGCGCAAATTACCGACACGTTCGGCTCCGACGCCTTTCGCTACTACTTTCTCTCGGCGATCACCTTCGGGCAGGACGGCTCATTCAGTTGGGAAGACCTCAACGCGCGCTACCACGCCGAGCTCGCCAACGGCTTCGGCAACCTTGCATCGCGCGTCATCGCCATGGTCATCAAGTACTGCGACGGGGCGGTTCCCGCCGTCGCGCCGGACCCTGCGATCCACACGATTGAGATGCGAGTGACGGATGCCGCGAACCGGCAGATCGACGCGTTCGCCATCAATGAGGCGCTCGCCACCATTTGGCAGCTCGTCGACGCTCTTAACGGCTACATCACCGAGAACGAGCCGTGGGCGCTCGCTAAGGATCCGACTCGGCGCGATGAATTAGAGACTGTACTCGCTACGACCGTCCACGGCCTCGGCACACTAGCGATTCTGTTGTCCCCGGTGTTGCCGCTCGCGACCGCGCGCTTATGGGATACGATCGGCGGCCTCGGTGCGCTGGAAGCACAAGTCATCACCTCGGCATTCGAGTGGACGGGCGGCGGCCAGGTGAAGGCACTCGAGACCTCGCTGTTCCCACGCATCGAAACCGACGAGGATTCCGCTTGAGCGAACCCGCCGCCTTTGTGCGGCAGCGCGGCACGACCTCGGAGCATGGACAGTCGCGCGACCTCGAGTATCCGCCCCTTCCGGAGGCGCTCACCGTCGGCATCTACGACAATCACGCGCACCTCGAGATCTCCGACGGCGAGAACCCGATGGACTATCGCGACCAACTTGATCGAGCGTCCAGCGTCGGAGTGCGCGGGGTCGTGCAGGTTGGCGGCGACCTCGAGACCTCGCGCTGGTCGGCCGAGATCGCAGCGCGCGAGCCGCGGGTACTTGCGGCCGTCGCACTGCACCCGAACGAGGTCCCTGAGTTCGCGGCATCCGGTGAGCTGGATTCGGCGCTCGCCGAGATCGACGAGCTTGCGAGTCGGCCGCGCGTGTGTGCCATCGGCGAAACCGGGCTCGACTACTTTCGCACGCCGCCCGGCGCAGGGCGCGCCGCGCAGCTGCAGTCATTCGAGGCCCACATCGAGATGGCGAAGCGACACGACCTCGCCATGCAGATCCATGATCGGGATGCTCATGCTGATGTCATCGCGACCCTGCTGCGGGTGGGCGCTCCAGAACGCACGGTCTTCCACTGCTTCTCTGGCGACGCCGAGATGGCGCGCCTGTGCTCGGACAACGGCTGGTACCTGTCGTTCGCGGGCACCGTAACCTTCAAAAACGCGGTCGGTCTGCGCGAGGCGCTCGAGGTGATCCCGCGCTCGCGAATCCTGATCGAGACGGATGCTCCGTTCCTGACCCCGCACCCGTACCGCGGTCGTCCGAACTCGCCGTACTTGATTCCTGTCACGCTTCGCGCGATGGCAGCCCACCTCGATACTGAGGTGACGATGCTTGCCGCGCAGATCTCATCGAACACTGAGCTCGTCTACGGCAAGTGGGACGCCGAGCCGGTCATTGTCAATGGCTAAGTTGCTCGGCCCAGCCGAGATCCGTGATCTTGCGGAGTTGCTCGGTCTTCAGCCAACAAAGAAGCTCGGCCAGAACTTCGTTATCGACGCCAACACGGTGCGTCGGATCGTCAAGTCCGCAGCGGTCGTCTCCGGCGAGACCGTCGTTGAGGTAGGGCCGGGACTCGGATCGTTGACCCTTGGGCTCTTGGAGGTCGGCGCATCCGTTGTTGCTGTCGAGATCGACAAGCGACTTGCTGAACAGCTGCCCATCACGGTGGCTCAGCTCGCGCCGGATGCACAGCTCACGGTTCTCGCCGAGGACGCCTTGCGAGTGACCGAGCTTCCGGGCGAGTCATCGGTGCTCGTCGCGAACCTGCCGTACAACGTGTCGGTGCCGGTGCTGCTGCACTTTCTTGAGCACTTTCCGACCGTCGAACGCGGCCTCGTGATGGTGCAGGCCGAGGTGGGCGAACGCATCGCCGCCGGCCCTGGCTCGAAGGTGTACGGCTCGCCGTCCGTCAAGGCCGCGTGGTATGGCGAGTTCTCGACCGCTGGCAAGGTGAGTCGCCAAGTGTTCTGGCCGGTCCCAAATGTCGATTCGATCCTGGTGCGATTCGACCGACGCGCCCAGCCTGGCACCGAGCCTGAACGGCTGGCAACCTTCGAGCTCGTGGATGCCGCGTTCCAGCAGCGCCGCAAGATGCTGCGTCAGGCGCTCTCGGTGGTGCTCGGCGACTCGGCTGCCGCGTCGGCCAGACTCGAGGCCGCCGGTATCGCACCGACCGCCCGCGGCGAGGAGCTTACGGTCGCGGACTTTCTCGCCGTGGCGCGAGCGCGCTGAGCCTCGCGCCGAGCGCGCCCGTGCACACTTCCGACCCAGCGGCGTCAGTCGGCCAGACCGAGAAACACCGTCACGAGCCGCTCAAGATCGACAAGTTGCCTA
>Ga0163151_10005011_pt1 | contig 17286 bp, 17 predicted proteins | sample OliLakLV19MP5IB2_FD_145596 | JGI IMG/M metagenome (GOLD analysis project Ga0163151, IMG submission 145596) | Freshwater microbial mat bacterial communities from Lake Vanda, McMurdo Dry Valleys, Antarctica - Oligotrophic Lake LV.19.MP5.IB-2 | ecosystem: Environmental > Aquatic > Freshwater >...
CTGTAGCACCAGTTGCTCCCGTTACACCTGTAGCACCAGTAATGCCAGTAACACCAGTAACACCAGTAACACCAGTAACACCAGTAACACCAGTAACACCAGTAACACCAGTAACACCAGTAACACCAGTAACACCAGTAACACCAGTAACTCCCGTTACACCTGTAGCACCAGTAACACCAGTAACACCAGTAACTCCCGTTACACCTGTAGCACCAGTTGCTCCCGTTACACCTGTAGCACCAGTAATGCCCGTAACACCAGTAATTCCTGTAGCACCCGTAATGCCCGTTACTCCAGTTACGCCTGTAACACCAGTAATTCCTGTAGCACCCGTAATTCCCGTTACTCCTGTCATCCCCGTAATTCCAGTAATTCCAGTAATACCCGTAGCTCCTGTAACACCTGTTGCTCCTGTAATGCCTGTTACTCCCGTCATCCCCGTAACTCCCGTAACTCCGTTAATACCTGTAGGGCCAATTATGCCTGTAGTACCTGTAGCACCATTCACACCATTTGCTCCTACAGCACCAGTCGGACCTGTAGTACCTGTGACACCATTGCTTCCAGCTGCGCCTGTTGGACCCGTAACTCCATCAAGACCGTTTGTTCCTTGTAAGCCAGTTGGGCCTGTAACTCCAGTTGGACCAACAACACCATTCCCTGCATAAAGTGCATAAGGAACAGACATAAACTGCGTGGATCCCATGGTAACAAAACTGCTAGGCGGAGTAGGGTCAATAAGTACTTCCAGCCAAAAAGCATTTGTTCCCCAAGAAATAGTATTAAAAGTTCCGCTCACATTTGTCCCCGCGCCAATAACAGAAGTAAAAAGACCAAATTGGTTGGTTGTTACAGGGTAGGTTTCTTCAAAGACATTTGTACCGCTGGAACTACCCTGATGAATGATGAACTTAACAGTAATGTTTGTATTAACCAGTGGATTGCCTGCAGCATCTCGCGCCACAGCCTGATAGTTTACGCCCTGTGGAGCCTGCGCAAAAGCAGAAAAAGAAATAAAAAATAATAAAATTCCTGCGTAAACTTTATTCATTAAAAACTAAATATTTGCACCAAATAATATGTAACGAATAACGCCAATAATGGCGTTCACAAATATGGGGAAATTTGCTGATATAAACACATCCAAATCAATAATTTTCGAGTGCGGGTATGTCTGAAAATTTGTGTGTGTATTTAACCCAAAAAGTTCAATTGAACTTTTTGCCCCTTGGGCAGACGATTGAAAGTGAAAGACTTATCCTTTATTTTTGATGAAAGAAAATATTTCATTTTCAATATCTGGGTTAACCCTGACCAAATTATCCAGGCGGTAGCGCCTGGATAATTTGCGTCAGATTTCTGATCTCTATTCTTTTTGAACTGCAAAATCTAGGGTTAAACAAAAATGAACCAGGAAAGCAGGGAGCCAGGTGTATTACTTTCCGCTCTTTTTAATTTTAAACTCCATCCTGCGGTTTTTAGCATGCTCATCTTCGGTGCATTCGGTATTGTCTGCGCATTTATTTAACAGCTTGCTTTCTCCATGTCCTTTAGCTCCAATCCTCTTAGCATTTACGCCCTGCTGTACAATATAGTTTTTAGCCTGCTGCGCTCTTTTTTCTGAAAGTTCCAAGTTGAATTTTGCCTCACCGCGCGAATCAGTATGGGCTAAGATATCCAATGAGATTTTAGTATTGGCGTTCAAAACGATCGCAACTTTATTGAGAATTGTTTTTGCTTTAGGAAGCAAGTCAGATTTCCCATACTCGAAATAAATATTTTCGATTAGCAGCATCCCGTCCATCGTTCTCCCATGAGAAGCCTCTATCCAGGAATCTTCAATATAAATCTTTGAAAGTTTATTTTGTTCCGGTGGCAGGCTTACAAGCAGCATTTGCGAATTCGTGGCGGTGGCTTTATTGATCACAGTTTCATTTTCATCCATGAGCAGAATACTGGTTCCTTTCGGCAATACACCGGTTGCTTTTTCATCGATCGTGAGGTATAAATTCGTATCAACCGGGAGATATGTAAAAACAAATCTTCCGTCTTTATCGGTTTGGGTCATTTGCACCACTTCCTGCTGGTCATTGATGAGGGAGATCTCCGCATCAGTGAAGGGGGTTTTTATTTCGCTGCTCAGCGCCAACTTCCCTTTCAAATCCATGCGCATATTTTTGTTCTCTATTTTCATCAGCTGCAGCTTGCTTTTTTCTTCCATCGCGATCTTAAACCTGAAATTATTCTCCGCGTTGAGGGTAGTGATGGGTTCATTCTCACGATTCACCAGGTAGATCTGCTGCGTTTTCCAATGCGGATCGCTCACGTTCACTTCCAATGTATATTCCTGATTGTTAGGCAGGTCCATAAATAAGAAAGAGCCAAACAATCCCGTGATGGTTGTTTTTATAAGCTCATTTTTTGCGTTATAGATCTTTACTTCTACTGCTCCTAAAGGGATACGGTTTTCACCCAACAATAAGCTCCCGCCCAATGCAAATTTTTTGCTGTTTTTTTTATCAAATGAGAAATCATATCTCCATAGTTCCGAACCCGACTCCCCCTTTTTAGTATTACCAGTACCCACATAGGCGTGAACGCCTATGACAAAAGAGAACACATACGACTGGGCTCCAAAGGGAACATTTTCTTTTTGCAGCCATTGGTTAGTGTAGGTATCGTATTCCCAAAAGTCCTCCAAACGTTTTACTGTTCTGTTGAAACCGCAGGCAATGAACCCTTTATTTCCATACCCAAAAGAGAGTGCGCCCGTGCGGGCTATCCCCGGAAAATCAGCCATCTGCTTCCACTCATTTTGTACAGGATCAAATTTCCAGCAATCTTTTTGAGAAGGCGTGGATTCCTTCTTTTGTCCAAGCAGCACATAAGCATCTCCACCTGTAACAAATGCAGAAGCATCTTCTCTTCCTCCTCCCGGGAAATCAGTTTTTTTAGTCCATTGATTTAAATCCGGATTATATTCCCACAGGTCGCTGTACAAAGTATTTTTATTTTTTCCAAGTCCGATGTAACCCTTATCACGAATAGAAAACCCTATAGCACCATGCCGGATCTCACCCGGAAGAGCCGCTTTTTGTGTCCACATATCTTTTTTCGGATCGTATTCCCACAGATCATTTGTCCCCTGCCTCATGCCTTCAAACCCGGCCATACCGGTTCCCACATATCCTTTATCTCCAATCGAAAATGAAACAGCAGAAATTCTTGGCTCAGCAGGTAAAGCCTCAGCAACGTCCCACTGATCCTGTTTAGGATCATACTGCTGAAAATCTTTTTTGAACGAGGATAAAGCAAGGCCCGATCCAGCATATCCCTTTCCGCCTACGGAAAATGCTGTTGCTTTTTCAATAGTACCTAATGGAGAATTTTGTTTTTGGGTCCAGCCATTTGTCCCCTGAGCATAAAGTAAAGTCTGGCAGTATGTAATAAAGGATAAAAAGAGGAGTAAATAGCGGGTAACCTTCATATATTGAAAAATATCGCTTTGGTAATACGTAAAAAAAAATATTTGGTTGTGATTTTGTTCATGAAAGCTCATTTTACGTCAATATAAGGTTCATATTGACGTATGGAGACCTCGGCCAGGCCTTTTTTCAGCTGACTCGCATGCCTATAACCAGTATGTCGTCCACCTGATCTTCGTTGCCGCGCCAGTGCTCTATCGTTTGATCCAGGATCCTGCGCTGCTCCGGCATTGGTTTTTTGTGAATGTCAAATAACAGGCCTCTGAACTGGCTTTGCATGAATTTTTTTCCTCTTGCACCTCCAAACTGATCCGCATAACCATCGGAAAAAATATACAGCACATCGCCCTTTTTAACTTTCAGCTTATGGTTGGTGAATTTTTTAGTTTCTTTTTCAAGGAATATTCCGATTGGAAATTTATTTCCTTTGATCTCTAAAATTTCTTCGTCCCGTACAATGAATAAGGGGTTAAATGCACCGGCAAATTCTAACTCCCGCGCAGCAGCATCGTAAGAACAGAGGGTGATGTCCATCCCATCCTTGGAAGTAGATTCCTCAAAATCCCGCTGATGCAAGGTCTCACTTACGCCTTTGCTTAATTCATCCAAAATGAATGCAGGCTGAGTTTGCTGATGCTTGCTGATAATTTGCTTGAGCAGGTTATATCCCACAATGCTCATGAAAGCTCCCGGCACTCCGTGACCCGTGCAATCTACCGCAGCAAAAAGTGTTTTCCCGTTCAACTGTTCGAACCAGTAAAAATCTCCGCTCACAATATCCTTGGGTTTATAAAGCACAAATGAATCCGGTAGTAATTTTTTTACAAGACTATCCGGAGGAAGGATAGCTTCCTGGATACGTTTCGCATAGCGGATAGAATCGGTTACCTGCTTGTAAAACACTTCGATCTTCTGTGACTGCAATTCTATTTCGGCTTTCTGGCGCACCACTTCGGCAGTCCGCTGGGCTACCTTGTCCTCCAGCATCTTTTCATTTACATGCAGATCTTCGCGCATCTTAAGAAGTGCAAGGCCCAAATTATCTTCTTCGGAAAGCGGTTTGTAGTAGGAGTCAAAGTTTCCGCTACCCACTTCTTTTGCAAATTCCGTGGTGAGCTTCATGGTTCCAATGAGGCGGTTCAGCGCCATGGACATTTCACCAATTTCATCACTGCCTTCTGTCATTTTTGTGTTGGGCAAAATACCGCGGGCCATGCGATGGAGCAATGCTTTTACTTCATCCACAGGACGAACAATGGTGCGTGCCGTAAATATCGCAATGACAATTCCTCCGATCAGCAGCATGATCCCTAAGCCCGTCACGATGTTCTTCAAAAAAGTAAAAGAGGCAAGCATTTCAACATTCTTTTTCCGGGATTGCTCGTACTGCTGCGATATGAGCGCTGTAAGCTTGTCCAGGATATTTCTGGTTTTTACATTCAACTCGCTGTCAGCATCTTCTACAGAGTTCCTTAACTCGAGCCATACACCCGGATCGTCTTTTTGCAGATCCTCATAGCTGTCAAAAGAGTGCAGCTGAGACATGATATATTCGTGGTTCGCGATCAGTTCATCGAGTATGCCAAAGATGTATGTAACAGCGCGCTGGTCATCTTTATTCCACTCTTGTGCAAGGGTATTAACTTCTTTTTTCAGTTGGGGATATTCGTTCTGAATAAGGCTCTTCAGTTGGTCTTTGTCTTCATGGTCTATTTGCACATTTACCCAGTTGGTAATAAGCATTTTGGAACGAACCACCAGGTTGTTCAGCTTCTGTAAGGCAGTCACAGAAGGCGTATACTGATTTGTGATCTTGTCGTTTATTTCCCGGCTATCGGCAAGGGTAATGAGGGTTAATCCAAAAGCAACAAACGTTAAAAAGATAAGCGAGCCGAAGCCAACTCCAATTCTGCGTCCAATGGTAAAACGGAAAGCCATAGTAGAACAACGAAATTACAAAATTATGCCACTTTCCAATGAAATTAAGATACTATCTGGGTTGGGTGTACGACAAATCTGCCTTTCTATCGCCTCATCCCTGCCTTCTCCAAAAGAGAAGGAGTATTAGGTGTCAAATTTGTCGTGCACCCTCTGGGTTCAACCCAAATTTTTTAGTTGAAAAATTTGCGCTATGAGAAGACATCCAGGCGCTTACCGCCTGGATGTCTTGGTTAATCCGGACCAAATTATCCAAGCGGTAATCGCTTGGATGATTTGCGTCCGCCCTTTGGGCAAAATTTGCAGGTTTGCTGAAAAATTTGGGTTCAATACAATGCTTTGATACTATCCTGCTAACGGGAAATCAGACATAACAAATGTAAAAAGAAAAGAAAAGAAAAAAGGGAGGACTATTTATCTTTATCCAGCATGGCTATTTTTGCTTTGTAGCCATCGGATTTATCCTGTTCGTACAGGCTGAAATAGATTCCCATCAGGCATACTAGCACTTCGCGATTATTCGGCCTGAGTTGTTCTGCCTTTACCGCATAGGGTAATGCCTTTTTAAAGAGAGCGGTAGATTCCTCGGTAATGTTTTCAATAACTACAATATCCTCGGTCACACTCATGTTGTTGATCAGATCTACCCCGTAATTATAATAAAGCATGGCCAGGTTATAATTGGCCGCATTGTTATTAGTATCCAAGGCAATTACCTGCTTGTATAAGCTCTCCGTCATTCCAAAGAACTGGGATTGTATTTTAATATCGGACCGGAATATTTTCTCATAAGTTGTAGCCAATGCATTTTTAAATTCTATTTCGCGTGCTTTGATATTGTAATTGGGCTCCGCAAGCAGCATACCCTCTTTAAACTTCTCGTAATATTCTATCGCTGTCGGGTAATTGGTTTGGTCAAGCAAAGATCCGGCATCGTTGTAGAAAGTAGAGCCTAGGTATTTCAGTATCTGCTTGATAATTTTTTGATCATAATCCAGCGTGATGGTTGCAATTTGCCCCGAGTAATGGAAACTAGCATTAATAGAGAACGGTTTCCCGTGGGAAGTATCCAGGGAAAGTGCCTTTTTCAGGAACCCAAATGCTTCCAATCGTGTTTTTGATTTTTTATTTTGGGTTTCGAATGCCTTATACCACTCTTTGTAAATATATCCTCTTACATACCAGGCAAAAGGATCATTCACAGATTGCGGATGTGAAATAGAATTATCAATGAGTTCAAGCGCTTTTTTCACTCTTGTTTCGGCAGGAATATTTTGATCCTGCGCCAGCACAATGGCTTTTGCCACGCTGTCGCGCTGCGCGAAAAGAACATTCACACAGAGCAGCATGGCTGCCATCAAGGTCAATATGTGAATTCTATTCTTCATTTATTCTACCGAAATTGCAAGTGAGGCCAATGTGGAACTCACTTTCATACTGTATTTTTCAATGTTCGTTTTATTCAGCTCAAAGCGCTGTTTGTTATTTTCTATCACAAAGTTTATTCCCGAGCCTTGTTTTGCCATTCCTGCTTTTTCGGTAACCAGCAGTGTGCTCTTGCCTTTCAATTTTTTAAGGATGTCCGGAAGCATACCGGAATATCCGGCAGGGACGTATAAAATATGACACATCCCGTTTACTGATTCAACACCGGAAAAACTTTTAACCTCGAATTTTTGCTCTCCCACACTTTTTTTGTCCAGCAGTGCGGTGAGGTCATTGTAAAAAGTAGTGGTGCCCATTACACCTATAACGAAATTTCCTTCCTTGTATTTATCCGGCCAGTTAATATATTTTGTGAAATTGTATATGAAGGTAGCCTTGATCTTGGTGTTCGCATTATTAGGATCCTGCATCAGGGGCATGTGAACATAATCTGCAGATAAGCAAAGAATAGTAATTAGTATGGCAAAAAATTTCCGCATTCAGTTCAGTTCGAAGATAGGACAAACCATTTTTGTGCCACGTATTTTACAATGGAGAAATCGTTAAATTTAAGGCGCAAAGGTAGTTTTTTTGAGGAATTGCGAAAAAGAAATGAAACTTATGGCCACACGTATTTCCCGGTTTTATCAATGTATCCATATGTATAACCGGCTTTCATATCGGGGCTGGAAACTTTTGCCAAGCCGTTTTTGAATACCGTGAGATACTTGAAGTTCTTATTAATCACCATAGTTCCTTTCTTATCAATGAACTGAAAAGTGGCATTTTTCGTATCAAGGCTTGAAGTAACGCATGCATACCCTTCTTTGAAATAATCACCTCCGGTAAATGTGGCAGCAATTACTATCTCGCCCGTTTTATTGATATATCCATACCTGCCTTTTTTGAAATCGCCCACACGGATAAGTGCCATTCCTTCGGAAAAGGGCCATGCGCGGTCGTATTTCAAATCAAGAACAACTTTTCCTGTTTTGTCAATGAACCCCCATTTGCCGCCAACGTCTTCGCCTTTGCGTATATTGGCATATCCTTCCAGAAAATCAAAGCAGTCGTCATACTGGAAATCCACCGCTACTTTTCCTGTTTTATCAATATATCCCCACTTGTTACCTTTTTTTACGCGCGCCATTGCTTCCGAAAAATCATAAGCGCCATCATAAGTTGGATTTACAACAAAGCTTCCTGTCTTATTGATGAACCCCATCTTACTGCCAATCTGCAGCCGTGCCATGCCATCTGAAAATTTATATGCGTAATCACATTTGGGTTCTATAATTACTTTACCTGTTTTGTCAAAATATACCCAGCTGCCATTCATTTTGCCGCTTGCTATGCCTTCGGAAAAAGGAGTGGTTTTATCGAACTGAAGCGGGATAACAAGCTTTCCGGTTTGATCTACATATCCTCTTTTCCCTGCTTTGCTCACAGCAGCCATGCCTTCGGAAAAGGATTCTGCAAAATCAAACTGAAGGTCAACAATAATTTTTCCGGATTTATTAATGTAGCCGTATTTCCCCTTTTCCTCGATCGGGAAAAGCGGTTCCTGAGCCGATACATAAAAGAGCTGGCTTAGAAATACAAGTACAAAAATTGGGGTTAAAAATCTTGTTCTCATGGGTGTGATGGTAAGGGTGCAAATATGGTACAAATATGAGAACAATAGAAAAAAATTAATTCTAAATCATAGGGAAGATGGAAAATCAAAAAGATTTTAAATAATGGGCATAAAAAGTAGATTTTTTGTACCTTGCTCATCTTAAACATCCCTCATGCCAGTATTGTTTCCTATCAATTTTAAAAAGTGGATTGACGAAAATCGCCATTTGTTAAAACCTCCAGTAAGTAATAAAGTAGTGTACAAAGATGCTGAGTTCATCATTATGGTGGTGGGCGGCCCTAATTCCCGAAAGGATTATCATTTTAACGAAAGCGAAGAATTTTATTACCAGTTGGAAGGAAATATTGAAGTGGGGATACAAGAAAATGGCAAGGCTGCCAATGTGCCGATAAAAGAAGGAGAAATTTTTCTTTTGCCTCCCCGTATACCCCATTCTCCTCGCAGAGGCCCCCATACGATTGGATTGGTCATTGAACGCCAGAGACGCAATGGGGAAAAGGACGGTTTGTTATGGTTCTGCGAAAAATGTAACAATAAATTGTACGAAGAATATTTTCCGCTCACAAATATCATGACACAGTTCCAGGAAGTATTTGAACGATATTATGGAAGCAAGGAACTATGTACCTGTAAAAAGTGCGGCCATGTTATGGAACCCCCTCAAAAACCTGCGGAACAAAAAACGCAATCTACCTGTTAATGCATGTTTGATATTTTCCTTCCGCCACATGAAAAAAAGTTGAAGTCAGCGTTAAAGAACACCCTTGGCATATCTCCGAAAAATATTTCTCTTTACGTGCAGGCGTTCCGGCATAATTCTATTGCCAAGGAGATCAAGGAAGGAATAAAAGACAGCAACGAGCGTCTCGAATACCTAGGTGATTCCGTACTGAATGCGGTGATCGCTGATTTTCTTTTCCGGAAGTTTCCGTACAAAGACGAAGGCTTTCTCACTAAGATGCGTTCCAAAATGGTGAGCCGCGATCATTTAAACCAGCTGGCATTAAAGCTGGGGCTTAACAAATTATTGACCCTGACAAATGATCCCAATCTGAAATTTTCTTCCATGAACGGAGATGCGTTTGAAGCACTTGTGGGGGCGATCTACATTGACAAAGGCTTTTATGCTGTACAGGATTTTATCCTTAACCGCATCCTTAAATTTCATGTGGACGTAGAAAAAATACTGCTTACCGAAACCGATTTCAAAAGCAAGCTCATTGAATGGTCTCAGCGGGAAAAACGAGAGGTGCGCTTCCAGATTGTGGAGGAAAATGGTACTGGTTATGACAAGCAATTTATGATAGCCGTGCAGGTGCAGGGAGAAGCAATAGCACAAGCGCAGCATTTCTCCAAGAAAAAGGCGGAGCAGCTATCGGCCGAGGCGGCCTGCGGTAAACTTGGAATTGCTTAACTTCACCTTACCAAATGAGCAGCCATTTTAATTATTCTGATGTTTTATATTTATTCGTAACATTCGTAAATAATTCGTTATTAGTATCCGGATGAAATATTTATTAATGATACCGCGCGCTTTATGGAAGTTGTGGTTTGTACTCAACTTTGTAATTACACTTTTGCTTCTCTACCCAGCATTTCTTATTTTATTATCCAGGGAAAAATGGTTTAGCCGGGCATTTTGGCTGATGCGGATCTGGGCAAAATGGCTTTGCTATGGAGCAGGGATCATTCCCATTGTGAAATATGAGATCGATCCAAAGCGGATTCCCAGTCCCTGTATTTTTATTTCTAATCATACTTCTTATCTCGATATTGTACTCAGCTATGTATCTGTCCCCAACTATTTTGTTTTTGTGGGCAAGCAGGAATTGGACAAAGCACCGCTGTTCAGGGTCTTTTTCAAGCGCATGAATATTTTAGTGAACCGGAAAAGCAATGTGGATTCTCACCGCGCATACCTCCATTCCGGTGAAAAAATCGACAAAGGACAAAGTGTTTTTATTTTTCCAGAAGCTACTATTTCCTCAAGTGGTAATATGATCCCGTTTAAGAACGGAGCCTTCAAGCTCGCCATTGATAAACAAGTGCCTATTGTACCTATTGTGTTTTACGATAATTGGAAACGGTTGCAGAACGGAGGATTTTTTACTGCGAATGGAAGTCCTGGTATCGTAAGAGCGCGTATGTTAAGCGTGGTACATACAAAAGGGATGACAAACGCAGATTTAATACCTTTGAGGGAGAAATTAAAAGGAATTATTCAGGAATCTCTTACTCAGCCGAAGCAATGACAAAAATTACCAAGGATACTGTTGATAAGCTGGCAACACTTTCCCGCCTTGAATTTGATGGTAAGGCAAAGGAAGAGGTGCTGGGCGATCTGAACCGCATGCTTGATTTTGTAAGCAAATTAAACGAGCTGGATACCACCGGAGTGGAGCCGCTTATTTATATGAACGATGAGAAAAATGTGTTGCGTGCAGACGAAGTAAAAAAGGACATTACTCAAAAGGAAGCACTTAGCAACGCGCCTAAAAAAGACTCGGATTATTTTAAAGTTCCTAAAGTGGTGGAAAGAAAATAAGGACGGCTCTTGGTAAAAATCACCTGCTTAGGCAGCGGCTATTTCAACAAATTCTATCGGAAGCTTCTTCAGTAATTTTGAAAACTCCTCGCCCGATTCTTTCATGTCTTCATCACGTTTATCGTAATGCCATCTTGCGTTGATGTTATAACCTTCCTGAGCCATTTTATCCAGCTGCATTAAAACATCCATGATAAATTTTGCAGAGGTGGAATTGAAGTAATCAAATTTGAATTCAAACGTACGTAATGCTCCCTGTCCGAACTTGTCCTTTTCCCAATAAAGAACGCTTTGGTATTGCTCCAACCATTGAAGGATAGGAACATAGAACTTGCTGGTATTTTCAGGACGGGATTCTCCCGAAAGCTCAAAAATATTTTTAGTAGGGTCTAAAACTACTTTTGGTGAAAATTCGCTTGGGTCAATGATTAATGGATTCATGTTCCGCTTGTTCTTTAGTTTAAATTGAAATTTTTGCTTGTACTACGTAAAATGAAACAGCTGGCGTAACAGGCCTGAATTCATATTCGAGTTTATTTCCTGATTTAAGCGCAATATCTATAATACCCAAACCGGCATTGTCCCTGTCCAATGGCGATTCCTTTGCTAATGTGACCCTGTAAAAATCCTGCAGTCCTTTTTTGTCCAAAGAGTTTACCAGTTCAATTTTAGTAACCAATGCATCCACCTGTTCGTTGGAAACATGGTTGCCTGTTATGATATAATAACAATTTTCTCTTTTGCTAAGCATAAAAATAGGAGGAGAGGATCTTCCCATTACCTTCTGAATATCCATTGCGGTCCAGTGCTTTGATATATTATCCAGGCACTCTACAATTATTCCGTACAAACGTTTTTGAGTCAGGAGATCAACGTTGGAATGTGACATGCTGTCCTTCAGGTTCCTCAGCAAAGAGGTAGTAACCTGGTGTGTAAGCTCGCCCATGAACGACATGACAATATTCTTCTCATTCATGTAATCATGTAGCTCAAGTGCTTCGGATGTTTGTTTGCTCATAATGTGGGCATTGGAAATTGTCCGCTGTTATTTCGAATACGCAAAAGTAGAACCGTAACCGCGACAAACTTACGAATATATTTTTCTTTGACGAAAATTATTTTTGTTAAAAGACGGCTCCGGAATGGCGTGGATGGATGATAATTCTTCTACCTTTGCACACAGAAGTCCTGCCTGTGAAATACAAAAGAATTCTCCTTAAACTTAGCGGTGAAGCCCTCATGGGCGATAAAGAATTTGGGATCGACCATGATCGTTTGAACCAATATGCGAAGGAGATAAAACAGATCGCGGAAAAAGATGTTCAGGTTGCCATTGTGATTGGAGGGGGCAATATTTTTAGAGGGATTCAGGCTAACCAGGAAAATGAATTTGACCGCGTACAGGGAGATTACATGGGCATGCTTGCCACGGTGATCAACAGCATGGCGCTTCAAATGGCGCTGGAAAAAGTAGATCTAAAAACCCGCCTTCTTTCTGCCATTAAAATGGAACAGATATGTGAGCCTTTTATACGCAGAAGAGCTATCCGTCACCTGGAAAAGAACAGGGTGGTGATATTTGGTGCGGGAACGGGCAATCCATACTTTACAACGGATACCGCAGCATCCCTTCGCGCTATAGAAATTGAAGCGGACATCATACTAAAAGGCACGCGCGTGGACGGTATTTATTCAGCAGATCCTGAGAAGGATAAGAATGCTGTTCGTTACGATAAGATCTCTTTTGACGAAGTGTATAAAAAAGGCTTGCAGATCATGGATCTTACCGCATTCACTCTGTGCAAGGAAAACAAGATCCCTATCATCGTGTTCGATATGAACAAACCGGGCAATCTTAACAAAGTTGTTCTTGGCGAACAGGTTGGTACGCTTGTAGAATTTTAACCCAAATTTTTCAGTTCAAAAAGAATATCAGACAACAATCTGACGCAAATCCAGACGGTACCGTCTGGATTTGGTCAGGGTTAACCCAGACATTGAAAATGAAAGAGATCTTTTTTCAAAGGATGGAGTAAGTCTTTCATTTTCAATCGTCTGCCTGCGGGCAAAAAGTTCAATTGAACTTTTTGGGTTTAATATATCCAGCCTATTTCTTACCTTTACGTGTCATGAAATACAAAACGATTTGTTTGTGTATGCTGGGATTTCTTACAGGTTTGGCTCTTTTTGCCCAGCCTTCAACAAAGTATTCAAAGGCGCATGGCGACAGCTTGATCCAGTATAAATTTCTGGTAGATTCCAAAAATGAAGCGAAGGGTGCTGTAGAAAATATTGTAAAATACACTGGATTAACACAGAATTTCCAGATCGTTGAAAATACCTCCATCCCCACGGCCATTGCATATAACAAACAGAAGAAAAGATACATTGCCTACAACCCCCAGTTTATGCTCCGGGTAAAAGACAGAACCAAATCCGATTGGGGAGCTATCAGTGTACTTGCGCACGAGATCGGGCATCATTTGTCAGGTCATACCTTGGTCACCCGTAGAAGGGACCCGCAGGAAGAACTGGAAGCAGACCGTTTTTCAGGATTTATTCTTTACAAAATGGGTGCTTCGCTGGAGGAAGCAAAATCATGTGCTACTTTGGTAGAGCTTAACCCCAGCGAAACCCATCCTCCTAAAACAGAACGGCTTGTTGCCATCACATTAGGCTGGCTGGATGCGAACAAGCTGGAGGAAGGAATTTTTTCTGTGGATACAACTTCTACCAACCTGTTGCCTTTACTTGCTCCTGAACTGGACAAAAAGAAAAAAATCCCTTACGTTTATAAATGTGTCATCTATGGAGATAAGAACTATTATTTTGTGGACGATAAGAACCAGGTGATCTCTATAGATGATTACGGACAGCCGTACGTAGTTGGATACAAAGTAAAATCGCAGGACTTGAGTTTCGATTGGATATTTTCTGTCCAGAGCCTGACGTATGGAGTAGATTCAAAAGGAAAAATGTGGAGTAAAACTTATGCCGGGGATATGATCATTGTAGGCAAAGTGTATAATATCGGCCTCTGACATTATTTCCCGAAAGATAAATTTACCTCTTCAACAGGTAGGATCTTCTCAGTAATTCAATAGCGTATTTTTTATCCTCTTCTTTGCGGATAAGAAAACTGATCCACCCCGAATCTTTAAATGTGTGATGTTCTTTCACACTTCCATTTTTTAACAGGTCCATTTTAATTTCCCTGCTGAAGAGTATATCCAGCAGGCCGTTGCCGTGTATGTGGCCGATCTCTTTATTTTTAACATCAAACTGAAGGCCTCCGAATTTGTGAATACTTGCCGATGTGTTTTCCCAGGATAGGATCTCGCTTTCTATCTCATCCACATAGTCCAGTACCTGTTTATTGCTAAGAAATGTTTGAAGCTTAATTATTCCGTCAAAAAGCTGAGGCAGTACAGGAATGTGTTTAAGGAAGCCCAGGTATTTAACAGTGATATCAAACATTTTTTTCGGAAAGGACTTTGATATGTTCCATCACGCGTAGGTGAACATTGCGGGTAATGCTTTCCGACCAGATATCAAAATACCAAACGGGAAATACATACAGCTTGTACCAGGAATTTCCAATCAGGGTAGTGGTGCCGTCTCCATTGTCCTTTAAAATAAATTGCCCGCGCAGGATATCAATGTGCCCCATAATTTCCGGATCGCGCGGTTGTTCAACAATATCGAATGTGAGATCTTCATTGGGTTTGTACACGATCATCTTTTCTTCAAATACATATCCGTTCGAGAAAATACATTTTCTCCCTGCTCCCACACAATGCCCGTCAACAGTGCTTTGCACAGGGCTTGGCATGCCCACTTTGAAGAGCCAGTATTTTTCTTCCTGCTTTATAGGCTCATATTCTACCACATATTGCCAGACTTTCTCAACCGGTGCGTTTATGACCATGGTATCGGAGACCATATTGGTATATTCATGTTTGGAGAAAAGATCTCCTATGAAAATTAAAAACAGAATTCCCAATACACTTACGTTGAGTGTGTTGTTTCTCCTGTAGAACATGGCGCGGCCGGTAAAAGCCCCTGAAATAATGAAAGCCCAGATAAGCGGGGAAATAATTAGCAGGCAAATAATACCTTCTTTCAAAAACACTGCACTTGCGAGTATTGCAACAAATGTATTAATGCATGACCAGATAAGGTAGTGGCTTCCTTTCCAGCCGAGTCCCCGCCAGAAAAATGCGCTGATGATCCCCATTAGCAAGGGTACGATTATGAAATCAGAAAAAATAAAAACAGCGGCATAATCATAATAGTTTTCATTATTAGAATATTGTTTTTGATGCATCGAATCCACGAAGTATTTGCTTCCTCCTACAATGAGGAGAGATACGATGTTTGGAATTAGAATTCCAAGTAGAATTTTCAGCGATCTCTTTTCCGTTTTTCGGCTATTTAATTAATATTTTTTTCCATTCCTCTGATTCTGCAACTTCTTTAATCACCTTATTTCTTTTTGTCAAAAACCCTCTCATGTATTTCTTTAAAAAAAGTCCTTCGGCTATTTTGCCGAGAAAGCCCAAAGGTGCGTGAAAGACAAATATATCTCCCATTATTGTTTTCCCATTCTCCTCTTCAAATAAATGTTCGTGTTCCATGCTGGCGAATGCGCCTTTCAGCATTCGGGTTTTAAAATAGGCCGGGGACCTATACTCTGCAATTTCAACGGCCATGTTTTGGTATAGGCCTAAATGTTTGGCTCTCCAGGTAACGTTTTGTTTATGGCCCATCAATCCTTTTGTAACACCGGCAATTGCTTTTTCATTTGTCTTGCCAGTGGAAATTAAATGCAGGTCTATACTTCTGGAAAGATCAAAGCATCTTTCGATGGGAGCATTGATTTCTGTTGAAAGTCTGATGATTGCCATTTTATCCAGGCAAAATTATTTCTTTAAACGCATCCTGAACGGTAGGGTATAAAAATTCAAAGCCACTGGATTTTATTTTTGTTGGCACAACTCTTCTGCTTTTTACGATCAGTTCGGTTTCGGTTTGGAGAAGAACAGCGCCAAACTGAAGCATCCATTTTGCCTGTGGAATTCCTAAAGGCATTTTCATTTCTTTTCGGAGCGCCCTCATAAATTCCGCATTGGTGATGGGATTGGGCGAGCAGATATTCACCGGGCCTGCGAGGTCTTCATGCTGCATGATCCATTCTATCATTCTCACAAAATCCGTTTCATGTATCCAGCTGATATATTGTTTTCCTCCTGCCATAGCACCACCCAATCCAAATCGAACCAGGTTCATCATGGGAGCCATTACTCCGGATCTTTTGCTCAGCACCATCGAAAGTCGAAGCGCGACTTTACGGGTGTCAGGAGTTTCCATCTGAGTCAATGCTTTTTCCCAGGCCTTGCATACTTCCACAGAAAATCCATCGCCAATTTCTCCCGAAGGCTCGTCCATAGGTTTATTTTCTGAATGCCTGTAAATTGTAGCTGACGAGGCGTTCATCCATAGCTTGGGTGGGGTAGTGCAGCTTTGAATTGCTTTGCCGATTAGGAGTGTGGACTTTACACGCGAGTCAATGATCTCCTTTTTATTTTTTTCAGTATAGCGACAATCCACGGATTTCCCGGAAAGATTTATAACGGTCGAACTTCCTTCCAGTTCTTTTTGCCAGTCTCCCAATGCTTCACCGTCCCACTTTGCAAAGGAAACATTTCCAACCGATTTTTTTTCTTTTCTGGAAAGGATAACTGTTTTGAAACCCTTTTCGGAAAAATAAGTGGCCAGGCATTCTCCGAGGAATCCCGTTCCGCCAGCAATGATGATTTTATTGGTATTCATGGTTGTGTTTTTAATTGATTTTTTGGTTTTGAACTTGAACGGAGTATCAGCAGAATGAACAGGTTAAAGAACAACATCAATCCGAGGATCAATGTAAATCCGCCCACTTTATAGCTAAGCACTTCGATCATTTTTTGTGCGGTGGCTATCGGAATCTCCGTATAAGATGAATCTACCTGGTTGTATTTCTTTTCGGGTTCAATTTCCAGACGTACAAAAGCAGTACCGATCGAGATGAGATAAAATCCTAGCTGCAGAAGACGGTTCACCGCTTCCGCCAGGTCTTCCTGCCCATGAAAAATATCAACAAGAAAAACTTTTCCGTTGCTAAGAAGGGTGCGCGCCACCCAAATAGTGAGCCCTATCGTCACTGGGAGATAGATGCTGTAGGCAATTAATGTGTGGTCCATGGTAAAGGG
>Ga0163151_10005024_pt1 | contig 17251 bp, 13 predicted proteins | sample OliLakLV19MP5IB2_FD_145596 | JGI IMG/M metagenome (GOLD analysis project Ga0163151, IMG submission 145596) | Freshwater microbial mat bacterial communities from Lake Vanda, McMurdo Dry Valleys, Antarctica - Oligotrophic Lake LV.19.MP5.IB-2 | ecosystem: Environmental > Aquatic > Freshwater >...
CACCGTACCCGAGACCGTTCTCGCCGGTTGATTTGGTCCCCGGAGTTCCGGTCACTTTGACGGCCAGGGCGACATCTGGTCTGCCGGTTTCATATTCGTTAGTCAGCGGCCCGGCGACGCTCGTTGGCAACGTGCTGACGGCCGCGGCCGCAGGATCGGTGGTTGTTGTCGCGGTGCAGAATGGTAACGCGCAGTACATCGGCGCTGCCCGGACGGCGACGTTTACCGCTCGAGAGCGCCAGACGTTGACCTTCAATTCCCCGGTGAACGCAATCATCATTAACCAGCCAGTGTCCCTGAGCGCGAGCTCGAGTGCGAATCTGCCGGTCGCGTTCTCGGTTGTCAGTGGAAACGCCGAAATCTCCGGTGGCACTCTCATCCCGCGCGGCCCTGCGCCGATTGTGGTGCGGGCGACCCAGGCGGGTAATGCCGTGTATGCCGCCACCAGTACGGACGTAAACTTCGGTAATCCGCAGCGCGCGGCCCAGGCGATCGCCTTCGGCAACCTCAGCGACCTGACGGTTACAAGTGATCCGATCACCCTGGCGGCGACGTCGACCTCGGGTCTGCCGATCACCTATATCGTGAGCGGTCCGGCCCTTCTCTCTGGTGATCGCCTGCATCTCACCGGCGCTTCCGGCGTCGTCACGGTTCGCGCCCGCCAGACGGGTGATGGTTCGTTCAACCCGGCAGCCGAGGTCGTCCGCACGTTCGCCATTCGCGCCGTCGGTCAGCAGGTGTACTTTGGTTCCATCGACGGCAACCCCTTCGCCGCCGCCATCTCGGTTGATAATACCAAGGGCGTGTTCATCATGCGCCTCGCGAGTAACGGTCATCCCGTGGTGGTGACCTTCGAGGTCGGGACCAACGGCGCCTTCAGCGGACAGACGACGACGATGGGTGCGACCTATACAGTCGCAGGCACCGTCAGCAATGGCATCATGATAGGCACCATCGCCGAGCTCGGACAGTCGTTCTCGGCCAGCGTGCAGTCGCCCACGGGAACGACGGCTGCGTTTGCCGGCGCCTACCGGGCGACCGTCCCGGGCTCCGCTTCTGGCAGCAACTATATTGTCGCTGGTCCGAATGGACAGGCCTTCGCGGTGGCGATTACGCCGAGCGGAGCCTATTCCGGCACGGGCACCATGACCCCCAACGGCGCGGTGACCATTCCCACCTCGGGCGGAGGCACCGTGACCGCCAACGTCAACGCCGCCACCGGCGGTATCAGCGGTACGGTTACCGTTGCGGGCGCCACGTCGAACTTCCTCGGCCTCAGCCGCGGGACCGACGCAACCGACCGCTTCGTCAACCTCTCGTCGCGTCTTCGTGTCACCGCGGGCGACGCCAGCCGGTCGGTGATTGCGGGGTTCGTCGTGACCGGGACGGAATCAAGGTCGGTGCTTATTCGCGCCGTTGGACCGGGTCTTAGTGGATTCGGGGTCTTGGGTGTCCTCAACAATCCACGGGTGCAGCTCTACCGCGGCAGCACGCTGATCACTGAGAACGATAACTGGAACGACAACGCGGACGTCAGAGCCACCGGAGATCGCGTGGGAGCGTTTCGCCTCGGCGCCGGGAGCCAGGACGCAGCGTTCGTCACGTCCCTCCAGCCCGGAGCCTATACAATAGTGATTGTGCCCAATGGTGGCAACGGTGTCGCCTTGATTGAGGTATACGACGCCGCGACCGGTGCGGCGCTCAACGCCCGCCAACTCGTGAACATCTCCACGCGGGGTTATGTCGACACCGGTGAGGGTCAGTTGATTGCGGGCTTCGTCGTCAGCGGTAACGCTCCCAAGCGCGTACTGATCCGCGGTATTGGACCCAGCTTGACGCAGTTCGGAGTACCGGCCGCGGTCGCTGATCCGATCCTGATGGTGTATGCGGCTGGCAGCACCGTTGCGATCGCGCAGAACAATAATTGGGGTACAGCCATGCCGGTCAACGCCTCGCAGACGGCCGCGACGGCCACGGAGGTAGCTGCGGTCTCGACGGCGACGGGAGCCTTTCCGCTCACCGCCGGCAGCTTGGACGCCGCGGTTATCATTACCCTTACGCCCGGTGCTTATAGTGCCGTGGTCAACGGGGCCAACAATGGAACCGGTGCCGGGTTGATCGAGGTCTACGAAATTCCGAATCCGTGATGCTCCGGGTGATTGGTGGTGGAATGGGAGACGTCCAGCTCTTGTTATAGCAACCGCCATCGATTGCTCAGATCACGGTCAGGAGATTTTCCCGGGCGCACGTGAGTGCGCCCGGGATTTTTGTTTTCTGGATTCGAGAGTAGGGGGTGCGAGGCCTAAACCGAATATTTTATACCTACGCGTAAACATGCAGCGAACTGTATTTCATCTGTCATTGCGGGAAGCACAGCGACGAAACAATTCGTCGAGCTGGATTGCCACGCCCTCGTTCCCCGGGGTCGCAATGACAATGATAAGCGTGAAATTTTCGGGCTAAACCCTTCTCTAATCCCCCGCGCGAATACGAGTCTCCCCAAAGTTCGGTGGAAGCGGCGAGCTATCAATCTTTGCATAAGTTCGTGCGCACATCAGGTCTGGCCACGTCGGTCGGGTCGAATTGCTGAGAATGCACGCTTCCGTCACTCCACTGAACCAATCGAACAGCTCCAGGCAACCGCCCTCCTGGGTGGTGGTCACTAGTCCATTCTTCCGATATGCTTTTGAATCTTCTCCAAATTCAATCCCCCGATCCCAGCCCGGCGCCTCGTCCCGAATCTGTGCCAGCGTTCGTCCTCCAGATGACCGACGCCCTCATCCCGTACACCGGGGAATGGGCACGCGAACCCGTCTTGGCGAACATCACCGGACTCGATCTGATCTTGTTCTGCAGCGTCCTGTTGATCGCAGCGCTGGTTGATTCGGTCATCCGATTTTTGATCTGGTTGCGCCAGCGGCGTCGCAATCGGGAAGAAGCGCTGTCCCAGCCGGCCTCCGCCGGTGACCAGGCAGAGGCAGCCGAGCGTCAGACCGTCGCGGAAACTCGACTGTGGGTCGACCTCCTCCTGGCGGTGTCACGGGGTCCATTCAGCCTGGTGATCTGGGTCTACGCGTTGTACTTCGGATCATTCTTTCTGCTGCGCCAGATGCGTCTGGAACAACCCAATCACGTGCTGTTCATCGGACTCGAATGGCTCGCATCGCTGTGGGGCTATGTCGTCCTCTTTTGGCTCATCGCCCGCCTGGCGCGCGTGATCGATGAAAGGCTGCGGCGGCGGGCAGGGCATAGCGCGAGCCGCCTCGCGCGCATTCTGCTCCCGGTGATCGGAAGCGCCGTGCGCCTGCTGGCGCCGCTCATTGTTGTTTTCTCTGCCTTGCCGCTCTTCGCAGTTTCCCCGACCGCCACGGCCGTCCTGCGCACCATCTCCAGTATCGGACTGATCGCCGCAATTGCGCTGGTCGTGGTGCGCGTCGTCATGGCGCTGGAGACCGCCATCCTCGCCGAATACGACATCGACCAGCCGGACAATCTGGAGGCGCGCAAGGTATATACTCAGGTCAGCGTGTTGCGGAAGATGGCACTCGCCGTCATCGGCGGGATCGCCCTCGCCTGCATGCTGATGGTGTTCGAGCCCGTGCGGCAGGTTGGCGCCAGCATGCTCGCCTCCGCCGGCATTGCCGGCATCGTGCTCGGGTTTGCCGCCCAACGCAGCCTCGCGACCCTTGTCGCCGGTATCCAGATTGCACTTACGCAGCCCATTCGCCTCGACGATGTCGTGATCGTCGAAGGCGAATGGGGACGCATCGAAGAGGTGACGTTCACGTACGTGGTCGTTCGAATCTGGGACCTGCGCCGGCTCATCGTCCCGATCAGCTACTTCATCGAAAAGCCGTTTCAGAACTGGACCCGGATCTCTGCTGACCTGCTCGGTACGGTTTTTCTCTACGTGGACTATTCGGTCCCGCTGGATGCCGTCCGCGCCGAGGTGGACCGGCTCCTGGAAGATAATCCGCATTGGGATAGGAAGGTGAAGGCCGTGCAGGTGACTGACGCGACCGAGCACACCATGCAGGTTCGAATCCTCGCCAGCGCGGCCGATGCCGGCACCACCTTCAACCTGCGCTGCGAACTGCGGGAAAAGCTCATCAGCTTCATCCAGCGAAACTACCCGGAGTCACTGCCGCGCTTCCGCGCGGAACTCCGCGAACCGCCGACCGGCGGCCCGCTGAAAAACTGAAGACGGACTTGGGCCCGAAACTTCGGAATGTCGAACGGCTCTCGAGTGATTGGGGGTATGATCCGGTGATAGGGGGAACAACACGCGCGGATAGCAGGATGAGCCGAGCCCCGGAGAGTCCGGACCGCTTCCAGAGAGGGACCGCTTTCAAAAAATCGTCAGCCAACAACGACTTCGGCCGGACTGATCTTCGCCTCCGGCTCCGATCCACAATCCGCTTTAGACGGAAAATAAAATACACGATCTATATAATATAATCAGAAAACCGCTTCTCCGCACTTGACACATTTTCCCATAGCAGGGTCATGTTGCGGCTTCGGGCAACACAACCTTCTGGGTTGGGCCCTGGATTTTCAGCTTTAATCAATCAAGCGATTGACGATTTCAGCACTGTCCAGGAAGTGACCGCTAGAGATGACGACGCCATCCTTCGAGATAATATAAATGGTCGGAAGCCCATTCACGCCATAAGCTCTAACTGTATCACTTTGGGCCCATACATTGTGTGTTCGGTTCCAACCTTTCGCTTTGAGATGCCTCTCTGGAAGTTCAAGACTCTCATCCACACTCGCGCCGATCAAGGCGACCTTGCCCGTCCAATGAGGGTACTTCTTCGGGAGCTCCTGAAGACTTTCCATGATTGGTTGACATGGCTTACACCATGTCGCCCAAAATTCTAACACGATCACTTTGCCTTCAAAATCCTTGAGCTGTTCGGATTCTCTGTCAGCTACCCGAATCCATGTGGTGTTCGGCGCTCTTGTTCCTGTGGGTAATAGCTTCCCGTCGCCCCAACTTGAAAGCTCCTTCAAGTCTCCGCGCACGATTGTGACGACCCGGGTATGGGATTCGTCTCTTCCACTAGGAATGATGGTCAATCGGACAGCAGTCCCCTGAACACCGCGAATAAGTGCAACGGCATCCTCCAACTTCAAACTGTTCGTCTGAATGGTCGGCCTGTCTGTTTCGCCGATCTCCAAAATAATATCTCCGACTTCCAGGGCATTGCTTCGCGCCGCCGGCGAATCAGGGAAGATTCGCTTTACCACAAGCACCTCGCCTTCTTTCGCAAGCGCCGCCCCAATGCCGGAAATTTGTTGCGCACAGGAAATACTGGTGAAGGCGATGATCCAAAGGGCGAGGGCGATAACGGAGAAAGTTTTCATAGTGACATGTGAGGGGATAGCGAACGCCTTCTTTGCCCGAACAGTGTTATTGAGCGACAGAGGAGTGTCGCACTAACGGAGACGTGCGCGGGCCTGAAATCTATACCATGGTTTGGGGGTATTCGGCATGGGTTACTGCATTGCAGGATGATCGGTGATTTACGCAACGTATTTTCCCATGGAATCTGCGTCACCGGAGCTCCCGAAAAGCGACACCCAAAAGCGTCAAACTCCATTCCCTACGGACCCGACGAACCGATCTTTTTTCGGCCCGGGAATGAGATCCTTACTGCCAGTAAGTTGTCCGCTGCACACCAAGAGTCTTTTCGGTCGGCGGTCGTTCACTTTCGCCACCGTTGTCGGTATCAAAGCCTATTGAGGGATTTGGGAGGCTCCGAGGCCGGGATTCAGGCAACGACGGAGTTGCTGCGGAATGACTAGGGGTCAAACTTTGTACTTAGCAATTTTTTTGACGTGTGGCTGGAACACGGCGGGCGTGGCGCGACAGGTGCTAACGAGCCGGCACAGTCGGAATGGGCTACCCATATTGAGCTGGCTTGCCAGCCACGGGTTTGACGCCGTGGTCGTGGTTTTCATGGCGGCGGCAACCGCCACTTTCCAAGATGCACCCTTTGCGTCAGTGGTAATGTCACGAGGCGTTTTCTTCAATAAGGCCAGGTAAGTCTCCAGGCGCGTTGACCACAAAGCCATCGATATCTCCCCCGGCCCATGCTCACCTCTCTGGATGCGAATCCCGAGTTCCTGATGCGCCTCCAGCAAGGCCGCTTTGAATTCCCGCTCACCCACCGCCCAGTCTTTTGACATCCGATCGAACGCCAGCTCTTTTTGTCCGGCTTCATCGGCGTTGAGCCAACCGAGATAATCCAGGTAGTGTCTTCGCCCGGCCGGCGTATCCTCGAGACCTCCGGCGTGCGCGAGCGCCGGTTCGGGTGAGTACCATGCCGGGCGCTGTCTTCCGTTCATGAGCGTCGGCAAGCTCGACCACGGCCAGCGTTCGATCGCTGGTAGGGAGGTGAGGCCGGCCCGCACGGAATTGAGATGGATATAATGACAAACCGCTCCGGTGGCATCCGGCTCCACGGGCAGTCCTTTATAGCGGCCTTGAAATACATGGCCGTGCTCGTTGCGCACGCGGTTGAATCGATTGGAGAACGTCGCCTGCAGCCATCGCATTCCCTCCACCAGATTCGCCCGCGGAGTCGTGAGACAGAGATGGTAATGATTGGGCATCACGCACCACGCGTGGACGATCCAGGCCGCTTTTTCTGCCGCCTCCCCGAGGCACTTCAGGAAAGCCACTTTGGTGCTGTCGCGACCAAATACATCCGCTCGATAGTTACCGCGGCTGATAACGTGATAGACCGCGCCTTCATATTCCAGTCGGAGTTTGCGTGCCATGTCCCATGCGTCACAAATTCACGGTGGCCACACAAGTGCAAAATGCAAAGTTTGACCCTGTAGATTGGTTCTTGCGTTCTGCCCGCCCTGAAGTCATCCTCTCGCGGGTCGTCGCCGTCCCCGAGGAAGCCAGTGTTCCCGCTTCACACCCCCATCCATCATGACTCATGGCCGCATTCTACGCAGGCGTCACGCTCAGGCTTCGCTTCTTTTGCCTGCCTCCGCGGACCCACCTTCACGCGGCATCGGCGTTGCGCTCCTCTTGGCCGCCAGCGGACTGGCCTTGTCCGGGTGCGGCCGACGCGAGACGCCCGTGACTGAGGGTCTGCGGACGCAAACGCTCCACGTCGGCAATGCCATCGAACCCCAGGGACTCGATCCGCAGACGACAACCGGCAGCAATGATCACTCCATTCAGTTGGCGCTGCTGGAGGGATTGCTGGTTCCCGATCCCGTGACTGGTCAACCCGCGGCGGGCGGGGCCACGTCGTGGGAGGTTTCGCCGGACCTCCTCGTTTATACGTTTCACCTGCGGGCGAATGCGCTCTGGTCGGACGGACAGCCGGTCACGGCCGAAGACTATGTCGGCTCTGCCCGGCGCGCCTTGTCACCGAAACTGGGCGCGGAAGCGGGTAACAGCTTCATTTGGCTGGCCGGGGCGCGCGCCTACCTGGAAGGGAAGACGGCCGACTTCAGCACGGTCGGAATTCGAGCCTTGGATACGCTCACCGTTGAGGTGCGGCTCGAGGAGCCGGTGCCGTTTCTGCTCCACTCGATTGTCTCCGCCAGCTGGGCGCCGGTCCCTCTTCACGTGCTCAAGCGCCACGGAAATCCCGAAGACCGCCTGAATCCCTGGACCCGGCCGGGCAACTTCGTGGGCAACGGGCCGTTCGTCTTGAAAGAGTGGCGGCCGAACCGGTTCATCATTGTCGAGAAGTCTCCGACATATTGGGACCGCGACCGGGTGCGGCTGCATCGGATCGTGTTTTACCCCATCGACGACATCGACGCGGAGGAAAAAATGTTCCGTACCGGGCAGCTACATATGACCGCCACGCTGCCGGCGGCCCGCATGGCCCATTGGCGCGCCGAACAGCCGGAAGCCCTGCGCATCGAGCCCCAGCAACGGCTGACCTTCGTCACGATCAATCCGACCCGGGCACCGTTCACCGATGTGCGCGTGCGAAGGGCGTTCGCCCTCGCGATCGAGCGTGAACCGCTCGCGCGCATCGTGACGGGACAGCCCCCGCCGGCCCGCAGTTTTGCCCCGCCCAATGGCGTCGACTTCGAACCCAAACCGCACATCGAAGACAGCGCTCAGACCGCGCAGCGATTGCTGGCGGAGGCTGGCTTCCCTGGCGGCCGGGGCTTCCCTCCGGTCGAGTTGCTCCTCGCCAATCGGGGCGAGAACAAAATGATTGCCGAGGTGCTGCAGGAAATGTGGCGCAAGCATCTGGGTGTCACCGTGACGCTCTCGATTCAGGACTGGGCTGTCTACATCGACACCCAGAACGCCGGGCGCCACCAGCTGGCGATGGACGGGTGGACAATGGCCCACCCGTACGAGTTCTACGATCTGCATCGCACGGGCAACACGCTGAGCCGCTATCTGTGGTCGAACGCCGATTTTGACCAACTGCTCCGCGCCGCGCGATCCGCGGCCACGATCCCCGCACGCAACGACGCCTACGACCGGCTCGAGACGCTGCTCGCCCGCGAGATGCCGATCATACCGCTCGTTTTCCCCGTCACGACGCTCCTGCTTCATCCGGCGGTGAGCGGATTTCACTCCAACGCGCAGTCCCAGCACCCGTGGAAATACTTCCACCTCGACCCTGCCGTCCGCGAAGGGGATGCGAATCATCTCGAAGCGAAATCGAGTGTTCCCTCGTCAAAGTCGATGAATTGATTGCCCGCCGTACGTCTCCAGTTTCCGGATGCACTATATTACATTATCAACCGCGGAAATTTCCGGGGCCCGGGAATTCTGGCGGGGGTCATGTCAGAAATCGTGAAAGCGTGCTGCAGACAATTGCGATGCGGCCAGCCTTTATCCGAACTTTTGGCTCCTGCGATAGGCTCCCGGTCAATTCCACTTTTGATATCTTACATTTTTGTGGTTAGTGACTTGAAGATACTGTTCACCTGCGTTGGCGGCAGGGCGTCGATTCCCTTATAGAGATGATGTTTGCCAACTTCCCGTTTGCTTCTGGAATTGATGGCGGGAATTCCGGGTGCTTGGAGAATCCGAAATAGCTGCCGGCCCAAAACGCGACGACGGCACTGATCCCGGCGGTTGTTATGATCTTGGTTGTCATAAAGGACGTAAGCGCGGAGAGGGCGATTCCCGAACCAGCTGCGGCCAGTGAGTGCACCGTGAGGGAGGCGGCAAGTCCGGCTGGCGCCGCAATCAGTGGTTCGCTGGATATAACTATAGACAGCGCGGTTGCGGTGGACGTGACTCCGTGACGGCTCAACCTTGTCCGCAATTTATCAAGAGCCCGATCCGTGCGCACGCGAGCGGCATCTTCCGGGATTTGCAGTACTGCGCCGATTTCGGAATACGTGCGACGCTCGAAGAATCGCAACACGAGAGAGGTGCGATCAAGAGCAGGAAGTTCATCGATGGCGTTATCGAGCACCGGTCGGACTTGTTCCCAGTCGGGATCAGCGCGGACATTTTCAGATGAGGTTTCCATGGCGTAAGCGCGTTCGCGAGTGCGACGGCGCTGTTCAGAGATCATGACTTTCTGCGCGGCGTTGCGAGTGGCGGTATGCAGCCACGCGCCGAGCACCGTATCCGGCGAAAGCCGACGGGCATTACCGGCCAGCGCCGTGAACACGATTTGAGTGACATCGGCGGAAGGGTGGAGGTCGCCCCCGGTTCGACGCAGCGATGCGCGGTATACAAGATTGACATACCGCTGCACGAGCTCGGCAAAGGCGGCTTCGGAGCGTTCTTCGACAAAGCGTCGAAGCAAAGCGGCGTCATCGTTCATAGGATTCATATATTCTAACCGCACCGACCTCAGAAACCGAACAGGAAATTGTTCGATGGCGGAGAAAAGATTCTCCGAGGTCGTCAACCAAGGAGCGCGTGGGCATCACACCCCAGCAGACTGAACAAACACGACCTTGGCGGGTGCGTTGTCGGGCCCGCCCACGGACTGCGAGCCAACACCTTCTCGTGGACCGTTGATCGGGTTCGTCGGATTTGGTCGACACCGAATCCAATTCCGACTCTGGAGATCAAGGCGGTAATGGACTCTGTGATCAATGGCGCGGAGCGGAAGGGCAGCCTGCATTTTCAGGCCGTACTCATCGTCCTCTCCACTTGAAATGACCACATATCCCCGTATTTATGGCCGTATGAAAACGACCATCGATTTGCCTGACGGCATTCTCGAGCGAACAAAAATCGCCGCAGCCCGTCGCCGCACGTCGGTCGATAACCTTGTAATTGAGGGCCTTAAGGCCGTTCTCCGGGACGAATTATCTGCCGGTCCACCCGCAGACGCCTTGGCCCGCCTCCGTCAAGGCTATCACCTCGGCGGCCAGCCTCTGGCCCGGGAACAAGCCCATGACCACTGAACGTTTTTTGGACACCAATATCCTACTCTACGGCTACGATCTTGACGCGCCCGAGAAGCGCAACATCGCCCAGTCGCTTATCGAACAGGCCTGGCTCCAACCCGGTCGCACCGCCATCAGCGTGCAGGTGCTGCAAGAGTTCTACGTCAACTTCGTCCGCCGCGGTCGCTCCGCTACCGACGACGCCCTCCTCATCGCAGATTTCTCCCTTTGGCCCGTGATCGACAACACTCTCGCTGTTTTTCGGCTTGGCCTGGCCCTCCAGCCTCGCTGGAAACTTTCCCTTTGGGACGCCATGATCGTTGCTGCCGCTCAGACCAGCGGCGCCCGCGAACTCTTCACCGAAGATCTCAACCACGGGCAAGACTACGATGGCGTGCGCGCGGTCAATCCCTTCCGCGCTTCCGCTTGACGAGCGGGAATGCGCTCGGCGCGGCTCCGGTTCCGCCTTCTTACGGCCCTGGCCCCAGCCCTACGAACCCGCAAGCTCGGCGAGGATTCCGCGGAGTTCGCGTTCGGGGTCTTCGTGCGTCTGATCAATCGCCAGCTGGAGCGCCGCCTCCAGCAGAGGCCGGGCTTCTTCGCGACGTCCGAGCTGGAGACAGAGTTTACCCAGGAGAATGCGCGGCATCATCCAATCGGCCTTCTTCTGCACACAAAACGTATAGTGTTCGATGGCTTCATTGGCGCGCCCTTCCGCCACGAGGGCTTGCGCCAGGCTGAAGCGAAACAGCTCGTTTTCCGGCTGGCGCGTGACGAGGCCTTGAAATGTTTCGGAGCGGGAGGGCATCGCCTAGACAGCGTCAATAAACACCGCCACGGCGGTCGCGTTGTCGGGTCCGCCCCGACGCACGGCGAGCATCACCATGTCTTTGACCGTCGATTCGGGATCTTCGTATTTGGTCAGCAAGGACGCCAATTCCGATTCCGGGATCAGGCGGGTGACGCCATCCGTGCAAAACAGGAAGCGGTCTCCGGCGGCCAGCGGCCGGCGAATAACATCGACGTCCAGCGGCGTGGGCTGGCCGATGCAGCGGGTCAATGCGTTGCGGTTCGACTCGTGGTAATAAGCCATTTCGCCCCGTTCGCGCGCCCGGCGGGCGTCGTTCTCGACGGAATGGTCTTCGGTCAGGCGGATAAATTCCCCTTTCCGGGTGGTGTAGCAGCGCGAGTCGCCGACGTGGCCGATCAGCATCGTGTCTTTCTGGATACAGCCGAAGGTGAGCGTGGTGCCGATGCCCATCGCGCTGCTGACCTTTCGCCCGAGGGCCACGACCGCGTCGTTGGCTGCGCGTGTCAGCGTTGCCAAATCCGGCTCTTCGTCCGCCGACCGCGCGAGCAGACCGGCCTCAATCTGGTCAACGGCGCCCTGGGCCGCCTCGGCACCTCCGGGCAAGCCTCCCACACCATCCGCAATCCCAAAAAACCGGCTGGTTTCATTGAGTAGGAATCGATCTTCGTTTTCGTGCCGGATTCGGCCTATGTCAGTGAGCGCCGCGGCGCGAAGCGATAACATGAGAATATTCCCCTATCCTAACCGGGGTGTCCGCGAGGCGAAAGGATGAAATTCCTCCTGCCGTGTTTCCCGCGTCAGCAGGGTGAATTCCCGTTGGGGCAGACAATCAAGGAACAGGCGTCCGTAGCTCTTGGCCAGCACCCGCGAATCGAGAATCGTCACGAGTCCGCGATCGCTGGCGGTGCGGATGAGCCGGCCGATCCCCTGGCGAAACTTGATCAACGCGTCGGGCAGCGTGAGTTCATTGAAGGGCGAACCCCCGCGTTGGCGGATGTGATCGCAGCGGGCCTCGGTGATCGGATGCGTGGGCGGATCAAACGGCAGTCGGGTGATGATAACTTGCGCCAGGGCGTCGCCCGGAACGTCGACGCCCGTCCAGAAACTGTCGGTGCCAAAGAGCACCGCATTGCCGAGCTGGCGCATTTGTTGCGTGAGTTCCGTGCGCGAGAGGTCGGCGCCTTGGATCAGAAACGGTCGCCCGGCCGCGCGGAAACGCGGCTCCAGCGTGGTCGCGATCGCCCGCATGTCCTGATAGCTCGTGAAGAGCACAAGCGTGCCGCCGCTCACCTGGGCGGTGCAGAACGCGATGTAATCAGTGAGGACGTCGAGCGCCAGTTTCGCCTCCTGGGGCGACGGTAATGGCACATCCCGCGCGACATACACGCGCATGTTGCGGGCAAAATCGAAGGGGGATTTCACGACGACGGCGCGCGCCTCGTTTGCGCCCATGCGGGCGGCAAACGGCTCGATTTGGCCGCCCATGGCCAGGGTGGCGCTGGTGCAGACGACGCTCGTACCGCAGCCAAAGAGGTGTTTCCGCAGTGCGGGCGCGACGTCGATCGGAGCGCTGCGCAAGGCGACGATCGTCTGCTTCCGGCCGCTGCGCTCGGCCCAATAAACGTGGCCTTTGTCGGCGAGCGTCAGCCATTCCGTGAGCCCGCTTTGGACGCCACTGATCCGCTGTTTCTGCTCGAGCAATTCCTCGCGTTCGCGACCGTCTTCCAGCTGGTCGGCCAGTTTTCCAATCAGGCGATGCAATGCCCCGAGCGGTCCGTCCAAGGTCGGTTCCGCCACGCCTTCCTCCCGCACACGCACGACGGATCGGGCGGCGAGCAGGCTGCCGGAAATAAAATCGAAGAACTGGCGCGACGCATCAAACGCGTCCACGACCAGTTGCTGCGCTTGAGGACCCCCGAGTTTGCCGAAGAGCCCGCGTTGGGTGCGCGGATTGAAAAGATACTTGAGCGCCCGCTCCACGCCATAGCTCGAGAGCGAGAGACCGAAGTTTTCCGTCGCGACGGCCGGGACGGTATGCGCCTCGTCGAGGACGACGAAATCATCGGCGAACAGGACGCCGCGCGAATCGGTTTTGGCGCCGTTGGCCTGGGCGCCCCCGGAATTGATCAACGCGAACAGCAGCGCATGATTCACGATGATCACGTTGGCGGAACGGATCCGGGCGCGGGCCCGCTGATAGAAACATTTGTCGCAGTCGCAGTGTTTGCGGGAGCAGGCCGAGGAGTCGGCGTTCACCACATCCCACACCTCGGGCCGGGGCGGCGGCTTCAGTTCGTGGCGAATGCCGGTCTCGCTGGCCTCGGCCCACTCCGCGATACGTTTGAGTTCGTCGTAATCGGCGTCCGCGAGCAGCGTGGAGCGATCGGCGAGGGCGTGGCCGAGCCGGGTAGTGCAGAGATAGTTGGATTTGCCGACAAGCACCGCCGACTTGAACTCGGCGTACGGGGCGAGGGCCGGCGTCGAACGGAAAAGCCGGCGGCATTTCGGCAGATCGCTGCTTTCGAGCTGTTCCTGCAGGGAAATCGTGTGCGTCGACACGATCATCTGGCGGGTCAGGTCAACCGCATGAATGATCCCGGGCACCAAATAAGCCAGCGACTTGCCGACGCCGGTGCCCGCCTCAAAGAGGAGCGGCTCATCGGCCTGCAGGGCCGCCGCGATGGCGCGGGCCATTTCCTCCTGTTGCGGGCGGTGATCGAGGCGCAAACCGGTCTGCAGCCAGCCGTCTCCGGCGAAAATTTTCGCGGCGAGGGCGGGCGCTTGGCTGAGGGGCGCAGGCACGGAGCCGGTGTCTTCGAGAAGTCCAATCATGAATCGAAAGAGAGAGCTGAGGTGGTTCGCGGCGTATTTCAACTATGGACCTTGGTCTCATCGCGGGTTATGAAGCGCGGGCCGACATCGCACGCCTTGGTACGAACGAAACCTGCTGGGGTGGCGAACGGTTGCGCCGGCTCGCTTCCGGAGAAGTGAGGATACCGGTTGTACCCGCGTGCCACGCTACGGACGTCGTGCCCGCTCTTTGGGAGGCACGTAACGCCCGCACGACGAGGTGAAGGCGGAATTTAAATGCATTTGCTGCGACCGTCGACCTGGGCTCAATTCACGGTCATGCGACACGTGGCGGAATCCGGCGGCGATTGGGTGGGGGAATTGGTGCAATTCCTCCGGACGGAACCCGGCGTGAGCGCGGTGCGGATCGATCCTGAGGCGCAGACCGTCGCAGTGGCCACCATCGGCAACGTCGAAATTGCAGGGCTGGAGGAGAAGCTGGCCGAGACCATTGCGTTGGTGGAAGAAGAGATTGCCAAAGCGAAGGCGGCCGGGCGGGCACCACGGGGGTTTTCCGTGCAGCAGGAAGGCGGCTCCACGGTCGTCAGGCGCGATCATTGCGTGACCGCCGAGACGATGTGGCGGTGGCGTGAGATGGAATGGCCGGAGATGCGTGACGACGCAGAGGTCCACGCTCACGACGAACAGGAGTGGCGGCTGCTCGCGATCCTGGCGGTGATCTGCGGCACGGGGGGGATTTTAGGGGTGGCCGCCGGACTTTTTTTTCCGGAGCTGCCGTGGGTTGCGCGCGGGTTCTTCATCATTGGAATTCTTGCCGGTAGTTGGGATGCGGCCGTCGACACTTGGGCCAACCTGCGGAAGCGCGAAGTCGATATTCACTTCCTGATGCTCGCGGTGGCGATCGGCGCGATGTTCATCGGCGCCTGGGGCGAGGCGGTGCTGCTGCTGTTTCTCTTCTCGGCTTCGGGAGCGATGGAGGAATTTGCGATGGATCGCACCCAGCGCGAAGTCAGCGCGCTGCTCAAGTCTTCGCCGAAGAATGCGACGATCGTCCTCGCGGACGGGTCGGAGCAGGATATCGCCGTCGAAACCTTGCAGGTGCAGCAGCGGGTCCGCGTGAAACCCGGCGAGTCCTTCGCCGCCGATGGCGTGGTGATCAAGGGCAAGACGGCGAGCGACGAATCCGCCCTCACCGGAGAGGCCACGCCCGTGGAAAAAGCGATCGGTGATCAGGTCTTCAGCGGTACGATCAATCTCTGGGGCGTGGTGGAATTCGACGTGGCCCGGCTGCCGTCGGAAAGTACGCTGCAGAAAATCATTCGACTCATTCAAACGGCGCAGAAGCTCAAGGCGCCGAGTGAGCGTTTCACGGACCGCTTTGGCACCGGTTATACCTATGCGGTGATCGGTGGGTCCACGCTGATGTTTCTCGTGTGGTGGCTTGGGTTCAACCTGCCCGCGTTTACGAACACCCCTGAGACGCGTTCCGCGTTTTATCGAGCGATGACCCTGATGGTGGTGGCCAGCCCGTGTGCGCTGGTGCTCTCGATTCCATCAGCGATCCTGGCTGCAATTGCATGGGGCGCCCGGCATGGCGTGCTGTTTCGCGGCGGTGCGGCGATTGAAAAACTGGCGCAGGTCAATGTCGTCGCGATGGACAAAACGGGTACACTCACCACCGGCGAACTCGCGGTGGTCGGCTGCGAGAGTTATCCGCAGGGCCGCGAAACCGAGGTGCTCGAACTCGCGCATGCGCTCGAGTCGAAGTCGCATCACCCGATCGCTCGCGCCATCGTTCGGTACGCCCGGGCCTCCGGCATCCAGGAACTCGCGGTCGATGACTTTCACTCGATCACCGGTCAGGGCCTGCACGGTACCATTAATGGAGCGACCTTGTTGCTGGGTCGGCGCGAACTGCTGGAGAGCGGTCCGCTCGCCGGCTGGGCGAAAAAATTGCCGCCAGCAGTCGCCGAGTTGAGCGAAGTCTGGGTGATCGCGTCCGATCTGGTGGGGCGAATTTTGCTCAAGGATCAAATCCGCGCCGAGTCGCGTGGCGTGCTGGCAGCGTTGAAGTCGGCCGGGTTGCGCACGGTTATGCTGACGGGCGATCGGCGGGTCGCGGCGGAAGCGGTGGCGAAAGAGATTGGTTTGGACGAAGTGCGGGCGGGACTGTCGCCGGAGGACAAAGTGGCCGCGATTCAATCGTTGCGCGAAGGTGGCCGGAAAGTGGCGATGGTGGGCGATGGGGTGAACGATGCGCCGTCGTTGGCCGCCGCGGATGTCAGTGTCGCCATGGGTGCGCGGGGCAGCGATGCGGCCTTGGAGCAGGCGGAGGTGATCCTGATGCACGACCGGATCGAGAACTTCCTGGCGGCGTTTCGACTCAGTCGGAGGGCGCAGTCGGTGATCCGGCAGAACCTGACCATTTCACTGGGAGTGGTGATCGTCATGGTCATCGCAACTGCGATCGGAGCGGTCCCGCTGGCGGTCGGTGTCGCCGCGCACGAAGGCAGTACCCTGGTAGTGTGCCTTAACTCGTTGCGCCTGCTCTTCGGTCGCAATGCGTGAGCGCGGCTCGACTCGATTCTCTTTTACGCAACAAATTGTTCGTAACTTTGTCGCAGGGAAACGTCGTCTTACCCTTTATCTCATGAACTCTAAGCTGCTCTTGGTGGTCATTTCCAGTGGTCTGGCGCTCGCCATGGTGGGCTGTACGTTTCCTTCCTCCCGAAAGATCATTCCGTCGCGGCAGGCCAACGTCCTGCAGCGGGTGGATGCAGGCGTCGTCACGAGTGTCCGCGAGGTCACGATCGAGGGCCAACGGAGTAATCTCGGCATGTACGGCGGCGGTATCATCGGCGGTGCCGCCGGAAGCGGCGGACGCGGCGTGGGTGGCGCGGTCGTGCAGGCCACGAGTGCGGTGGCCGGTGCGGTCGTCGGACAGGCCGTCGAGGAAGCGTCCACGCGCAAACACGCGCAGGAAATCACCATTCGCATGGAGGACGGCAGTACAGTCGTGGTCACGCAGGAAGCCGCGACGGGGTTGTTTCAGGATGGAGACCGCGTGCAAGTGCTCAACGGCGGCGGCGGAGCCCGGGTTTCGATGGCGACGAACTGAGTGACGAATGATGCAGGCATTCCTGCCTGCAGGAAACAATCGGTGCTGGGTACCGGCCTGATTGATGTGAAACAGACATTCCTGTCTGTCCCGACTTGGGTCCGGGATGATGGCATCCACCGTTTCGGTCACCTGCCATTTCGCCCCTGAAC
>Ga0163151_10005026_pt1 | contig 17246 bp, 18 predicted proteins | sample OliLakLV19MP5IB2_FD_145596 | JGI IMG/M metagenome (GOLD analysis project Ga0163151, IMG submission 145596) | Freshwater microbial mat bacterial communities from Lake Vanda, McMurdo Dry Valleys, Antarctica - Oligotrophic Lake LV.19.MP5.IB-2 | ecosystem: Environmental > Aquatic > Freshwater >...
GCCCAAGTCATTTGGCGAATTGCTTTTCCTCCGCTTTCACTAACAAGTTGTAGGTATTCATCAATACTTTTGTAGTCAGGGAGATAAAGAGGAAAGTTTACCCCTGTTTTAAATGGGGGTTGTCCAAAACCAGTATTTATTGAAAATACTACTGCGAATAAAAGAAAGAGTCGTTTCATAGGAGTTATTTATGGTTTTTTTTTATTGTCTTGTGCATAACGTGTGGCTAAATGGCTGATTTTGCTTTTCGCAAAATTTGCATTTAGGTAATGTTATGTGCTGTTGTTTTTATTTCAGCGGTCGTTTTTTTATCATTCCGCCTTTCGTGTCTTTGATACTGCTCATTACAATAAAGGCGTTCGTGTCTATTTTTTCAATTTCGGTTTGAAGTTTTGAAATTTCAAGTCTGGTAATGACTGTATAAATAATGTCTGTCTGGGTTAAATTTTCTCCGTGCTTTCCGTAGCCCCTTTTTCCATTGTAAATTGTAACACCTCGTCCCATTTTTTCAATAATCATTTGTCTGATTTTTTCTGACTTATATGAAATGATAGTAATGCCAGTATACTCTTCAACTCCCTCCACAATAAAGTCAATTGTCTTGGATGCCGCAAGGTAAGTAAGTATGGAATACAACGCTGTCTCAATGGAAAGAAAATATGCAGCCACCGAAAAAATGATAATGTTAAAAATAAGAATGATGTCTCCAATTGTAAAGCCAGTCCGCTTGCTCAAATAAATAGCAAGAACTTCTGTCCCGTCAATAACTCCACCGCCACGAATGGAAAGTCCGATGCCGGCACCAAGGAAAAAACCGCCAAACACAGCAACTAATAATTTGTCGGAAGTGATTACGGGATAATTTATTGTTGCCAAAACAATGGCAAGTCCGATGATAGCCAAAATACTTTTAATCGCAAACGCCTTACCGATTTGAGTAAAACCAAGAACGATGAATGGAATGTTGAGGACAACAATAAGAATGGGTAAAGAGGATTTTGTTATCGCAGTTGTCAGCATAGAAATACCCGTTACTCCTCCGTCAATAAAACCGTTGGGAAGTAAAAAACCTTTAAGTCCAAATCCAGCCGAAATTACTCCAATTGAAATGAGCAATGTGTCTTTAAGTAAATGTGTCGCTGTAACTTTTAGTTTTAAAAAGTCTTTGGCAACATTATATTGACTTAAACTTTTTTCGGGACGGTCTTTTTTCAAGTGTCGCAAAACTGTCTGAATAATTATTTGTTGGAAAATTGGGTTCATTGTTGTCGTTTTTTGTCGGGTAACTCGGGCGGATTACTCCGCCTTTGTCCCCTATGAGCCGTACTTGAGACTTTCACCTCATACGGCTCAAGCTCTCTAAAGCCAGATTAAACCAGCCAGCAAGATAAATAAACCATCTTGCTTTTGCAATACTTGAAATAGTGATTTTCCAGTTTCCTGATACAGGTGCACAATCAACCGAGGCTGACTTCATTTGCGATTCCTGAACAAAAAAATCTTACTATCTCTTTCTTGCAAAAGAGAACCAGATGGAAGTTGGCACGGTTTTCACCCAAGGCAAATTCTGCACCTTTATCCAAGCCATTACAGCAAAGCTTTCGCTTTCTCCATCATCCTTTACCTGCACTACATTGTGTATCTGTTACCAGCTACCTACCCATAAATGGGAGTCTTACAGGCTTACTACGTTCCACTCAAATAACAGAATGGGTTAGGTGCTGCCTATTTACTGGAAGTCTAACATCCATGTGCATAGTAGCTAACATACCTGCATCTTGACTTCTTACCTTTTGGTTAATGTGTAACATCAGTTTTCACATTTTAGCGCCTTACGATAAGTTTACGACAGTTTATTTACATTCACCATACCATTCAAATCAATTACCTGTCACCCACTGCTGGTGCAATACACAGTCATTGCTGAAAGTGTTAAAGTAATTTTATTCTCGGCAGCTTCACACCCCACAGTTACCCATGACGCATGTGCCGATAGATTACTCTTGATGGAACAAGAGGTTAAATCGAGAATCTTTAATGGCCTCACGGGTGGTTAAAGACATCGTTTAACAGTTATTTGAGCGACCTCGTATCGCGCTTACAATGACCGATATCAACCATGCATACTTAATTAATACATCAACCAACATACCTCAAATAACGAAACTATTCAAAAACATGAGTAGGCGAGGCGAGGGAAACCTATAAAAACTTTGGGTCAGTTTCCATTACATGGCCGCATTTTTTGCAGGTGCGCAAATTTTCAGAGCCATAATATTCTTTGAACCTAGGCTGAAAATCGGTTTCAATATTGTCCTGTGTAAAATAGGTTTCATGCAATTTGTTGTTGCATTTTTCGCAGAACCAAAGCAAACCATCTTTTAAGTTTGTTCCTTTGCGGTTCCTCTCAACAACTAAGCCTATGGAACCCTCTGTTCTGCCTGGTGAATGTGGTATGCCAGCAGGACATAAAAACATGTCGCCAGGCCCTAAATGTATTGGCACAACTTGACCTTCTTCTTGAATATTTACCGTAATATTTCCTTCCAATTGGTAAAATAATTCTTCTGTTTCGTTGTAATGAAAATCTTTGCGTGCATTTGGTCCGCCTACAATCATCACAATATAATCTGTACCTTCTGGGTAAAGGTTTTTATTGGCAACAGGTGGTTTTAATAAATGCCTGTTTTCTAAAATCCATTTAGGTAAGTTAAAAGGTTTGCGTATGCTCATGTGTTTTTATTTATACGTTTGAATAATGCTATATAATGCTAAGGTGTCCAATTCTTTGATATCGCTTAATGAATTTAAATCTACTTCTTTTAGTGCATTAGGTAAACTGTTTGGAATTAAATCTACACTAATTTGATTTTGCCTAGAATAGGTATCGCTGTTAATTCGTTGGGCAAAATATAACATGTTACAATAAACTTTAAAGCTTTCGTAATTGCCATTTGCAAATTCAAAAGTATCTGCATCCACCAAAATATTTAAAACCCTATCTTTAAAATAAAATTTATAATCTGGATATCCTTCAATAGAAACAGTTGATTTATCTTTAAAAATGATGTTGTTTGGTGTTGCATCCCCACTCTCAACAATTGTTATAGACGATTTAAAATAAACGTCCTTATTAACTGTATTAGGCTGAACCAATTTCCCATTGTTATATAGTTCATAAGGAGCAGGCGTTGAGCTTACTGAATAGGTATGAGGAAATAAAAATCCTGCTGGTGGTTGGTCTATAAAACTGCTCGAACCTGCTATTCCAGTTGTTTCTTTTTGGCATGAAGATACAAGGATGATGCTTAAAGCAATTAGGCTCAAGCCAAGGTTGAATCCGTTTCTTTTGCTTTTGTTGAAACTATTAATTGAATACAGCATTAGCAAATATAACAAATGAAATGAAATTTCACCGAAGTCAATTTAGAGGATGTAGTTCCATTTAGTTCGCAGTCTGTTTACCAATTTGCCAATTTCTGTATTTATACATTTAAAAGAGGTGTCTCAAACTTATGCAGGTATCGCTAAAACAAACATTAACAAGGATATAAATTATACCGATTATGCGAAAAATAATACAGGCCATTTTCTACAAATATCTCCTAATGTTATATTTTTTTTATCGGTATTAACCTAAGTAAAATCAATGCAGATTAGTTAGGGGTTTTAAGATGTTTACGGCATCAAATAGGTATAATAAATTAACATTCGCCCCTTGGCGACGAACATTTTGGAAATGTTTATGTGCTTTGAATATAAACCCATTTTGGGTAGAAATTCTTAACTATACCAAAATGATTGTAAAATCATCAAATACCTTTTGGTTTTTCAATTATTTTAATGGGTATTAATCGCCAAAAAGATAACCCAAAACGTTAATTCAAAGGCAAAACGCGTGTAGCCTTCATAAATCTTTTCTTATAATATTCGGCCTCTATTCTATCAATTCTTACGCCCGAACTGGTGCTAGAATGGATAAATTGAACGGGTTGCCCTTTTTCAGAAATCACAATGCCAACATGGCCTATGCCTCTACGCCTGCTACTCCTGCCCCTAAAAAAGAGCAAATCACCTTTCGAAATCTGTTTTCGAGGAATTTCTACCCCAATAAAACTTTGTCCGGCCGAGGTATGCGGTAATTTAATGCCAAAATTCTTGTAAACGGTCATGGTATATCCGCTGCAATCAAAGCCCTTGGTGCTTGTTCCGCCTCGCATATATCGGTCGCCCATAAAGGTATAAGCGTAATTTATAACCGAATCAGCTTGTATCCTTTTCTTGGGTTTAAACGTTAAAGAGTCTCCGGTCTGAACCAATAAATGAAACTGCATCGGCGTGTCGATTTGCCCGTAAAGCGCGCGTATATTTAATAATAAGCAGGCAATCAGCAGCATGTATGGTGTTTTTAGGTTCAAACCGATGTAAAAATAATTGAAAATGGCTAAAAAAAAAGTGTATGTTTGCAGACTGCTAACTATGAGGTATTTTGGATTTATTTTAATAATTTTTTCTATGCTGCTGTCTGCTTGTGCAAACAAGTACCAGAAGACGCTTAAGAGTCCAGATAACAGGGCTAAATTAGAAATGGCTGATGCCTATTACAAAAAGAAGGATTTTGTGAGGGCTGTAAGTTTGTACGAGCAAATTGAGGAAGCTTATAGCGGCACACCAACGGCAGAGCGGGTTTTGTATAACAGTGCGCAGTGTAATTTTGGTTTAAAAATGTATGCCTTGGCGGGTTTTCAGTTTAAGACCTATTTTGAAAATTTCCCTTCTGGTGATTATGCAGAGGAGTCTTTGTATATGAATGCGTATTGTGCTTATTTGGAATCTTTTGAACCAGAGTTGGATCAGACCGATACCTATAAAGCCATTGAAACGTTTAGGATATTTATAAATGTGTACCCAGAAAGTAAGTATGTGCCAGAATGCAATAATTACTTGGATCAATTAAGAGCAAAATTGAGCTTAAAATCGTACAGAACAGCCCATTTATATTACGATATGGGTGAATATAAAAGTGCTATTGTGGCTCTAAAAAATACGGCAAGAGAGTTTCCAGAAATGATTCAAAAGGAGGAAGTTGATTTTTTAGTGTTAAAATCTAATTTTTTGTTGGCACAAAATAGTATTATTGAAAAGCAAGAAGAGCGTTATAAAAATACATTATTGGCCTATGAGGATTTTTCTGAACAGTATATAGAATCGAGCAAGTATATGAAGGAGGCCAAGGATATTGAGCAAAAATCTCTCTTGGCATTAAAAAAATTAGGAGATAAAAAAAGTTAGTAATGGCAAAAAATTGGCTGTGGATTGTCTTGGGTGTATTGGTTTTGGCAATCCTTTTAATTTTAAGTAAGGATGATTATGAAATTCCACATTCAAACCTTAAAATCGATACCATTGATTATAAAGTAGGAAATGCTCTAGAAACTGGCGGAGGAGATCCTGTAATGGGTTATATACCAGCCACCATAAAAAGGCAGCCTAGTGAATTGTTCTTGGGAAAAAAATTTGCAAAATGTTTGGAGATGGTTTATGAATGGCCAGATTCAAAAGTTTTTGAAATGAATGATAGCCATGATGGCATAGCTAACATGGATTTTATTGTAAACAATCACCACCACCAGTTATCTTTCGATAACGACATTTGTGTGGAAGATATCATACTAAAGAAATAAATTAAAATAATATGGCGAACAACAATTATCAAAATGTACCTTCAACCACCATTGCGCGTGATTTGAAGAAAATGGAAAATGGCACCGACAATATTTATGAGTCGATTGCAATTATTTCAAAAAGGGCTAACCAAATTAGCGCACAATTGAAAGAAGAATTGCATGCTAAATTAGACGAATTTAGTAACGATAGCGATACTTTGGAAGAAGTTTTTGAGAATCGTGAACAAATTGAAATAAGCATGCATTATGAGCGATTACCTAAGTCGACTCTAATTGCAACGGAGGAGTTTTTAGCCAATAAAATTCATTTCCGCAACCCCGAAAAAGAAAAGCGTTTGGCAGAAGGAAACTAAATACTTAATTTGCCTTCAAATGCTTGAAGGGAAAAAAATTTTATTAGGAATAAGCGGGAGCATTGCGGCCTATAAATCGGCTGTTTTGACCCGCTTATTTGTTAAGGCAGGTGCCGAAGTTAAGATCATTCTTACGCCGGCTGCACACAATTTTGTGACGCCTATTACTTTGGCCACTTTAAGTAAGGGGCCAGTTTATACCCATTTTGTTAAAGGTGATATGGGCGAATGGACAAACCATGTGGATTTGGGTTTGTGGGCCGATTATTTTGTGGTTGCGCCTGCCTCAGCAAATACCTTAGCAAAAATGGCCAATGGGATATGCGATAATTTGTTATTGGCTACATACCTTTCTGCCAGGTGTGATGTTTGGTTTGCGCCTGCAATGGATTTGGATATGTATATGCACCCTGCTACTCAAAAAAACATTCAAACATTGGTTTCTTTTGGTTGCAAGTTAATTGAACCTAACTATGGGGAATTGGCAAGTGGCCTAGAAGGCAAAGGTAGAATGGCTGAACCTGAAGAGATTTGTGCGATTTTGGCCTCTCCTTTTCAAGCACAAAACTTGTTAAGTGGCAAGCGGGTATTAATTACAGCCGGACCAACATTTGAGCATATTGATCCCGTGAGGTTTATTGGGAATCACAGCAGTGGAAAAATGGGTTTTGCTATTGCGGAGGCTTTTTCTGCCAAGGGCGCCCAAGTAACTTTAATTACTGGACCAAGTTCTATGCAGCATAAAGGAAAAAATATTCAGCGAATAGACGTAACCTCTGCTGCAGAAATGTTTGAAGCTACCACCAAGCATTTCGTTAAATCAAATATTACCATAATGAGTGCTGCGGTGGCCGATTATACGCCAGAAAAAACGAGTATCTCAAAAATCAAAAAAAACGGGGATACCCTTGAGTTGAAACTAAAAAAGACGCGAGATATTTTAAAGGAATTGGGTCAAACCAAAACCAATAAACAAATATTGGTTGGATTTGCTTTGGAAACCGATAACGAGGAGGCAAACGCACTAAAAAAATTAAAAGAGAAAAATCTCGATTTTATTGTGCTTAACTCCCTTAAAAATAAGGGCGCTGGATTTGGATTCGACACCAATCAAATAAAAATTTTACATAAGAATGGGCAGCAAATTGATTTTGGTTTGAAACCAAAGCACGAAGTTGCCAATGATATCGTTGATCAAATTATTCAATTAATTCATGCATAAAATTATTAGCTTTCTTTTGTTTATATTCTTGTTTCAAAATCTTGCCTATTCTCAAGAGTTTTCTTGCAGGGTTAAGATAAATGACCAACAGGTTCAAATTACCGATAAAACAATTTTTAGAAACTTGGAGCAAAGGCTTCAAGAATTTATCAATAGTGTTAAATGGACCAATGAGCCCATTGTAAATCAGGAACGAATTGAACTAAATATTGAAATTATCATTTCAAATTATGACCAAAATACTTATGAGTTTGGGGCATCGGCAATTATCCAAAGTAGGAGGCCTGTTTTTGGTTCAAATTATAATACCACTTTGCTAAGTTTTAGAGATGAAAATTGGGATTTTAAATACCAAGAACAAGACCGTTTAGAATTCCAAGATGGGCAATATTTGGGCGATTTATCTTCGCTTATGAGTTTCTATGCTTACTATATTATTGCATTGGATTTTGATAGCTTTTCTTTGGAAGGAGGTTCACCCTATTATAATAAGGCTTTTCAGATTGCAAACTTGGCTCAGCAAAGCAGCAGCAGAGCGGGGTGGAAGCCTTTTGAGAAAACGGTTAGAACCAGGTATAATTTAATTGATAATATTTTGAATGAGCGTTTTAGACCATTACGCAGTGCTTTGTATATTTACCACAGAAAGGGGTTGGATCAGTTTGCAAAGGACCCTTTTTTGGCAAGGAAGCAAATAATGCAAGCTATGGAGCAAGTAAAAAAGGTGTTTAAAATTTCTCCTAATACTGTTATGCTATTGGTGTTTTTTGAGGCTAAAAGCGATGAATTGGTGAACATTTTTAAAGGGGCAGATGAAATTGAAAAGCCTAAAGCCATAGAATTATTCAGTGAAATTAATATTGCCAATATTTCTAAGTACGAGAAAATAAAATCTTAAACATAAATTTGAATTAATAAAACATTTTACCTAAAAATATACAAGTGAATTATGACGCATATCCATACTGAAGAGCATTTTAGTGGCAGCGAAATTGTTAGAGACATTGTTATTGGCATGAGCGATGGGCTTACGGTACCTTTTGCCTTGGCCGCTGGATTAACAGGTGCATCTCAAGGAAATAGCGTAATTGTAACTGCGGGTTTGGCCGAAATTGTTGCTGGAAGTATTGCAATGGGTTTAGGTGGATACTTAGCTGGTAAAACAGAAATAGAACATTATGTCAGTGAACTCAAAAGGGAATATTTGGAGGTTGAAATGTATCCCGAAAAAGAGAAGCAAGAAGTGAGGGAGGTTTTTGAAGAGTATGGTTTAAGCAAAGAATCAACTGAGGCAATTGTGAATGAACTTTCGCTTGATAAGGACAAATGGGTGAAGTTTATGATGCGGTATGAGTTGGGTTTAGACCAACCCAATATTAACCGAGCTCATCACAGTGCTTTAGCAATTGGATTGTCTTATGTAGTAGGTGGTATAGTCCCTTTAAGTCCGTATTTTTCTTTTTTTACAGACAATCCAAATGATGGATTTGCCTATTCGTGTTATGTTACAGCAATCTGTTTATTTGCATTTGGCTTCTTTAAAACTAAAATTATTGGTCAGCCTCCCTTAATGGGTGCATTTAAAACGCTCTTTATTGGTGCAATTGCCGCTGGTTCAGCTTATATTATTGCCAGATTAATCAGCGGATAAACTATATTTGTAAAAAAGCATAATGGTAAAACAACTACTTTTTATTTTATTTTTCTTTGTTTCCACCCAAACTTTTGCGCAAAGTACGGGTACTACCATTGGAGAAATAAACAACGGTGTTTATCAATTAAAGGAAAACCAGGATCAATTGATAAAGGCATTTGAGTGGACGTTTAAAGACGGAACCAAGGTGGTTGAAATGGACATTCAACAATTGGGAAATGCTTATTTTATTGTGGCCAATTGCGCCTACCAAGGAAGAAAAAGAATGGCCGCGGTGAACATAGATTTAGTGGGAATTGAATTTGTATTGTATGAAGACGGTCAATTTAAAATTTGCTCTGCCGTAGCTTGCGAAAATTGTCGATTCTTTTTAGAAAATAGCAAAATTGTGGCTTGCAAGTGCGAAGAAACTGGAACCATTAGCAACCATTGTCATTACAAAACTTTTTCAGGTACTGGGTACTACGCAAATTTTATGCGTGCCCTAAAAATGGCCAAAGAAAAAAACTAGGCCTACTTTTCGCCCAATAAACTCGAAGGTTTAAATTTCTTGCTAAGCTTAAATTTTTGAATGGCATATTTATTAAAATGTTCCATCGTTTCTTCAACAGAATCTGTTACCAATAAATTCTCTTTTATTTCCTTTAAGGAAACAGTTTGGTTTTCTATCATGTCTTCTGTTAAAGTGATAAGTCCTCTCCAATATTCTCTGCCAAAAAGCACAATTGGAAACTCCTCAATTTTTCCTGTTTGAATTAAGGTTAATGCCTCAAACATTTCATCCATGGTTCCCCAACCACCAGGCATAATTACAAACCCATACGAATATTTTATAAGCAAAGTTTTTCTAACAAAAAAATACCTAAAATTTACCCATTTATGAAGGTATGGGTTTTCCTTTTGCTCATGAGGCAGTTCAATATTACAGCCAATGCTTAGTCCATTGTTTTCAAAAGCCCCTCTATTAGCAGCCTCCATTATTCCAGGACCTCCACCTGTCATTACCCCAAAACCCAAATCACTCAGGCCTGCCCCAATTTCACGCGCCCTTTGGTAATAAATATGATCTTCCTTAAACCTAGCACTGCCAAATACGGTAACACAAGGGCCCAAAAAGTGCAATGCCCTCAAGCCCCTCAAAAACTCCCTAGAAACCCTATACAAGAAGCCCAATTCGAGATTTCTTTCCCTTGGTCCTGTAAGGAAGTCTCTTTCACTGTTCTGGTTTTTCTTTTTATCTAATTCTGCTGCTTTCATTTAATTGTGATCAGTAATTAACTAAACTATAATAATTGATTAAACTATAATAATTAACTAAACTATAATAATTGATTAGCGAGATTGGCCAATTCTGATCGCTCCCCCTTTTCAAGTGTAATATGCGCATACAACGGATTATCCTGAACCCTGTCAATTAAATAAGATAAGCCATTCGATTGTGAGTCCAAATAAGGCGTATCAATTTGAAAAATATCACCCGTAAACACAATTTTTGTTCCTTCACCAGCCCTAGTAATAATTGTCTTAACCTCCAAAGGAGTTAGGTTTTGCGCCTCATCAATAATAAACATTATATTAGATAAGCTTCTGCCTCTTATATAAGCCAAAGGCGTTACAAGCAATTTCTCTTGATTTACTAAATCGGTTATTTTCTGGTATTCTTTATCCGTTTCCTTCCATTGATTTTGAATCAGTTTCAAATTATCCCAAAGCGGTTCCATATAAGGGTTAATCTTTGATTTAGCATCCCCTGGCAAAAAACCAATGTCTCTATTTCCTAAAGGAATAATAGGCCGAGCCAAATATATTTGCCTATAATCCATTTTTTGCTCAAGCGCCGCAGCTAGTGCCAACAAGGTTTTCCCCGTTCCCGCAATTCCTTGTATGGTAACCAATTTTATTTGTGGGTTCAAAACAGCATGCAATGCAAAGGCTTGTTCTGCATTTCTCGGTTTGATCCCATACGCGCTCGTTTTATTTACTTTTTCTAAACTTTCTGTTTCCGAGTTATAAAAGGTTAACACCGAATTTTGGCTATTCTTTAAAATGTAAAAATGATTGGCCAACGGTTTCTTTTTCATAGCCAAATCATAGCTAGCAAAACCCCTCGCATATATCTCATCTATTACAGAAGGCTTTACTTTTTCAATGATGGTTCTTCCGGTATGCAATGCATCAATGTTTTTGATTTTACCTGTTTCGTAATCTTCGGCCAAAATACCCAAAGACTTAGCCTTTAAACGCAGGTTAACATCCTTTGTTACCATAATTACAGGCCTAGAAGGATATTGTTCTTTCATGGCTAATGCCGCATTTAAAATGCGGTGATCGGCCTTTCTTTCCCCAAAAACAACTTGCGCATCTACCTTGGTTTTCTCATTCATTACTACCTTAAAATTGCCCCTCGTTGGACCATTAATGGGTATCCAATCGGTAAGAATGAATTCACCCGATAGTTTATCTAAATACCTAATAAATTGTCTTGCCTCAAAATTGATGGTATCGTTGCCTTTTTTAAAATTATCTAATTCCTCCAATACCGTAATGGGTATGGCAACATCATGTTCTTTGAAATTTTTAATGGAATTGTTGTCGTATAAAATTACCGATGTGTCTAAAACAAAAATTTTCCTCACTTCCTTAATAGGGGCACTGCTAATTTTTTTAGCAACTTTTTTTACTAGCTTTTTAGGTGTTTTCTTTGAGACTTTTTTTGCTACAATTTTTTTATTTACCATATATAGATTTTTAATGTTGCCCGCATGCCCAAGATTCATAAATGCTTCAAGAAATAGAAATATATTTATTCACATTTTTAACCTTATACACCAATTAAAAACAACTATTCCATGCAGCATAAGATGGGAATACCATAAGTATTCACCATAAAGTTCTCCTTGTCGCCCACGCCAAATAACAAATCAAGGTTTGATACACTTGCCATTAAACTAATGATTTGAATTTGATTCTTATAAGCGTATTCAATTGTTTGTCTAGAGTAACCTGCCGAAATAATTTGCAATTCGTCGATTACCCTATGGGTGGTAATTTTATTTTCGGTAAAAGCATTTTTCGCATGTTGAAAATTTTGATCCAATTGGTCTTCATAACCCATACCAGGCCTTTCAATTTTATACAAATAAACCTCTGCTTGTAATATCAAAGCCAATGCAATTGTTTGTTTTATTTTAATGCTAAAATCGGGATGTGGACCTAAAGGAAATAAAATTTTATTGATGCTTGAGATGTCTGTTTGATTGTTTTCCTGAATAACAATGCTAGGATATGGAATGCTCTGAACCAATTTTAAAATATGCGCTCCAAATAAGTGCTGAAACATGCCTTTTATTCCATGTGTACAAACTATAACAAGACTTGGTTCAAACCGACCTAAAATTGTAGGCAAAGCGGTAAACAAATTACCCTCTCCAACCTCCAATTTTATGTCTTGGGAATTGGCTGCATACTTTTCCAAAAATTGAGTTAGGTTGCTGGTTGCGCTCGCTATTTTATCTGGCGATGGCGCAATATTAACGGCATGTAAGGTGGCTCCTATTTTTTTTGCAAAAGTTTCTGCCTGAACCAATGCAGTAATTGAACCTTCAGTAAAATCAATTAATACAGCAATATTTTTCATAGTCTTATAAAATTAAATTAGAACATCCCTACCTATATTAAACAGTATCTTGTTTAGCCGCTAAATATCTTTCTGCATCCAAGGCAGCCATGCATCCACTACCAGCAGCTGTTACAGCCTGCCTATACACTTTATCTTGGGCATCGCCACAAGCAAAAACGCCCTCTACCTTGGTTTTACTTGTACCTGGCACCGTAATTAAATAGCCCGTTTCGTCCATGTCTAAATACCCTTTAAAAACATCGGTATTTGGTTTGTGACCAATGGCCACAAAAAAACCTTTTATGTCGATTGTTCTTAAATCGCCTGTTTTAACATTTTTAACCCTAACGCCACTTACTTGGGTATCACCCAAAATCTCATCCGTTTCCGAATCAAAAATCACTTCAATATTAGGCGTGTTCATTACACGGTGAACCATAGCTTTTGATGCCCTAAACTCATTGCGGCGAACAATCATGTAAACCTTGCTGCAAATTTTTGCCAAGTAACTTGCTTCTTCACAAGCGGTATCTCCAGCTCCCACAATGGCCACATCTTTTCCTTTAAAGAAAAAGCCATCACAAACCGCACAAGCACTTACGCCGCGTCCATTCAGTTTTTCTTCAGATGGAAGTCCCAACCATTTAGCGCTGGCACCAGTGGCTATAATTACCGTTTCGGCAATAATTTCATGGTTCTCATCTGCAATTAATTTATAAGGTGGTTTGCCAGAAAAATCTACACTGGTTATCATGCCATATCTAACATCAGTGCCAAATCTTTCGGCCTGCTTGCGAAATAATTCCATCATTTCCGGACCCATAATTCCTTCTGGATAGCCAGGGTAATTTTCTACATCTGTGGTAATGGTTAATTGTCCACCAGGCTGCATGCCTGCATACATAACTGGTTTCATATCTGCACGGGCAGCATAAATTGCGGCGGTATATCCTGCAGGACCAGATCCCACAATTAGGCATTCTATATGTTCTACTTTGGTACTCATCATATTTGTTATTGGGTCAAAACTAAGGCAAAATTATATTCAATTTTAAACAATTTATACCAATTCTAATTATTAAATAACCCTAAGCTGTTTAACAATTTTACAAGGGTAAATGCCAATATAACAAAATAATAGTACTAGGAGATATTTATCGAAATTGGACTAGATACTTTGTGTTTGCGGTATTATTCCACTTTTGTTACTTAATACTTTTTTATTTTTTTACACCAGAAAGTTCATTTTTCCTTTAGGCTGAAATTTTATAGCCAATAGGAAATTCTGTATAAAGTTACTTCGATTTTCTAGCCCTATTTCTTTCAACAGCCCTGTTTCTAGGCTTGTTTTTATTCGGATTTCTTTTTCTTGGTCCGCCTAAATTAACCTTCATATTCTTAGCCTTCTTCTCGTGAAACCCTTTTGGTAACACCTTGGTTTTGGCCTTCTCTAAATAGTTCACTTGAATTTTTTTAGGCATTTCTTCCTCAATAGACTGACCCGATACCAGCACTTCTTTAGGCAATTCTTCCTTCTTAATAATAAGGTTCATCATGGTTTCGATGTTTTCTAAAAACACCATTTCTGCCTCATTATAAAGCGTTATGGCCTTGCCATTTTTGCCCGCTCTACCAGTTCTACCAATCCTATGCATATAGTCCCCAGCCTCAAGTGGCGTATCAAAATTAATGACGTGGGTAACATCCAAAATATCCAATCCCCTTGCGGCTATATCTGTGGCAACAAGAATTCGGTTCAAACCGCCATGAAATTCATCTAAGGTGGCAAAGCGAACATTTTGTGATTTATTGGAATGTATAACTGCTAGGTCCAATCCAAAAGATTTTTTTAAATCGCCAAATAAGCGGTCGGCCATCTTAATATTACTCACAAAAACCAAAACTTTGGCAAAGGTTTTTTTGTTGCTCAATAAGTGATTAAGCAGGTTTACTTTAGTATAATAGTTGGGAATTGCATAAGCACTTTGCTTAATTTTCTTTAAGGGCGTGCCATGCGGAACCACCTCAATTTTCTGAGGATTTTTAGTAAAGGTTTCAATTAAAGCAAGCACTTCTTTGTTCATGGTTGCAGAAAAGAAAATATTCTGTCTTTTAGGAGGCAGCAAATCCAACACTGTAGTTAACTGCGCCCTAAAGCCTGTCTCTAACATTTCATCCACCTCATCAATGATAAAATGTTGTACTTGTTTTATTTTAAGCACACCCAACATGGCCAAATCAACCAGTCTACCTGGGGTAGATACCAACACATCAAGGCCTGCCAGCACCAATTTCTTTTGCGGATTAATATTGCTTCCGCCATAAATACCCCCATATCTTAAATGGGTATATTTACAAAGCTTTTCTATTTCTCCCAAAACCTGGGCAACAAGTTCCCTGGTGGGCACAATTACCAAAACGCGTGGATTCTTTTGCTCAGAATATTTAAGCATCCTAAGCACAGGTAGGAGGTAGGCAAAGGTTTTTCCTGTTCCGGTTTGAGCCAAACCTATTACATCCTTACCCGACATGATTACAGGATAGGTTTCCGATTGGATGGGTGTGGGATGAATAAATTCTAAATCTGTTAAAGCATTTAGAAGCGGTTTGGTTAAATTAAGGTCTTCAAAATTTAGCATGAAGGTTGGGTTCAAATTGAATAAGTTAACAATATAAGCTTTTTTTCTCTAAATGCCTAACCAGTTTTTTGCGGTATTTCTTAATAGCTTAATTTTAGTCTCTTCGTCAAGGTTTTTCATTTGCTCAATAAATAAGCCATGCTCTAAATCGCCCAGTGGGAAAGGGAAATCTGATCCCATGGCAATTTTATCTGGACCAAACATTTTTAATATAAATTCAAAGGTATCATTGTCGTGAACCAATGAATCTATATAAAATTTATCTGCATAGGTTCTTGGGTCATCTACTTTATGAATATTACACAAATCTGGTCGGGCATGATAAGCATGCGAAATTCTGCCAATAGTTTGTGGAAAGCAGCCCCCACCATGAGCAAATAGCACCCTTAGTTTTGGGAACTTATCAAAAATTCCACCAAATAGCATGCTGCAAATGGCCAATGATGTTTCGGCTGGCATGCCAATTAACCATGGCAAAAAGTAGTTAGGCATTTTTTCTTGTCCCATCATATCCCAAGGGTGAACAAAGATTGCCATGCCCAATCGTTCTGCGGTTTCGTAAAATGGATAATAGTAAGGGTCGTCTAGATTTCTGTGTTCAATGTGGGTCCCAATTTCTACTCCAGGTAAATTTAATTCATGTTTGCACCTGTTTAACTCTTCACAAGCTAAATCAATGTCTTGCATAGGAAGCGTTGCCAATCCCACAAATCGGGTAGGGTAAGTTTCCTGAATTTTAGCAACGTGGTTATTATAATATTTTGCCCAAATTAACGTGTGTTCTGGCTTGGCCCAATAATAAAAAAGAACTGGCACAATAGATAAAGCCATCAGTTCTACATCGTGCTTATCCATGTGCTCTATGATCGATTCTGGGTTCCAACACAATTCGTCAATGGTTCTAAAAAAGGTACCATCGGCTTTCATCATATTGGCCCTGCCTGGTTGATAGTGATCTAAATAAATAAAATCATCTCCATACCCATATTTATCTTTCAAATTAGGCATATTTTGTGGCAAAATATGCGCATGAACATCTATCTTTTTATATTTCATCTCGCGCTCCTAATGCCCATCTCCATCCAAAATATTCCCTAATCCTCCTAAAATACCACCTTCTTCTTTTCTTCCGCCTGAACCAAATGAAAGGATTCTGCTTGCCAGCCGTGAGATTGGCAATGACTGAATCCAAACCTTACCCGGACCTCTTAAAGTTGCAAAGAAAACACCCTCACCGCCAAATAAGGTGTTTTTTATTCCTCCCACAAACTGAATATCATACTCCACTTCTCTTGTAAATGCAACTATGCAACCTGTATCAACCTTAAGAATTTCTCCTGGTTGCAAGTCTCTTTCTTCTACATGCCCACCCGCATGAACAAAGACCATTCCATCGCCTTCTAATTTCTCCATAATAAAACCTTCGCCTCCAAATAGGCCTGTTCCTAATTTCTTTTGAAACTCAATACCAATGCTTACGCCTTTTGCTGCACATAGAAATGCATCCTTCTGACAAGTGATTTTTCCGCCACGCCTGCTTAAATCAATGGGGATAATTTTGCCTGGAAATGGTGCTGCAAAAGTAACATTTCTTTTGCCTGAACCCATATTGGTATAGGCTGTCATAAATAAGCTTTCGCCCGTTAGCAAACGTTTTCCTGCCGACATTAATTTGCCAAAAATGCCACCTTGTTGTTGCGATCCATCTCCAAAAATGGTGTTCATTTGAATGCCATCATTCATCATCATAAAACTGCCAGGCTCTGCCATAACCGTCTCTTGTGGGTCGAGTTCAATTTCAACACACTGCATTTCGCTTCCAAAAATTCGGTAATCTATTTCGTGATTTTCTATCATAATGTGAGTATTTAGCATTCGAAAATATCTAAAATTATTGTCTCTTCTAATACTTTTTTAATTGAAATTATACCGACCCAAATTATGTGAGGCAATTTTGCCTCTAATTACAAATGCATATTTTTAATAGACCCATAAAATTACCCTGAACCGCTATTGCAATAATGGTCCAATTGGTACAACTTGATTATTCCTTATTGCCACTATTTTTTTGC
>Ga0163151_10005029_pt1 | contig 17233 bp, 17 predicted proteins | sample OliLakLV19MP5IB2_FD_145596 | JGI IMG/M metagenome (GOLD analysis project Ga0163151, IMG submission 145596) | Freshwater microbial mat bacterial communities from Lake Vanda, McMurdo Dry Valleys, Antarctica - Oligotrophic Lake LV.19.MP5.IB-2 | ecosystem: Environmental > Aquatic > Freshwater >...
AAGAGGAATATGAAAAAACTTCTCCTTATTCTCGCCATTGTTACTGGGTGTTGGTGGACGTATACGACGTTTGCTTCTGGTATTAGTTTTGGCTGTACAGGTAGGAATTGTTTCCTAGCTGGTGTCCAAGATGCCGGTAGGGCTATTGGGGAAACTGGTGTTGTCACAGGAAAAGGTATTTCTCAAGCGGTACAAGATTTTATCGTGTATTTGCTGAGCTTCTTATCACTCGTGGCAGTCATCTACATAATGTATGCGGGGGCCCAATTGATGCTCAGACCTGCTGATGAAGAATCAGCAGCAAAAACCAAAAAAATTATTATCTGAGTGATCGGAGGTATCGTGATTATCTGGTTTGCATGGTGGATTGTCTATACGATATTTTATCTAGTAAACAATGGCGCCAAGACAGCACTGATATCACGAGCCGTCGCAGAAACACAGATACGCCGCGTCGATTTCACGACCTATAGTAACAAAATTCAGGCTCTCAAGGTCAAGCTTGATCTCGGGTACAGTCCTGAAGTCGTGAATGAACTCTCTCTTCTCGTAGATGGTGCCTATGATCATATGCCAGATAGAGCAGATCTCTTCAAAAATAAACAACTCTATGATGCTCTAAAGGATGCTATTGCACAATATAATCTCAAACGAGAAATCATTGATAGGGGAATTTTGCAGAGTGCTTTGCGAAATTTCTTGGAACAACCCAAGATATATGTCATCAAATCACAACCACAGGCAACTCCGCCTCGTTGATCAGCACCTCATTCTGTAACATTTGATGCGAAAGAAACGCTCGATGAAAGTGGTACTGTCATACCAAATGAGAATTATATTTGGTGGTTACGTACGGGTGGTAATTCACAGCAGATATTAGGTAAATGAAAGGTTATAAATTATACATTTGATAAAGAAGGCACCTACAGTGTATTTTTAACCGTTAATTCTGCGAGTAAAAATAGTCGATGATTTATTGATACTATTAGCTTTGAAGAGTCTATTACGGTAGAAGTGACACAGCCAGAAATCCAATTTGTGGTCCGAATCAATGACCAAATTGCGGATAGAGTGGTAAAAATCTCTACAAAAGAAGCCCTCAAGCCTCTCCGAATCGATGCCTCAGAAACTCGATTTGCATCTGGCTATACGACCAAAAGTACAGAGTGGGACTTCGGAAATGGCAATGTCGATACCAACGAGGGTGATCCCCAGTTTGAGGTCCAAATGTATACTCCGTGAGATCATACGATTCGGCTGAAATTGTTGAGAAATGATGGAGAAGAATTCACCTACAATGTCGTACTCAAAATAGGAGACCCTCTTGCCTCTATTGCTACGACGACTCAGACTCCGAATAAATGAGAAAAGGCAGTTTTCCAAGCCAAAAAAACCTCCAATGAAGCTGATGTCCAGTATCTCTGGGAAGTCAAAAAACAAGGATTAGAGACTATCTTGTATACATTTTCAGGAACACGTTTGGAGTATGTTTTTCGGGATACGGGGAAGTTTTTTATCACACTCACATCGATAAAATGAGATGCACGTGACAAGGATACTATCGAAGTCACTATCGAGTCACGTCCACCGAATGTCCAATTTACTTCTGAAATCGTGTCCTCAGAGATGCCAAATGTCTACGCATTTGATGGGAGTAATTCTTTTGATCCTGACTATCCAGATAATCAAAAGTTACGCTTTGAATGGATCGTAAATGATGCTATTGTGCAGCTCACAGAGACCAATGAGCGCAATAGTCGAGGGAAATATGCATTCCCTGAAAAAGGCACCTACCGAGTTATGCTCCGTGTCACAGATGAAGAATGAAAATCAAAAGAGTTTAAGAGGGATATCAAGATTACGAGCATCCTAGCCGTGCAGCTCAATATGCGTCCAGAGGTTGCAAAACGAGGTGCGAAGGTACTCCTATCAGTGACTGCTCCTCGTGCGACAACTTTTGAATGGAAGGTGGGTAGTAGTGATCCTGTACGGACAGAATCGAATCGTTTTGTGACGAGTTTCGCTACTTCAGGGACATTTCCAATTACTGTTACTGTCACTAATGTAGACGGAGATGTCAATACCGCTACAGGGAAGCTGTATGTTACAGAAGATGAGCAACCATTTGCTATTATTGATCTCAAGAGTGATTCTTCACTGACCGTTTCCCAAAAAAGCATCTGTAGTGGACAAGAGGCTATTACCATAGATCGAGCGAATGCTGTTAATTTGTCTTCTGACAGAAGCATCAATACAGACGGACGAAACAATGATCTGACCTATTTTTGGAGAATCGGTCTCAACAAAACTTCTACACAAAAAAATGTATCATACACGTTCGATGAATTAGGGTGTGAAGAGATCACTCTCTCTGTATCTGATAAAATAACAGGAGCGACTCATGCCAGTAACATGTGGGTAAAGGTGGTTAATTTGCCTCCCATTTTTAACGATATTCAGGTTTCGGTAGAAAATCTCGATATGGATCCTATGCAGGTGAACCTCAAATTATTGGGGGCGAAGGATCCTGATGGTGTGATTCGGTCCTATACATGGTATTATTTCACTGATCGTGATGATCAGGCGCAGGGGTTCCGTATAACACGTTTACCAGAGGCTAATTTCATACTTCCAAAAATCACAGGAAGGTATTATTTTGCTGTTATGATGGAGGATTCCAATGGACTCAAGGTCAATACCAAAGAAGTTTCTGATGTTCCTTTTTCGACACCTGATTTGTATGTAAATACTAATCTCTCAACACCGATTATCGAAAATTTCACCGCTGGAAATACTGATGTAAAATTTGGTGATGTTACACGACTTTCTCTCGATGTGAGAACACCACTGACGAGTGATGTTGCTGATAAGTCTGAATATCGATGGGATATCGACGGAGACGGATTCTATGATGTCAAAACCACGACTCCTTTTTATGAATTCAAATACGTCTATCCTGGAGAATACAATCCAAAGGTAAAAGTAACCCATAAGGGTATATCGGCAACCAAATCATTGACCATTATTGTCAGAAATGCCCTTGTCCCGAAGGCGAGTATACAAATTCTGGGAAATAAAATCATTGCCTACAATACTTCTTCTGGTATATTCCAGAGTACAAATTGGTATCTGAATGATAAAAAAATATCTGAGAATAAAGATTATCTCATCTATGAACTCGAATGATCTGCTGTGCAAAACCTCAAAGTAGAAATCTCAGATGGTAAAACAACTGAATCTATCTCGTATCCACTACAGACAAGTCTCAAAAATAAAATTCTTCTCAAAAAAATTACCCGACCATTGGTCGTGCTTTCACCACTGAGTTGAGGCGATGTCATAGAAACGCCAGATGAGATCATCTGGGAAGATCCTATGACCCCCCTTTCTCTCTATCTCGGAGAATCACGAGGGGATATCCGTTACTACGTTATTGATACTGATATTGATATTGATACGGATCTTTCGGGTGGAAAAGACGACGATGCAGATAACAAATGAACAGCCTCATATCGTAGCGGAAGACCGTTTCAAATACCAAAAGGTACCAAGAGAGTGACGATTATGAAGCTCCGATTGGTAGGTACGAATAATCTAGATCTTGATACACGTCAGATACGAGTCACACGTACATTTATGACAGCAACAGAACCGGCGATTATTATTGATACCAAGGCACCACAAACATTTAATCTTTCTCAGGAAGACAAGGATAGGATAGATAAATTGAGGAATCTCATCCAATGAGCTCCTGATGACGAAAAACAAGAATTTAACAAGATTCTTGATCAGCTCGGTGATAACTGGTATGATGTAGCAGAGCGTATTCAGACATTGAATCTTTTCTCCAATACAGTCAATGCGAGTAAGAGTCTCTCTACTGATTTGAAAAATAAAATCCTCGAACAAATCAGTATCGTGTATACACAATGAGATGACGAGATAGAAGAAAAACAGCTCGCATTGAGAATGATAACAGAATATCTCGCAAAGAGTACCAAAAAATCACAAATATTCTGAGACTCAGCAACACAAGGTCTCATAGATGAAATCATCGATAATCCTGAATACTATGAACAAAATCTCAAAATCATTCAGAAAATTATGGATGATTATGTCGATCCAGATATGACCCTTTCTCCTGAAGTCAAAAAAGATATCAGAGAAAAGCTCATGATACTCGCGTGATCACCTCCAGCCTCCAGTGACCCTGTAGTAGTTACCGAGAAGACTTCTTCATCTTTCCTGAAGCTACTGCTCTGGATTCTCTGAGGACTTATGTTCATTATTTTGGGTGGTGTGGGAATCATATATGCTCGTCAAAAACTCAATCCGAATAAGGGCGCTCCACATGACGATGTTCCAAAAACAGATCTTGCATGAGATCAGAATATCACCAGCAAGACTTCTGCAGAAACCCCATCTACAGAGAACGCTTCTGTTGCGACTCCTGATTGGCTCAAAGAAGATGATTCTCAATTTAGTGATGAAGATGTGTTTGCTTTAGAAGATACTACAGCCTCTTCTGACACACATCAGCCAGATTGGTTACAAGATACTCCCCCTACACCAGCAGCAGTATCATCAGATACACCAGCGGTAGAGCAAGCGATAGTCACATCCGAAGAGACATTTACTCCCCCTATAGATGATACCTATCCTGTTCAAGAAGAGGCTTCTCTTGTGGAGTGAGAGACTGTTCCTGACTGGCTAAAAAGTATCCCTACTGTCGAAGAAGTGGCGACTCCAGGCACAGCAATCTGAGAACAATCTATGGGTACAACATCAGACGACATAGCTCAGTCATCATCTGACTCCATGTCTCTATGAGTATCAGAATGAGAAAATGACTCACAAAAAAATGATGTCAGCCCCATGAATGTACCATTATCTGATGATGACGACGTACCAGATTGGTTACGAGGTACTGACATAGCTACAGAGCAATCAGATGTAGTATCATCTCCTCAAGAGGATATACCGTCTCCTCTCTTCAGCGAAGAAACATCTTCTAGCGATATTCAGTCTCCTGTCAAAGGTGAAGCATCAGAAAATGGTTGAAAAAAATCAAAAACAGAAACAATAGTATCAGAAGCATCACTACTACAGATCAGTCCTGCAGAAAACCTGCTCGATACAGCACATGATATACTGATTGCGGCTCCAGAAAAAAAGACCGTTAAAAAGAAGAAAGTTCCGAGTAAGCAAACAGTTGTTCCAAGTGATCACTTGCTTGAATCAGAACACGATATGCTTCTCTCACCTCAGAAAATAGATAAACCTCTCTAATTCATCGTATGGATACAAAAGATACATCCTCTCCTCCAAAGCATTCCTTATTGCGAAAAATCATAGGGTTTACGAGAAGTGATGAGAATTATCAACCAGATATTTCTCCAGTACAAAACATACCATCTGTCTCTCAAAAAAAGGTATCATCCAACCTAAAAAATATCAAAGCAATCATCCTGGTATTAGGAGTATTTTACCTCTTACTGTGTGCGTTTATCCTGCTCAATCCACAATTTGCATTGTTCTTCAACAATATATTTGGTATTGAGTATATCACGATCCGTTTTGTACTCGAGTATACTATTTATCTTGTATATAGTCTATTTGGTATTCTTTTAGGGATGGTATTTTTATTCTTTTGGTATCGGTCTATCGTTATCAAAACACGGAAAAACTTTAAGCGCGGTATGTTATGGATTTTGACGTTGGTTTTTGGTGGACTCTTCTTCGGCAATGTAGCGCTATTCGCGTGGACATATAATTGGTTTCTCTCGATTGACTTTAGCAATATCCAAGAAAGAGTCCTAATATACGATAACACATTGCTCGGGTATAAACGTAATTTGCCAGAGAAAAAATTGACGTTTTTCCAGATTCCTAAAAAAGCTATTTGACCCCTCAATGTGCGCTATGATGTCAGTCCACAAATCAGGAAGGTGATTCGTGAGAATGGTATTTTACTCGATCGGGGGTATTCTTTTGAGATAGACTATAATCGTGATGGTGATCCTGATACAGGATCAGGGGATAATGTGAATATCAATTTTCCTATTACGAATTCAGATGCTCCAGTACTGGTTCCAGGGACATTTGAAGAGCCAGGACAATACAAGACAACAGCCAAACTACGATGAATCGATGCCGCAGGAAACAAAAAAGAGGTCGACATAGAGATACCAGATATTTTGGTCCAAAATATCGTCAAAGTATCGTTCAAAGAATCACAGGATGGCTCAAAAGTCTACATATTCGATGCATCAAGCCTCGAAAATATCGGACAGGCACGATGGAGTATCCTGGATAGTCCAGGAAAAGAGTATACAGGGTACCAATTTTCTCCGAAAAATATTACTACGTATCCATCCATTATTTGTCTCAAAATGCAGCCTATGGATATCGGTACGACCGATCAATGTGATTGGAGATATGTCATAGGAGAAAATATTCAAACAAATATTACTAATACATCTATACAGATAAAGGTGGACCCACTCAATCCACTCAAATATCAATTTATCCTAGATCCTACACTCGGACAAGGTGAATTAAAGGCTATTCGATGGAAAATAGATGGCAAACTCTATGATGGGAAATTTCTTTCAGGGACAGAAAAAATATTTGATTTCACGTTTAAAACATCAGGAACCTATCTCGTAGAAGCAGAAATAGAGGATACTCTCGGCAATAGGGCCAATACATCGACAGCATCTATATTTACGACTCTGTTTACAGAATTAAAAAGTGGATATGCTCTTCGAATATTGGATGAGAGTGGATCAGATGTAGCGAAAAACAGATATAATTCTTCCTTAAAAACATATTTCCTCTCTGACCAGGCAGTTCCATCGATGCTCATATTCGATGTCATCGGTATCCAATCGACGAACCCCCGTTTGAAATTAGTCACAGCAGAGTGGGATATGGAGAGTGATGGTGTGTATGAAAAAACTGGTTTCAAGATCTCTCACGAGCTTGCTCTGCCAGAACAGTATACATTTTATGCTCGGTATACCTTTGAAGACAAGACAGTAGATGGAGATATCAAGCCACAGATATATATTGATAAAATAGTGGTGAAATGAATCGAGAAACCAATTGATGTCCGTGTGAAGATACGTCCAGACCATGACTATGCTCCTGCACTCGTATCATTTGATGCTACAGGGTCACGCGCACAACAAGGAGAAATCATCAAATTCCTCTATGATTTCTGAGATGGCAGCAAGGTATACGAAGGGGAAGGTATCGTCGAGTACCGGTATAAGACGCCAGGAGAGTACAAAATATCAGTGACCGCGGTAATGAAAGATGGGAGAAAGGCCACCCAAGAAAGCATACTGATTATCAAAAAGCCACAAGAAACTGCCTCTATTGCTCCGAGTGTTTCTCCAGAGAATGCACAGTCATGATTTCCAATCACATTTGACATCATTGCTCAATGAGCCGTACAGTCAGTGAAATGGGATTTCGGTGACGGAACACAATGGGAGGAATGATCCAGTGTCATTCACACATTTCGGACTTCTGGTATGTACTCTGTCACTGCACGTGTCGTCTATGAATCAGGTGTAGAAAAATCAGAAACTATTCTCTATCAAGTAAAATAACTCCATGTTCTACGATATTTGACTCTTTTTGGAAACATTTTGGCAGCCACTCAGTGTGATAGTGGTAGCGGCTTTATTGTATTGCCATGGCATCCGTTTGTATGGTAGGATATCGATTCCACAAACTATCGCATTGTTTCTAACGGGTATCATAGTCATCACGTGCATATTTCTCCCATTTAACTGGTCGATAGGTAACTCTGGACAAACACAAGAAATTCGCCTTTTCTTTTTCAATATAAATATTGAAGGGAGTAACTTCATTCAGGCACTCAAAACAAAATTAGAATCTGGTAGTATTTCTGGCAATGGTGCTGATAATACTGTGACATTTTTTCTCGCTTTTTTGGAGGAAATATCCAAACTCTGACTCCTGATTCTCTTAGTCAAAAAGGTCCTAAAATGGCCAATGGTACTGATTGGTTTTGCCCTGCTCGCAAAAATTGTCTACGATTATTATGGAACTGATGGTATCCCTCTGATACACACAGTATGAATCGGTATTGGTGGTTTTATCCTGGTGGTTATCCTGGGTATATGTCTCTCATTTTCTACACAGTTCGAGAGTATATCGGATTATATATTCAGTATTGCTCTGGTAGCGGCTGGTTTTGCTTTTGCAGAAAATATCAAATATATGATTGATCTCTTTCACAGTGGTCAAACTGAAGATGTAATTCTGCAAAATGCTATTATGCGTTCTATATTTGGATATCTGTCACATATATTCTTTAGTATGATCTGTGTCCTCATCTATGCTCGTGGGCGATTTGCATTCTTGCGTGCCATAGATGATATCGGCAATATATCTCCCCTTCAGAAGACACTTGGTTGGTGAATGTATACTTCGTTGATGACCTCAATTGGTTTTGTCTTTTGAGTCACAGTCGCTACTATTCTCCATGGATACTATAATATTATGATTTCTACACAGGACCTCCGTATACCCTCAGCTATTTTGATAGTTGGTTTCCTATTTCTGGAGCTTTTTATACTCCATAATTTACAAAATACGACACGATACGGTCATCTCGAGTCATCGATGGCGTAAATATATTTATGAAACGTCTATTATATCCTCTTTTTCGCACAAGAGGATTTTTTATACAAAATATTTGCATTTCATTTCGAGGTATGCTATGATGAGAATGTTCATATCTTAATCCCTTTTTATGACAACCAAGAAAAAGCTCATCGCAATTGGTGTAGCAACCATTATCCTTCTCGCCATTCTGACATTTATTCCGGGTGGATTGAAAGGGAAATTTCTTTCCTCAAATAGTGTTTATGTTGATGGAGAAGCATGTAAAGTGGATAGTTTTAAATGTACTGACATCAAAATGTGCGTTAATACTTTTTTCTCAAATGGTGATAAAATTACAGATATTTCAGGCTCAAAAGCAAGCGCAGGCGATAATAGCTCAAAAAATGTTATGCCTGAATCATCATATCTGGTATATACTATTCCTGATGCTTTTCGAAATGGAGATAAAATCAACCTCGTATATGATACTCGGCCATGTGGCACCGCTTGACTTACTGGAACTTGTACCAACCACTCATCTGAGCGCTATCTTATTCTGCCAATTACTATCGGAGAAATATTATCTAAACCGGATGCCACAAAGACTTATTATTATAAGCTTAAGGTCGGTAGTAGTAAAAGTGCGTATTTTTACGCACGATATAATATTGATACTCGCAAGGTTACTGCATACCTCCAATATGAGGGAGATGATACAGACTCCAGTGCACTTTCCTTGGAACTCAGAGAAATATCAGGTGTCTGATCTGTATGTATGAACCCTCTCTACCCAATAACGGACAATTGGACAAAGCCCGTTGGTTTCTCGCCTCGTATTTGTGAAAAAGTAGAAGATAAATGTTCGGTACGTCCAACTGCATTTAGCATTGATTCACCAAATGCCAAATCTCTCTCACGCACGGTGCCTGTAACTTTTACTGCGAGTTCAGCATCAGGTGATTCTTATCTTATCAGAGAATCATCATCTCGACCATTTGCTTGAAATCCTGATTGGGAAAGAAATGCACCAACGAAATATATCTCGGATTCTGACTGATTAATACGTCTCTATGCATGGAGCAAGGATGCTGCAGGTAATGTTTCAACTGTGAATCTTTCAGACACGGTAACTATAGATACACAGAGACCAACTATTACAGCAGTGACTTCCGTTAAAAAGAATGGGAGTTACAACGCCGATGAAGTAATCCCTATTGTTATTAAATTTTCTGAGCCAATCAAAGTCCTCAATACATCTACGCCGATACTTTTTGTTGGGAGTGGTACTGTCATAAATACTGTTTATAAAGGATTAGACCCAACAGCTACAATGATGACATTTGAGTATAGAGTTACTGCAGGGCAGAATTTTTCACCCCTTAGAACTGAGGCGTTTACTGCTGATATAACGGATGATATTGGAAATCTTGCAAACAAAACTCTTCCATCATCGACAGATACCAGTCTCTCTGGTCAAAATATTATTATTGATACTATCTCCCCACCAGCTCCTAACAATCTTGATCTTCAGATTGCTTCAGATTCAGGTATTTCAAATACTGATAATACCACATCAGATAAGACACCAAGTATTACTGTTGGATGTGAATTAAATAGCGCCGTTAAGCTCTATAATAATGCGACTCTTCTAGCATCAAATACCTGCACAGTTGCTTCTGCCGGTACAATAACGTTAACACCTACCACTGCACTTACAGATGGCACATATACGTTTACTGTAAAACAGACAGATATTGCTGGCAATATATCGAGTGCTTCAGCGCCTCTTTCAGTTACTATTGATACCGTAGCTCCAGCTAGTCCAGCTATTACTTCTCCAGCAGCCAGTGCCACTCTTACAACAGCAAATCCTGTCATTATGGGTACTGCAGAATCTGAATCAACAGTAGAAGTGACACTCTGAACAGGTAGATTCACTGGAATAGCTACCAATGGGACATATTCTATCCCAATCTCTACAAGTCTTATTAATGATACTTATACCGTATCAGCCAATACTACAGATGTAGCAGGGAATATCAGTACTTCTACAATGCGAGATTTCATAATCAATGTTCCTGATCCAATATGTACTGGTGCACGACCTCTGAATTCAATTGAGATGCAAGGCATTAAGTTTAGTACTATTTCTAAACCGTGGAAACATGATGCTAGTAGTAATGGTCCATATGATTCCTGTTCATTTCAGTGTAATAGTGGTACTACATATAATGCTACGAATAATACGTGCGTAAATAATACAACACCTCTCACCGCTATCGCAACCACCACCGGTACTGCACGAGTTGGTCAAGTCCTCACCGCTGGTGTTATGACTCCGAGTGCTGCAACCGTCACATACCAATGGAGACGATCTGATGCATCGAATGGTACGTATGTGAATATTTCTGGAGCTACTGCGCCTACCTATACACTCCTTGCTGCTGATGAAAATAAATATATCACAGTAGTTGTAACAGGAACAGGGGCTTACACTGGTACGGTAACGAGTAGTGCTTCAGCACAGGTTATTGGAATTGCAATCAACGGCACATGTGGTGCCGCTGCTCAACCATACCCATCAGATGCAATAGGATACGGTAACTTCACATTCTGTGAAACAGGATCATCAACACCAACTACTCCAGCCTTCCCAGGAGTAAATACTTCTGTCACATGGACGTGTAGTGGAGTGAATGGTGGCTCACCGAGTGCAACGTGTACAGCTACAAAGAATGCCCAAACTGTCACCACTATCGCAGACATCACTGGTACTGCACGAGTTGGTCAAGTCCTCACCGCTGGTGTTATGACTCCGAGTGCTGCAACCGTCACATACCAATGGAGACGATCTGATGCATCGAATGGTACGTATGTGAATATTTCTGGAGCTACTGCGTCTACCTATACACTCCTTGCTGCTGATGAAAATAAATATATCACAGTAGTTGTAACAGGAACAGGGGCTTACACTGGTACGGTAACGAGTATTGCTTCAGCACAGGTTATGGGAGTTGCCACTTACGCTGTCACCTATCATGCTAATGGATCAACTGGAGGTACGATTCCATCTGCTCAGACAAAGACACAGGGAATTAATCTCACATTGGCTATGAATTCTGGATCTCTCGTAAAAATTGGATATACTTTTTCTGGATGGAATACACAAATAAACGGTGAAGGTACCAACTATACTGTGGGAGGAAATTATACAGTCAATGTCCCAGTTATACTCTATGCAGAGTGGATACAAAACCCAATCAACGGCACATGTGGTGCCGCTGCTAAACCATACCCATCAGATGCAATAGGATACGGTAACTTCACATTCTGTGAAACAGGATCATCAACACCAACTACTCCAGCCTTCCCAGGAGTAAATACTTCTGTCACATGGACGTGTAGTGGAGTGAATGGTGGCTCAACGAGTGCAACGTGTACAGCTAAAAAGAATGCCCAAACTCCCACCGCTATCGCAGACATCACTGGTACTGCACGAGTTGGTCAAGTCCTCACCGCTGGTGCTATCACTCCGAGTACTGCAACCGTCACATACCAATGGAGACGATCTGATACAGCGAATGGTACGTATGTGAATATTTCTGGAGCTACTGCGTCTACCTATACACTCCTTGCTGCTGATGAAAATAAATATATCACAGTAGTTGTAACAGGAACAGGGGCTTACATTGGTACTGTAATGAGTAATGCTTCAGCACAGGTTATTGGAGTTGCAATCAACGGCACATGCGGTACCGCTGCTAAATCATACCCATCAGATGCAGTAGGATACGGTAACTTCACATTCTGTGAAACAGGATCATCAACACCAACTACTCCAGCCTTCCCAGGAGCAAATACTTCTGTCACATGGACGTGTAGTGGAGTGAATGGTGGTTCAATGAGTGCAACGTGTACAGCTACAAAGAATGCCCAAACTCTCACCGCTATCGCAACCACCACCGGTACTGCACGAGTCGGTCAGACTCTCACCGCTGGTGTTATGACTCCGAGTGCTGCAACCGTCACATACCAATGGAGACGAGCTGATGCAGCGAATGGTACGTATGCGGATATTTCTGGAGCTGCTATTTCTGGAGCTACTGCGTCTACCTATACACTCCTTGCTGCTGATGAAAATAAATATATCACAGTAGTTGTAACAGGAACAGGGGCTTACGTTGGTACGTTAACGAGTAGTGCTTCAGCACAAGTGAATGCTGCTGTTGGTACTACAGCTCCTACGGTTGTTCGTGTCACTTCCTCTAAAGTGAATGGTGTATATAGATCATGAACTATCATTCCTATTTCAGTAGAATTCTCAAAACCCGTGACTGTGACTGGTGTTCCAACACTTATTCTCGAAACCGGGACGAATGATGTGACTGTTCCATTCAAACAAAAAGAATCTGATGGTAAAACCCTCACGTTTGAATATGTCGTGAGTGATGGCAATACATCACCTGACCTCAATTATGTCGCGACGAACTCTCTCAAACTCGCTGATGCGACTATTACTATCAAGGATACTGCAACGAGTGTAAATGCTAATCTCACATTGCCAGCATTATCTGCTACAGAAAGTCTGGCTGGTAATAAATCAATTAGTATTGATACCACTCGTCCAAATCCTCCAGCAACGCCTATTGTGCCACAACAGACTAATATATCTCTCTCTTCAATCGCAACAAGTACGTTTATTGCTACAGGCAATAGCATGACTATCAATGTCGCGTGTGCTACTGGTGAGAAGATAAAGATTTATAACGGTGTTTCCTTTTCACCTCTCAAAACAGGCGACTGCGTGAATAATATAGTGACACTGACACTCGATCTCGCTTCTCAAGCTAATTATTATAATTTCTTTGCTACTGTGAGTGATATTTCAGGCAATGAGTCAGATTATTCTCCAAAAATTGTTGTTATCAAACAACAGACAGTCAGTAATGCACCAGGTGTTCCTGATTTGGATTCTCTCTCTGATCTCGGTGTCTCAAGTATGGATAATCTCACAAGTGAATCAACGCTCAAATTCACCGTCTCTTGTATATCTGGCGCTACGGTTAATCTCTATGATAATGTGACACTCATCGGTAGTGGTGAATGTGTAGCGAGCACCGCTCAGATTATACCTATACAACCACTTTCAACAGGAGCACATACTCTCACAGCGAAACAGATTGTAAGTGGTACTACATCTGCTGCCTCTAGTCCTCTCGTAGTAACTATTGATACAGCATCTCTCACTGTGGTACTCACACGAGCTCAGGGGCAATCAGAGTCGACTACTTCTCCTACGATACGATTTACTGCGACATTTAGTCGACCTATTGACGGTAATTCATTTATCTGTAGCGATGTAACAGTAGTAAATGGTACGTGTACTGGTGTAGCACTCCTCTCAGGAAATAGTTATACGATTACTGTGACAGCGGCAACGCAATGACAGGTTGTCAGAGTAACGATTTATTCAGGTCGTGTACAGACAGTTGCTGGTAATCTCAATAGTGAGTCAACTGGTGTCAATACGGTGACGTATGGTACTGTGTCTGCAACAGCAGAGTGTAGTACTACTCTTACGAGATTTACTACTTCGAGACCAATTTCTACATCCCTCAATGGTCAGATACTTTGTAAAACAGGTACGTCTTCAAGTGTCTCCTACAACAGCTCAAATCTCAAATGGACGTACCAATGTCGTGGCACTGATGGTTCTGATGTATCATGTAGTGTCAATGCGGTACTCAATGCAGCACCTCCAGAAAACTCTGTATGTGATGCAGATCAAGAGGAAATAGAAGTTCTTGAACTCCCATTTGGTAAGTGTAGCCTCACAAACACGAGCAATCTCTACTACTTCTATGAATACCTCGATTGTCTCGGTATTGCTGAGAAATCATCATGTAACAAATCAAATGGATGTCCTCAAGAAGCAAAGAGACAAGAACTTGTCTATATCGCTGATCAATTGAGAGGTATCCCACTAGATGATAACTATGACTGTCAAGGTAGCTACACTGATACTGAGAGAGGCGTTGCCTCATGGGTCTGTGAAGCAGCTGAGAAAGCACAAATTGCCGAACTCATCTCTACGACAAATACCAAATTTCGTCCACTTGATACCATGACACGTGCTGAGGCCTACTCAGTCCTCATGAAGAGTATCTGTATTCATCCAGATACAGACTATAGAAACTGGCAGACGAAAGTTGCTCAGGAGGCGAGAGAGCTCGGATTCACGGTTCGTACTGTCTCTACCTTTGAGCCAAATAAACTCATTCTCCGTCAGGAACTTTATGCCCTCGCTGCTCGTATCGCAGAATACAAGGAAGAGAATCCAGAAACCTGTGATGCATTACCAAAGGAACTTATTTGTGAATAATCTCGGTATACGTCTCGAAAAGAGCCACCATTCGGTGGCTCTTTTCTTTTTCTTTTCAAAAAATACATTTTTTCTATAATGAATAAAACTTTTTATGCATATTCATTGTATCCATACTGCATTGCAGTCCTTTTTGGCTTCCGAGTACCCTAATGGTTCAGTTGATGTGTTTCAGATGACTATTCCTCCGGATAAAAAGATGGGAGATGTGTGTCTCAATATTTTTGGTGCCGTCAAACAACTTAAGTCTTCTCCGCAAGTACTCGGCACGGCATTGGCACAATATCTCTGACAGCAAGATTTTGTCACAGATGTCCAGGTTTTATGAGGTTTTGTAAATCTCTTTTTGACTGATAGGGTATACAGTGAAGAAGTACTTCGATGGAAAATCCCAACATGGGAAAAACAAAATGAAACGGTGATAGTCGACTATATGGGGGCGAATATCGGTAAACCGCTTCATATCGGACATCTTTGCACACCACTCTTTGGCCAAGCGACGATTAACATGCTCAGATTGATGGGGTATACAGTGATTGCTGATATGCATCAAGGCGATTGGGGGGGTATCTTTGGAAAACTGATTACTGGTTGGAAATATTTTGGTGATGAAACAACTTTTTCAGAGGCTCCACTCAAGCATCTTCTCGATATCTATATCAAAATTACAGAGAAAATAGAGCAAGAGTGCGAGACAGAGCAGGAGTGTCGTGATGCTTTCAAACTCCTCTCAGAAGGTGACGAAGCCTCGATGGAACTCTGGCAACGTTTTACGGATGCGAGTCTTGTCTCCGTACGACACGTAATGAGTGAGTTTGGAGCCAAACCAGATATCTGGATAGGGGAGAGTTTTTATGAGTGACTTCCACTCCCTAAATTGGGTGCATGGCCAGATTTATTGCCTGATAATACGATGTCGTCTGTGGTGTGAGAATTGATTGTATCGTGAATTGCGACAAAAAATGATGACGAAAGCGTGGGAATTATCTTTGATAATTCAAAAGAGCCAGAGCAAAAGCCACAGCCAGAGAAAGGAATTGTTGATTCGGATAACTCGGAACTCGGAACTCGTCACTCGTCACTTTGAATAAACGCATCAACCCAAAAACCCATCAACCCAAAAACTTCTATGAGTCTTCCGTCTTGTATTCTCCAGAAACGCGATGGAACACATGGGTATCTGGCGAGCGATCTGGCAGCTATCAAATACCGTCTCAGGAATTGGAATCCAACCAAGATGATGTATTTCGTCGATAACCGTCAGGCACTCCATTTCAAGCAACTTTTTGCAACGGCTGAGAAGGCATGGCTACAAATCCCCTTGAGGGAGGATTTGAGACAGAGAAAAGAGAAAAGAGAAGAAATAAAAGAGAAGGAAGTTGTGTCTTGCCCCCCTGATAAGGGGAGATTAAGGGGGGTTATAAATGACGGGAAATGTGATTTTATTCACGCTGCCAATGGCTTTGTGAGCCTGCCTGAAGGAGCGATGTCGACTCGTAAATGACGGGTAATATTCTTGGATGATGTAGTGGAAGAGAGTTTTGATCGTGTCAAAACCATTCTCCGTGAACGCGGGAAAGAACTGGCCGATAGCGATATCCGTGCGGTAGCTCTCGGAGCGATTATTTACTCGTTTATGGCTCAGGATAGAGAGCGAGATTGGGTCTTCGAATGGGATAAGGTTCTTGCCTTCGAGGGAAGCAGTGGTCCGTATCTCCAGTATACCTATGTCCGATTTCAGAAGATGCTGACAGAATTTGGCTATGATGAGGATATGTCCCTTGAAAATATCACTTCCACACCGCTCACGCCATACGATCGAGATCTCGTGCTGGATATTCTCGGATTCAGGGATATCCTCACACAGTGTGCTATCACCTACAAGTTTCATCTCCTGATCGCGCATCTGACCACCACAGCGCGCCATCTCAATGCTCTCTATGTGAATACGCCGAAACTCCGCGATACGAGCGAATCTGAGCGAGCTCTGCGAATGCGTATTATTGCTCAAACGCTTGAGATGATACGATATGCCTGTGCTATTGTGTCGATACCATTGCCGAGGGAGATGTAGGGGGAGATAGAGCTAGAGCAGTGTTTGAGAGCCTCACACCCTGAGTATATCGAAGGGAAGCAGAAGGAAGGACTCTTTAAAGAGAAAAGAGAAAAAAGAAAAGAGAAAAAAGTAGGACTCTTTAAAAATCGCAG